>Ga0172371_10010362_pt1 | contig 12597 bp, 18 predicted proteins | sample Lak12m_FD_114543 | JGI IMG/M metagenome (GOLD analysis project Ga0172371, IMG submission 114543) | Freshwater microbial communities from Kabuno Bay, South-Kivu, Congo - kab_022012_12m | ecosystem: Environmental > Aquatic > Freshwater > Lake | place: Democratic Republic of the Congo: South-Kivu... | reverse complement strand
TGAAGTGTCAAATTTGCAGCAATGTATATGCCTTGGGCATCTTGAACATATATCTTTAGCCATAAAGAAAGTATCTTAAGCTATTATAAAAAGTTTTACCTTAATTCTCTTCTTAGGATCTTATGCGCATTATTTATCTCTTTGAACCTTTCTGCATCACCGTCAAGGTCAGGATGATGTTTTTTTGCAAGATTCTTATAAGTTTTGTCAATAACATCGATGTCATTGACATCATGCTCTAATCCTAGAACATTTCTTGCTTCTTTTCTTTTCTCTGCAACATCTTTATCTTCAACAAATTCACTGAAAAACTCTTCAGGAGTTATTTCATCTTCAATAAGAGATTGAACTGAAAGATCAATAACCTTGAATACAACATAAAGGTTGTCTACATATTTGTTCATAAGATTATAGCTGTAATGCAGATGCTTGTTATCTACATAAAAAGATACAGAAGCAGGAGCTTTTTTCATCACATTATGCTCTAGCTTAAGGTCAATATCATCAGGTATAAGGCCTATCTTGCCAAGAGAGGATATTATATTGTTTGCAAACTGGACAGCTCTTCTGCTGAAAGAGTCTTTGACTATCACAGATTCAAATTCATATCCTTTGACTTTTATCTTTGCCATTATTGGTTTATATGGACTATCTTAGCCCCTCTAAAACCATTAAATCTGGTAGAAGAAGCATTGCTGTATGCACCTATGTTCTCTGTATATACCAGATCCCCTAATTCTAATCTTGGAAGCCTTGCTGCTCTTTCAACAACATCAAATCCATCACATGTCTGTCCAAATACTTTTATGGTGCGGTTTTTTCCGTGCTTAAAAGCCTCAAGAGCATAATCTATATGGTCAAATATCTTTCCTGAAAAAGTATGATATACACCGTCATTTATGAAATAGCATGCCTTGTCATCCTGCTCTCTTATGCCTGTTATCCTGGCAACCAATGTTCCTGCGCTTGCAACCATAAATCTTCCTGGTTCTGCGATAAGCTCAAAACCATCTTTTTCTTTGAATAATCTGTTTATCCTTTCATTCAATAATTTTGCAAGCTCATCAAAACCGCTTGGGCTTCTGCCATATCTCACAGGAAAACCTCCGCCAAGGTCAAGAACCCTGAAGTTTTCTCCTCTTTTTTTATGCCCTACATCTAATCCAGCAGTATCTAGCTCGTTAAATATGTCATATGCACATTCAAGAGCTTCAGTATAGTTCTCAAAGTTTTTGCATTGGCTTCCTACATGAAAACTTAAACCTTCAACAACCAAACCAGCATCAATAGCTTTAGATACAAGCTCTACAGCCTGATTTTCAGGAGCTCCGAACTTATTTGAAAGCTCTACAACAGAACCTCTGTTTGAGCACCATATCCTTAATATCAGGCCTGCATTAGGTGCATATTGTTTTATCTTGTCAATCTCGGTTACACTGTCATAGGTTACTAAAGGATGATATCTGTTTAATTTTTTTAAGGTGCCTTCTTCTTTTACAGGATGGGCATATATTATATTTTCCCAGATATATTCCTGCCTTTGCTTAGGATCAAGATCTTTCAATAATCTGTTGACCATCATAAATTCCGGATAAGATGCAACATCAAAGCTTCCTCCCATATCAAATACAGTCTTTACTATCTCTGGAAGAGAATTTGCTTTTACTGCAAAATAAGGCTGTACCCTTGGAAGTTCAGCTCTGAATTTCCTGTAATTTTGCCTTATCTGGTCATGATCTATTATCAGTACAGATGCTCCATCAATATGAGAAACTCCATTTTTTCTTGCAATAGCTTCGATCTTTTTCTTCTGTTGCTTGTCCATCTTGCACCATAAATATGATATATATTAAACACTACTTATCAGTTAGTAAAGAATTATATACTGTTTATAAAGCTGATTGTTTCAATCAATAAGCTTTTGTCTAAGCATAGAATAAGCCTTTTCACTCAATGCTTTTAGGTTTACTACATCTTCAGAATTATATTTTTTTAGAAGTTCTAAAGAGCTGTTGTCTCCGTTGATATACTTATACCATAACCTTACAGCATCTAAGCCGTCCATACCCTCTGTCTCTGAGCTTCTTGCCAATCCAAATCTTCTCTCTATATTTTTTAATCCTCCTGAAATACCAAGATTCTTGAAAGCAAACCTCAGGTCAACATGAAGCTGGTCAAAATCCATATTAAGCTTTGAAGAGATAAATGGCAGGTCAAAACAGCTTCCGTTAAAAGTTACTATCATCGGAAATGATTTTATATATTCTTTAAACTCATTGAATTCTTTGCCTCTGACAAAAGTTTTTACATTATTTCCGTCATATACTCCTATGAGGGTTATATCATCATTTTTTTTGTCTAAGCCAGTAGTTTCTATATCAAGATAGGCTATATCCTTAAAATCAGGCAAGGCTCTCCAATGCTCATCTTTTGGCAGATGATTTGAAAAGAACAGATGGTCTTTTTTGTCTAACGCAGATATAGACATATCAACAAAATTTTTTAGATATTTTTTTCTGCCTGAGCATATATCCAGCTTGTCTGCATCAAAAGATTCCCATGAGCTTATCCCAGATCCCCATATCTTTTTCTCTGTCAGATGGCCTATAGAAGGTATGTGGATATAAGTATTTTTGAGCATAAGAAATAGGCAAATTGATGGTTTAAATAGTTTGTTATAATCTTTTGATATGATTTTCAGTTAGGTTTAAATATATAGTATACTATGATTATCTATGATGAAAAAAACAAAATTAGATAATTTTGAAGTGTCAAAAGAAGAGAAGAAAAAGCATCCTCCGTGCCAAAGATGCAGAAAACCTGATGAAAATGAAGATAATGAGTTTGCTGAGGATTAAAAAAAGGTGAGAAAATGAAACAAAAATATAATCCAGCTGGATTTATAGGATTTATCGGTTTTTTAGGATTTTTAGGCAATATTGATTCAAAACTATACTATCTGTTCTTCCTATTCTTTTTATTTTTCTTAGGTTTTCTTCCGAAGAAGAAGGCAAAAAGATGAAGATAACAAAAAGATTAGGTATTTGGCTTATCGTAATAGGTTTAGCTTTTCAGTTATTAAACATAATAACCTATGGCCTTTGGCAGATAGATATTGATATCTTAGGAGCGCTTATATTTATCATAGGTTTAGTCATAACCATAATAAGATGGAAAGAAAAGAAGGTGAAAAGATGAAAAAGATGATGATAATTTTATTTGCATTGGTGTTTCTTGGCTGTTCTCAGCCAGAACCTGTTATTGTAGGCGGAGACAAAGATTCTCATGGATGCTTAGGCTCAGCAGGATACAGCTGGTGTGAAGAAAAAAACAGCTGCGTTAGGATATGGGAAGAAGGATGCAAAGCAACGCAGATGACACAGGAGCTTTGTGAAGCTTCAAACGGCCATTGGAACGAATGTTCAAGCAGATGTCAGCTAGACAACCAAGGCAAAGAAGATGTAGCTTGTACGCTTCAGTGCGACCAGTTATGTGAATGTTCAGGATTAGCAGGATTCGGATGCCCTGAGGGGTATGACTGCAAAGTTCTTGCTGAAAATATAGCAGATGCTTTAGGCTATTGCGTGCCTATAAAATAAAGGTGAAAAGATGAAAATATGGAAAACAATGATTTTATGCGCTGTCATCCTTATGATGATAGGATGTTCAGGTAATCAAAGCAAAGATTCTGCACCAGCAGATTCTGAAAAAACACCCATAGATAAATCTGCAGATAAAGTTTCTGCTCCAAGCAATGATTTAAAAGATATTGTAGAGAAGATGCCAAGATATACAGCTGATTATGATATAACAACATCAGGCCAAACTCAAAAGATGAAGATGATAATTGCATATCCAAAATTTGCAACAGTAACAGAAACACTTCAGGGAGAGGTAAGGTCAATATTTGACGGATCATCAATAATATCCTGTGCAGATATGCAGGGTTCATGGCAGTGCTTTAAGATGCAATCAGAAACTCCAGAAAATATCCAAACTGAAAGTGATATCAAGAGCGGAGAAGCAAAAACAACATATCTAGGAACATGCTCAAAAGCAGGAGAATCAGGATTAAGCTATGAAGTAGAAAATGACGGTGAAAAATCAACAGTATGCTATACAAAAGAAGGTATCCTTTTAGAGATAAAGACATCTCAGAGCATTATGACTGCTATAACGATATCAAGATCAGTATCTGACAGTGAATTTACACCTCCTGCAGAACCTAAAGATATATCTTCGATGATTCCGCAATAATGGCATTTTTATCTATAGCTAGGCTGTTCGGAAAGGTCAGAAGAAAAAAACAGGCTAAAAAAGCAAAGAAACAAAGAAAACCTGTTAAGAAGGTTTAAACAGCTGTTGATTTTTCAGCTATCTTGTATTTAGGGTTGAATTTCAAAAGGCATTCATCACAATACAATCTTGATTCAGATATGCTAGAACTACATTTTAAACATGTATTTGCCATTATAATGGTAAAGAAGATGATTTAGTTTAAAAGCCTGTGCTTTATTTGTCATATAATATAGAAACAATAAGCATATGTTCTCTGAAGAAATTCATCTTTTTAGGAAATTTATTTAATTTATTTATCGATTTCTGATGCCTAGATTGCAATCTTTTAGCCTCTTCCTGGCTTAACCCAGATGAAACTTCATAGGTGATTATAGGCCCTAATAATGTCCTCTGCTCCTTATTTATTTTAGTGACACAATATTTTGAAGGGTTTTTAAAAACAAGAGAACCTTCCTGCAATCCAAATATTGAAGTTGATACAAGGTCAATATTTTCTTTCTCTTTGGTCAAAAAATTGATAGTCTGTTTAAACTCATCATAGGTTTCAGTAGGAAACCCGAATATCATATAAGCTACATTTTTTATCCCGACAGAATGCGAATCATAAAGAACCTTAGATATTCCTTCTGTTGTTGTTCCTTTATCTATAAGCTGAAGTATCCTGTCAGAACCGCTTTCAATGCCCCACATTATCATCTTCAATCCAGAATCAAAAAGTATCTGCAATATATCTTTGTCAAGATCTAAAGTAGGTCTTAGCTGGCATGTCCAATAGACATCTAATTTTTTTATACGAGAAGCTATCTCAAGAAGACGTTTTTTAGATATCATGTCATCTATCAGGAAAAAATATTTTTCTTTGCTGGAACTTATATTTTTCTCAAATATGTCCAAATCTAATTCAAGATAGCTGGAATTTCCATGATGGGTGCAATAAGCACATCTCTTATAATAGCATGAATATGATGTTCTTAAAGGAAGAACAGGAAAAGGAGTAAAATAATCCTTAAGATCATATATATGAAAATCAAGGACAGTATCGCAGTTTAGTTTAGAATGGTCTTTTTTACAGTCTATAAATTCCAAAAGCTCAAGCTCATTCTTTAGCACAGCATCTGCTTTATGCTTCCAATATTCAGTTACAGAAGGTCCTCCTATGACAACAGTTATTCCAAGAGATTTTAAGGAATTTATCAAAGGTTCAGCATAAAATACTTGACTAGAATATACTAAGCTTATTGCAACTATATCTGGCTTAAAGCTTAATATCTTAGACATAGATTCTGAAAACAGCTCTGGTTCTTTTCCGTCTAATATCAGCTGGTTATTGTTCCTATAAGCCAAGGCAGTCTCTTTCAAAAAAGCATCTGTCTTTTCTGTATAGGTTTTAGCATCATAAGAAGATGCTATTGAATGCACATACTTATGATAATCAGGAAATTTTTTAAGATGATAAAATATGTTTAGATCAAGAACATCAACCTGTTCTTTGCAATTATTCTTAAGAAATGCAGCTATATTTGTTATAGAATAAGGTGGTGTTGTAGGCGTACAAAAAGGCGGATATACCAATAATATTCTTTTCATAAGATGTCATATTTAACCCTCATTTATTAAGCTTATCAAAACTATTTTTAGCAATCTTTTTAAACAAAGATTCAACAATAAGCCTAAAGAGGTAATAGACCTCAGAAGCTTAATTCTGAGAACACATATGTATCAGATAGATTTGATAAACCAGGCAAATGCATTGATGGTATTCTTTGATGAGATCATGCTAGGAAGAGAACTATATCCATCTCTAAACGAAGCTATAGCAAAATATCATCTTAGGGGAAAAGAGAAAGAAAAAGCTATGCATATTGCATCTGAAGTAGATAAGGCTGTAAAGATTATAGATCATTTTAAGCAAAAGTATCATCTTGATGAAAGGTCAGAAAGCCACAGGAAAGATCTGTTCAGGCTATTCATGGACTATGAAGAGATGCCTAAAGATTCTTTTTCAGTAAAACCTTTTAGGTTTGCTATGGGATTTTATATGAGAGCAAAGCATTTTGATGAGACAACTTTGGGAGATACATTAGGTTCATGGTCTTTTGGAGACACCTTAGATAAAAATCTTGATGCAGCTCTGAACGAAAAAGAATATATAGGATTGGCTTTGTTGGCTTTTAGAGTTAATACAGCAAGAAATAAGCCGACAACACCAAAAGAAAGATTGTTAAAAGGCATATTTGGCGTAAATACAGTAGAAGAATCTACTGAAGGGCATGAGCTTAAGCATATAATAGACAGGTTTATCCTTGATTTTCCTATACTTTTACCAGAGATGTCTGCAAACCTTTATGACAGGCAATGCAGCAAGAATTCAGATGTCATAGCAGCATATGAAAGATGGAACTTTGCAAAAGACAGCCTTGATGAAACAGGTGATCTGGTCATATCTTATGGAGAACATCCTTTGCTTGACAGGCAGGTTGAAAGGAAAAAATCAGAATATATGAAGAGAAGAAGCGAATTAAGATATACACAAGAATTTGATTATGAGCTTTTTTTGGAGCTGAAAGCAAGAGGCATAGGTTTTAGGACACAGTCTTTTATCCTTCCTTTGGTAAGGCCTTCTAAGCTGGAAGATACTCTTCAAGAGATAAAAGAGGCTCTTCCTAAATTAAAGCAGTATAGATAAACAAATATTTTTAAACCTAAACTTATCCTTAAAACCTATGGACACATTAGCACACGGATTATGGGCGATAGTGATATATAAGATCTTAAATATTAAGCTAAAAAAGAGATTTAAGATATGGCAGGCATTTGTATTTGGGATATTTCCAGATATATTCTCATTTGGTATTGCAATATCTGTGATGCTTGCAGGACTGGCTTCAGGAAAGGATATGTCTATATTCAATCCTTCAGCTGGATACAGCTTCTTATATGACCTGACAGTCCTTTTATACAATGCAAGCCACAGCATAATAATTTTCATGCTGACTTTTTTTATTGCATATCTGATATTCAAAAAGCCTATATGGGTCTTAGGAGCATGGCTTTTCCATATAATTGTTGATATCCCTTCTCATGGGGTTGGTGCATGGGCAACACCATATCTTTGGCCTTTTCCTACTCCATTTTTTGATGGGTTTCCATGGTGGCAGAACATTTGGGTAACAATGATAAATTATATCCTTATATTGGCAGCTGGAATCTATATCATTCTAAAAGGTAAAAAAAATGGTAGAATTTAATCCAGATGGTAGCTTGAAGCTTCCTGAAAGTGTCTTAAACATAAAAAAAGATAAAGAAGCAAGATTAAAGAATACAAACTGCCTTCAGATAAAAAAAGAAGCTGTAAGCTTTAGAGCTCCTAAAAAATGTATATTGCATCTTAGATTATCAGAAACAAACAATAATCCTATATTTATAGAGAATATATACAAAGATTTTGCTCAGGGAGCAAATGTCATAACAAAGATAAACAAGATAACTAATAGGGAATATGATATTGAGATAGGGACAGATTTCAAAAGATGCTCAGAATGCACCAAGCTTATAGGAAGATATAAGGAATTTTTGGACGGCAATGTTATCGAAGAAAAAGGCAGCTGCGAGTTTGAATCTTTCCATAAGAAAGCTGATAATTTCTGCTATGAAGATTATTTTGATTGAAATTTAACTATAAGTTTTAAAAATCTTCGCATTTTTTCTCGTCTAAAAAAACCATAGGCTTATATATCACCAAAAGCTTTATAAAAAACATATACTGAGATAATTCTAAGATTTTCTAAAATGTCAAAATGCAACATATGCGGAAAACCATTGAGGATAAGCAAAGAAGAAGTTTACTGTCCAAATTGCGGGATTGTAGTTGAAGATTTTCCTATGGATTCAAAGCCAGATTACAAAGAAGATAATGAAAAAACAGGTTATGGTTCTCCTGTAAAACATTCTACCACAAGTATAGGGTCTGTGATCAAATATACAGATTTAGGAAAATTAGATCCTAAAACAAGAAATAATATGTCTAAACTGATCCAATGGACAAATAAGCTTAATACAGCGATGGAAAGAAATCTTAATTTCGCATTTGGTGAATTAGAAAAATATGCTTCTATAATCCATGCCCCTGAGCAGATCAAAGAAGAAGCTTCAAGAATTTACAGAGAAGCAGTGCAAAGAAATCTGGTCAGAGGAAGATCTATGGAATCTATTGCAGCAGCATGCCTGTATATAGCATGCAAAGAGTTTGAAAGCCCAAGAACCCTAGATGAGGTAGCAGATTCAGCTGGGATAAATAAAAAAGAGCTTGGAAGGACATGCAGATTTGTCATGAGAGAATTAGATATATCTTTAGCTCCTGTAAATCCGTCTTCATATATCTCTAAGTTTGCAAATAAACTTAACTTAAGCCAAAAAACACAGACAGATGCCGTAAAAATACTTGAGAAAGCATTAAAGATGGATTTGACTTCTGGAAAAAGCCCGCAGGGAACTGCCGCAGCTGCATTATATCTTTGTGCACTGATGAATAAAGAGAAAAGAACACAAAGAGAGATTGCAGACACAGCAAGCATAACTGAAGTGACCATAAGAAATAGATATAAAGAACTTTTAAGAGAATTGAACTTAAGGGATAGATTAAGAAAAAATAAATGATTTACTTGTCTTCTTTTTCTTCAGATTCGTCATCTTCAGAACCTTCTTCGTCTTCAGATGGTTCTTCTTCAGATTCAACAACTTCAAACTGTTCAAGCATAGATATTATCTTGTCAAGCTTAGCATTTATCTGTTTTATCTCATTTGAGTTTGAAGGAGCCATATTTCCTGCAGGGCTTATCCTTCTTGATGTTTCTCTTCTTGAACTAGAACTTTCTTTGTTTCTGAAACATGCGCTGCAATAGACTGGTTTGCTGGAAGTTGGTTTGAAAGGGACTTCGCATTCTTCACCGCACTGGTCGCATACAACTGTGTGCATCTCAGGCGCTCTTCTGTTAAAATCACGGTCTCCTCTTCTGGAATCGTCAAAAGGCCTGTCTCTGCTAAAATTTCTTTTAGAGAAATCTCCTCCTCTGCTTCCTCTGTCTCTTCCTTTGTCTCTTCTGAAATCTCCCATATCATTTTAAATTATTAACCTCTTTATAAAGCTATGCTAATCAGCTGCAAAAGATATCTTAGAGGATAAACCATAATTATTAGGATATATCTTTATAATGTGAAGATATAACCCTTAAAATATGGAGCCAAGAAAAGGAGTGATGGGCATAATAAAGAAAGAAAACAAGATACTTCTGGGTATTGAGGCAAAAGATACACCATATCATGGCATGTGGAGGCTTCTTGGCGGCAAATTAGAAGGCAACGAGACTCATGCAGAAGCTATGATAAGGGAAACTAAAGAAGAGGCAGATATAGACATAAAAGTCATCAATTTTATAGGAAGGGTCAAAGGCACATTAAACGATGTCATGATAGATATATGTGTTGCAGAATGGATAGAAGGTGAGATAAAGCCTAATGCACGCGAATTCAAAGAGCTTAGATGGTTTACCTTAGAAGAGGCAAAACCTTTGAAAAAAGACCATATCACAGAACAATTTTTTGAAGCTTATGAGAAAAGCCAGCTATGATCTTTGTCCTTTTAACCTGTCTCTTAATTCTGCAGCCAGTTCAAAAGCCTCTTTTTCAACAGCATTCTTCATAGCTATTGTAAAAAGAAGTTTTTCTGTAGTGTCAGGATCATATGTTGTCTGCAGCTGTTCAAATAATCTGCGTGCATCATTATAAAAAGAAGTGCCGAAGCTGAATATCGCAAAATTCTGCCTAAGCATGTTCAATGTCTGCTTATCTCCCCAGCCCAAAGCATGATATGCTGAATTGATATACTCTTTTGTTATATGCTCGACAAGATTTTCAGGGACTATATCTTCATGAGTGATCACAGGAATTTGCTTAGAGGTCTTTTGTTTCTGCATAGCAACATTTCCAAAATAGAGCAAAAGTCCGTGTAAGGTCTGCTTTCTGCATTCTTCTATTGTTGGATGTTCTCCTGCAAATACAACGCATGTTGGACTCCAAAATAAGTCTGATTCAGATTTAACTTCATAGTCAATTCCTAAAAAATCATAATGTCGGGTTTCTGTGACCCATTTAACATTTTCAGCCATAGCTATCGCTTCTAATGGATTGTCCATCTTAGACTCAAGAATCTTTCTCTTTATCTCATCTTGGTCTCTTGTTGCATATATTGTAAATAACTGCTTAGGATCTGGTTTTAATCTGGAGTATATTATTACATTCTCGTCAAATCTTTTGAAATGTCCATTAACTATCTCTATCATTTTTTCTGACCTATAATGCTGTATGCAGGCAGACCATATTCAATGCCGTCTGATCTGGAAAGAACCAACCTTAAACCTTCTTCCTGCACAGCTTTTTCAATATACTCATTGTCAATATACAGCTCTCTTGCAAGCAAAAATCCGTTATGCCTTAATACTCTTGAAGTTTCTCTTATTCCAGTACGAGGCCAGACCAGTGAGCTGAAAGCTATATCTGCTATCACGATATCAAAAGATCCTGCTGGAAAAGGCATAGAGCCTATATTTCCTTCAAGATGTTCAACATCAGGATGTTTTTGTCTTGAAGTTTTGATAGCTTCTGGATTTATATCAACTGCAGTTATTTTAGGATGTGTATCTGCGCAGTCTAGCCTGTCTTTGATATAGTCCAGTAAAGTGCCGTATCCAGCACATAATACCAATATCTTTTTTGAATCAGATAATCCTAAAGCATTTCGGTTGTCATAGATAAGATCATCTATCTTTGTTATCTCGACCTCTCCTTCGCTTCCTTTTTGGTTAGCATCTGATTCTTTTGTCTCAAGTTCAGAAAGAACACCCTCTAAAGAAACACCTAATCCAGAAAAACCAGAATTGACTGCTCTTCCTGCTCTTGCTTTAAGGACATCCTGATACTCTGGAGAATCTATTATCTCTTTTTTAACATAAAGTTTACCATCTTTTTCATATATCTGGACATTGCCAAAATAATATCCTAAAAATTCATTGGAAATCTCTGTACTCATCCCTCCGCGCATATTAGGAAAAGAAGATTTATTATAAAACTGGACAGGCTCGATAGTCTTGAATGTGTCGATTATCTTCATGCATACCCCCAAATAACTCTATTCTTGGATATATATGATACAATATATAAATGTTTTCGTTTGGATCTGAAACATACGAGATAATATAGCAATCTTTTTAAACCGAAAATAAATTCTAGCATATAGGTGATAAGAGAAGATGATCTTCTAACGGAGGTTGTCTTCTTTTTTATAATCCTAAACAGTAAAAAGGTGAAATTATGGGAAAAAAGAAAGTCAATCCAAAAAAAGAGAGATATGCAAAATTCAGAAAAGAAAAGTCCACTACAATGGACGTTAGAATGCCTGAACTGACTCCCGAACAGCATAAACAGAAACAGGAAGATGATATGGCTATCAGCAGGTTTTTGAGGTTTAACAGGCCTCCTAAGACAAAATACGACAAGATAAAGAAATAAGTTATCTTATATGAAGCTCAAGGATATCATTATCCTCGAGTGTTTTTTCTAATTTTTTAAAGATCTGGCCTTCAAACTTTGCAGATTTTCCCCATACTCTCGCAAACCTAAAGTTTGTTACAAAATCTTTGTGAAGCTTTTCGCATACATCTTTTATAGTACATTTTTTGAACATTATGATAGGGACATCCATATCTGGCTTTTTACCAACCTCTTTGAGATATATCCTCATAAAGTTCATCTTGTCAAATATCGCATCTTTTAATTCCTCTATGCCTACATTGTTTTCAGCAGATATCATGACATCAGGATGTATCTGTTCAGCTAATTCTTTTAATTTTTTATCATCGATAAGGTCTATTTTAGTGAATACAACCAAGGCCTTATTGTAGATCTTATTGCCCTCTAAAACATCGATGAACTGGTCTACAGAAGCATCGTCTTTAAACAAGATGTCTGCATTGATAAGCTTGAACATCCTTGCAACATCTTCGATTGTTTTTTGGTCTATTTGTGTCAATTTGACAAGAGAGCTGACCGTTAATCCTCCTCTGTCTTTTTTAGCTATAACAATGTCTGGCTTTTTTTCATTCATCCTTATATCTGCTTCACGGGCTTCTTTCAATAAAGCAGGATAATGCTCTGGATTCTGTACATCTATAAGTATCAATACAAGGTCTGCGCTTCTAAGCATTGTCAGAACTTCTTTTCCTCTTCCTTTACCTGAAGCTGCAC
>Ga0172371_10010361_pt1 | contig 12598 bp, 12 predicted proteins | sample Lak12m_FD_114543 | JGI IMG/M metagenome (GOLD analysis project Ga0172371, IMG submission 114543) | Freshwater microbial communities from Kabuno Bay, South-Kivu, Congo - kab_022012_12m | ecosystem: Environmental > Aquatic > Freshwater > Lake | place: Democratic Republic of the Congo: South-Kivu... | reverse complement strand
GTAGGGCACCTCGGGCTCCTCGTGGGGCACAGGCTTCTGGCTGTGGCCCGGCGTCGCGTCGTACTCCGCGAAGAAGCCTATTACTGGGCCCCCTTCGCCCCACTCCGAGGTGAACGCTGTGGGCATGCCGCTGACCCCCCTCTCTACGGCGAAGCCGTTCCTCTCCAGGTAGTCTGCCAGGAGCCCGCTGCTCCTGTACTCTCTTAGGCCGGGCTCGGCCCACCTGAAGAGCTGGTCGCTCATCCTGTTCATGTCCCCGGCGTGGGCCTCCAGCCAGCCATGGGCGCCCCCCTTAGCTTGGTTCATGTGTTTTAGTTCGGCCGATGTGGTTATAACCTGTTTCATCGAGCCTAGGCTCAGCTCTCCTCCATGAGGATGCGGGCTGCGTCGTGGGCCACCCTCAGGGGCTCCGGGAGCCTCCCCTCCAGGGTGTACTCGCATACGATGTCCACCGCTGTGTCCAGGGAGATCATGTGGCCCACGGAGACGTAGACGGGGCCCCCCGAAGGGGACCTGAGCCTGGCGCCGATGACCCTGCCGTTGTACAGGACCCTGGTCTCGTCTGCGGCGGGGTCCACCGGGGTCCCTACCAGAAGCCTGCGCGCCACGCCTATGGTGGGCTTACCCAGGGCTAGGCCCAGGTGGCTGGCCAGGCCGAAGCCCCTGGGGTGGGCCAGGCCGTGGCCGTTCACCATCAGCACGTCGTAGCCTGTGAGCTTGTCCACGGCCATCCTGGCGGGCTTAAGCTCCCTGTAGCTGAGGAACCCGGGGACGTAGGGGAAGTCCACGACGCACTGGGCGCCCGCCGTCTCCACCAGCTCCAGCTCCTCGTCGAGGACGACCGCGGCCGAGTATGCCACGTTGTCCCTGTAGGCCACGTCCACGCCGGCCACTAGCTCAAGTCCCGCCTCGGGGTCTTCGTATGAGACCTCCAGGGCGCGGGCTAGCTGCTCCTCCTCGAGCAGCTGGAGCTCCTCCCCGGATGGGCGTCCGCTGGCGAACATGCTACCTCTTGGCGATCCTCCAGGTGGCCCCGCCGGCGGTGTCCTGGATGGATACGCCGGCCTCCATGAGCCTGTCCCTGATCATGTCCGCGAAGGCGTAGTTCTTAGCCTTTCTCTGGTCCTCCCTGATGCCCAGGATGAGCCCCATGAGGGCCTCTGTGGACTCGCCGACCGCGGCCCTCGACTCGAAGAGGCCTAGGTCGCCCAGCAGCCCCCTGTAGACCCTGGCGGCATCTGACAGCGCGCCCTTGTTGGCAGGTCCCGTGAGGTACTCGTTGATGGCCCCGGCCACGGCGTGCAGGTGGCCCAGAGCCACGGGCGTGTCGAAGTCGTCGTCCATGGCGGCCCCGAAGGCGTCCTCGCCCGCGTACACGGACTCGAGGAGCCGGGCCTCCCTCTCGCCGTAGTCCAGGTTGTCCTCGGGGCCCTTCACGGCGTTCTCTATCAGGTCCAGGGTGTTGGCCAGGCGCCGCACCGTGTTCTCGGCTGCCTCCATGGCCGGCCAGGTGAAGTCCAGGGGCCTCCTGTACTGGGTGCTTATGTAGAAGTAGCGGAGGGCCTCGGGGCTGTGCTTCTCAAGTATCTGGTCGAAGCTCACATAGTTGCCCAGGCTCTTACCCATCCTTCTGCCACCCACCCTGAGGAACCTCATGTGGAGCCAGAACCTGACGAACTGCTTGCCTGTGAGGCTCTCGGATTGGGCCACCTCGTTCTCGTGGTGTGGGAAGGCCAGGTCCTCGCCGCCTGCGTGGATGTCTATGGTGTCCCCCAGCAGCTCGCGGCTCATGACGCTGCACTCTATGTGCCACCCGGGGCGTCCTCTGCCCCAAGGCGACTCGAAGAAGATGCCGCGGCTCAGCTCCTCGGGGGTCGCCTTCTTCCAGAGGGCGAAGTCCTGGGCGTCCTCCTTGTCGTAGCTGTCAGAGGCGACTCGCTCTGTGCGCTCAACCTTCTTCAGGTTCACGCCGCTGAGGCGGCCGTACCCGGGGAACCTGTCGATGTCGAAGTAGACGCCGTCCTCGGCCTCGTAGGCGAAGCCGCCCTCCACCAGCCCTGAGATGAACTCTATCATCTGAGGCACGTAGACGGTGGCCCTGGGGTGGGCCGTGGCGCGCTCTATGTTGAGAAGGTCCAGGCCGCGGAGGAACACGGCCGTGTAGTGGTCCGTGAACTCCTTCAGGGTCTTGCCGGCCCTGCCGCTGTCCCTGATGGTCTTGTCCTCTATGTCGGTGATGTTCATGACGTACCTGACCCTGTAGCCGCGGTGCGTCAGCCAGCGGCGTATCAGGTCGCCGCTTGTGAAGGTCCGCAGGTTTCCTATGTGGGGCTCACCGTAGACGGTGGGGCCGCAGACGTACATGGTCACCTCAGGTGGGTTGAGTGGCTTGAACTGGCGCTTCCGCCTGGTCATGGTGTCGTACATCCGGATAGTGTGCTCTCTCAATTCGCTTCCTCCAAGGAACCCGCTAGACCCGCCGAGACCGAGGACCGCTTCAGGCGATTATACACAATAGTCTCATTCTTCCTGTCTAGCGAAGTTAAAAACGGGTGGGTCCGATATAAATGATGTGTGGTCCCCAAGAGTAACCCAGTAATAAAGGTCGTAATTACATCCGAAATAAGTTGATCTGCGTTGAAACATCTCATGAAGAGACTTGGGACGTCACAGTATAGCCAAACACATACAAGCGGAGTTGGAGGAAGTGGACGACGACTCCGACGAGTACCTGGTCACATATGACTTCGTTAAACGCAAGCCCACAGTCCGGTTCTGGAGGAACCTCAGCAGATTATCAGGGCTCAAAGGCAAACTTGTACAGAGGAGCGCGTTTCTGACTCAGGGCAAGCGTGCAGCCAGGGCCGTATCGACGCTGGCCTCTCATTACGGTGCGGATGTGGCTGTTTTCTGGGTAAAACAGATAGAAAAATGAACGATAAAGGTCGTAATTACGACCTTTATTCTGCCTAATATCGGCGCGGTGGCCGATGCTTCTCGAAGCACTCTTGGCAGTACACGGGCCTGCCCTCTGTGGGCTTGAACGGGACCTCGCACTCCTTGCCGCAGTCCGAGCACGTGGCCTTGTACATCTCGCGTGGACCCCTGTCGAAGCTTCTCCTTTGACTCAACTCTTTCACTCCTTCTATTTAGGTATACTCGCGTACCTCCGGGCCCGCGAGTATCGAGTGATATCCCTCTCCCGGACCTTTTAAAGGTGTATCCTCCCGGGCTTCATGAAGACACTTATATTGGGTGACGCACCTTGTGTTGTGACTGGAAAGTTAGAGTATGAGCGAAAAGCCTATTGAGAAACTGGTTTTTAGTGGCTCCGATTTCAAGTTCAGCGTCGCATACAAGGCCTACAGTGACGCCTTCGACGGGGCCAGCGAGGAGAAGAGGGCCTCCCTGAACGAGGCCATCACCAAGCTCCACGAGGAGAAGATCACTTACCCCGACTTCTACGGCGCCGTAAACGCCGGCGAGGAGATCCACAGGTTCCACAGGAGCCAGATAAGCACGACCCGCAAGTTCGCTTACAGGGCCGCCGAGAGGAAAGTGGACAGGATAAAGCGCCACAAGTAGGGCAGCCACGCCGTTTCCGCCGCGGCGTCTAATCACCTTAAATATGTTTGCCGCTGAACCCTCAAGCATGGGTCGCCCCCGGTTCAGGGTCGTGGAGCCGCACACCGCCTCCTTCGGCTACTCCATGCGCGCCCGGGTGGGCGACGTCGTAGCTGTGGGCAGGGAGGACCCCGACATGCCGGGGTGGTTCTGGTGCAGGGACGGTGCGGGCGTGGAGGCCTGGGTGCCCAGGACCCACCTGAGGATAGAGGGCGGTGGCGGCGTATTCACCGACGACTATAACTCTGCCGAGCTCTCGGTGGCCGCCGGGGACGTGGTCCAGTGCCTGGGGGAGTTCTTGGGATGGGTGGAGTGCCTGGACGGCGAGTGGAGGTACGGCTGGGTGCCCAGGGGCAAGCTAGAGGCCGTGCCCGGCGACGTCCACTAGCTGCATCTCGCAGAGCCTACGGTACATGGGGTTCCCCTCCACGAGCTCGTCGTGGGTTCCCTCCCCGATTATTCTGCCCCCGTCCAGCACCAGTATCCTGTCTGCGTCTCTCACCGTGGAGACCCTGTGGGTCACCAGTATCACGGTCCGCTTCTCCATCTCCCTCCTGAGGGCCCCCTGTATCCTGTTCTCGGTGTAGGGGTCCACGCTGCTGGTGGCCTCGTCGAACACTATGATCCTCGGGTTGGCCAGTATGGCCCGGGCAAGGCACACCAGCTGCCTCTGCCCGTAGCTCAGGTTGCTTCCCTTCTCATGTATGGGTGAGCTGTAGCCTTCGTGTAGCTTGGCTATCGTGTCGTGTATGCCAAGCATCTCTGCCACATGCACCATCTCCTCGTCTGTGGCCTCGGGTCGCCCGAACTTGAGGTTGTACTCCACTGTGCCTGCGAAGATGTAGGGCTCCTGGAGCACTATGGACACGCTTCTCCTCAGAGTCTTGAATCCCAGGTCCCTGAGGTCCACGCCGTCCAGGCTCACCGATCCCATGGTCGGGTCGTAGAACCGGCCCACGAGGTTTATGATGGTGCTCTTCCCCGAGCCCGTTGGCCCGAACACGGCCAGTATCTCCCCGGGGGCAGCCTTGAAGCTGATGTCCCTGAGCACGGGCTGGTCCTTGACGTAGCTGAACCCCACGCCCCTGAACTCCACCTCGCCCCTCACCGCGCCGAGCTCCACGGGCTCCTGGGCCTCCCTGACCTCCGGCTCCTGGTCCAGTATCACGAAGATGCGCTCGGCTCCGGCCAAGGCGTTCTGTATGTCCCCGTACATTGTGGCCAGGTTCTGTATGGGCTCGAAGAAGGTATCGGCGTAGCTGCTGAACGCAACAAGCCTGCCCAGGGTCTGGGCCGCCGCCATCACCCTGCCGCCTCCCAGGTACCAGATGGCGGCCACCATGACGCTGCTCAGCACCGTCACCACGCTGCTGAAGGCCACTGACACGGTCTCCGCCTTTATCTGGCTCTCCATGTTCTGCTCGTTCACCGCGTCGAACTCCCTGAGGCTCCTAGCCTCCTGGTTGAGGGCCTTGGTGACCTTAGCCCCGTACATCAGGTCCTGGACCTTGCCTGTGAGGCTCGCCACGTTCCTCCTGGCAGTCTTCCAGGCCTCCTGTATCCACCTCTGGAAGACCTTGCTCATCAGCGCCAGGACCGGCGCCAGCAGCAGCGCTATGAGGGTGAGCTGCAGGTCCAGGGTGGCCATCACGGCCAATACGCTGAGGGCCATGAGGAGGTCCGCCAGGAGCCCTATGACGCCCGTGTCGAGGACCTTCTTCAGTGCCTCCGCGTCGTTTGTGACCCTAGAGACCAGTCTCCCCGTGTTCCCGTACTCGAAAAACCTCTGGCTGAGCCTGTTCATCTGGTCGAAGAAGTCCGTCCTTATGTCCGCTATCACAAAGAGCCCCAGCTTCTCAACGTAGTAGAGCTGTGCGGCCGTCGCGGCCCACTCGCACAGGGCTACGGCCGCGTAGAGCAGTGCCGCTGAGAGGAGTAGCGGTGCGGTTCCCGGCGTGGAGCCACCTGTATACGCCGCGGCGAGGCTCTTTATGATGTCCGCCAGCCAGGCCCCGTCGCTTGTGGGCGTGTTCACGATGTAGAAGTCCAGGGTCACCTTGTAGATGTAGGGACCCGCAAGCACCGTGACGGTCTTCGCGGCCAGCAGCGCCAGCTCCAGGGCCAGCAGGGCCCTGTGCCTCAGCATGTAGCCGATGAGGCGCCTCACCAGCTGGGCGTCGGTGTACCTTCTCTGGGTGGACTCTAGGCTGCCTACGTCGTACCTGTCCACGTACTCGGCCACTAGGGTTCACCTCCCAACTGGAAGGCCTGGCTCTCTATCAGCCTCCTGTAGTCTGGGCTGCTCCTCAGGAGCTGCCTGTGAGTGCCCACGGCCGTTATCCTGCCACGCTCCATGACGACGACCCTGTCGGCGGCCTCGCACGTGGACGCTCTCTGGGTTATTATGAGGGCCGTCCTGCCCTTCAACAGCTCGTCTATTGCCAGCCTGATGAGGGTCTCCGTCTCGGCGTCAACGTTGCTGGTGCTGTCGTCCAGTATCAGTATCCTGGGGTCCGTGAGGAGGGCCCTGGCTATGGTGAGCCTCTGCCTCTGGCCCCCCGAGAGGGTGATGCCCCTCTCCCCGATCATGGTCTCGTATCCCTCTGGTAGGCCTGCTATGAACTCGTGTATCTGGGCGGCCCTGGCGGCCCTCTCCACCTCCTCCATGGTGGCGTCTGGCTTCCCGAATGCAATGTTGTTCCTTATGGTGTCGCCGAACACGTAGACGTCCTGGAGGACTATTCCCACGTTCCGCCTGAGGCTGTCCAGCTTGACCTTCTTCACGTCCACGCCGTCCACGGTGACCCTGCCCGAGGACACGTCGTAGAACCTGGGCACCAGCTCGGCCAGCGTGGTCTTCCCGCTGCCCACGTACCCCATGAGGGCCACCTTCTCGCTGGGCGCCACCCTCAGGTTAATGTCCGTGAGAGTCTCGGCGCCGCCGTAGCTGAAGCTGACACCGTCGAACACTATCTCTCCCCTGACTTCGCCCAGCTCCACGGCGTCCTCGGCCTCGGGCACGTCTTCGCCCACGTCGATGACCTCGAAGACACGCCGGGCGCTGGCTAGGGCGTCCTGGTAGAACATTATGAGGCGGGCGAACATCCTGACTGGGCCCACGAGCTGGGTGAAGTACATTCCGAAGAGCACCATCTCGCCCACGGTGAGGAGTCCCGCGACTACCCGCTGGCCCCCGTAGTAGACGACTAGGCTGAGGCCGGCCGCCATCATGGCCGCGCTGCTGGGCCTGTAGAGGCTCTGGATGAGGGCCGCGTTCAGGCTCGTGTCCACGTAGCCCCGGTTCTCGTCCCTGAACCGCTCCGTGATGTGGCCCTCCTGTCCGTGGGTGACTATGAGCTTGTGGCCCGTGATGCCCTCCACCAGGATGTTGCTCAGGTCCCCGAACTGGTTCTTCGCCCGTGCTAGGTAGCCGCTGATCCTGCTGCTGTAGAGTCTGGTGAACAGGAAGATGATGGGCAGGGGCAGGCAGCACACCAGGGTGAGCCCCGGGTCCAGCGTGTACAGGATGTAGAACGTGAAAAGAAACTGCATCCCGTGCCTGAATATCTCGCGCACCGTCTCGCTGTAGAAGAGGTCTATTGCCCCCATGTCGCTTGTGACCCTGCTTATGATCTGGCCGGACATGACGCGGTCCAGGTAGCTGAAGCTCTTGTGGATGAGGGCGTAGTAGAAGTCCTTGCGCATCACCCTTAGGATGTTCTGGCTGAGGGTGGCTCGGAGGGTTATGTGGATGACGTGGAAGAGGCCCCTCACCACGGCGAGGACCACTATGAGTATGCACAGGGCCGCGAGGAGCCCCATCTGGGTCTGCACGCCGGTGACGCTCTTCAACAGCTCCAGGAACCAGTGGGTCTTGCCCGGCACGGGCAGCAGTATGTAGTCGATGATGAGCATAACTATGAGGGGCACTATGAGGGCGTAGATGCCTTGGCGGCCAAACGCAGTCAACACTATGCCTACGAACGTCAGCATGAACGGCTTCATGTATCCCAGGAGCCGCCTGGTGAGCTCCCAGTCCGTCGGGTTGTACGTGCCCCCGGTGTCACTCATTTACGTACACTGACCCTAACCAGATATATATCAGGTTGAGCCCCCTCAGGTGATGCACGCGTATTGCGGCTAACCCAGTTTATCGCCCAGCTTCCTGAGCTCCCGGGTGAGCCTGGCCCTACTGGACTCCGACGTGATCTCGGCCCTCGTCCGCTCGTTGACGGTCCTGGCCACGTCCAGCTTCCGCCTCAGCCCTTTCAACAGGAGGCTTGCCTCATCGGCCTCCACGAGGCTCATGTATATGTTCTCCATCTCCGCCATGTTGACCTCTGCTCTCTCCAGGTCGCCTGCCCTCAGGTGGTCCAGCGTCTGCCTCCTCAGCTCCCCTGGCACGTCCGCCAGCCCCATTATGTAGTCGGTCTCTGGGACGCCCAGCTCCGCCGGCGACGGGTACCCGGCCCCCGTGTTGAGGCCGTACAGTATCTGGGCCTCTGCGTACTCCTGGCGCGCCGCCTCCACGGCCTCGTAGAACTCCATCTCGGGGTGCCCCACAACGTGGACGCCCATCTCGCCTAGGAGCCTCCCCGCCTCCACGAGCTTCCCCTCGGCTTCCCCGGGCTCCAGGTTGTGCAGGTGCAGTATGGACTGCTTGCTCAGCACCCTGGCGCGGCGCGCCCTGCCCAGGGCCTCGTCCCGGGCCTCCTCGCGGCTCCTCAGAATCTCCACGGCCCTGGAGATGACCTCCCTGACGCTGTCCATGGTATAACCTACGCGGAAGCCCTACATATTCTATGGGGGCGAATACACGTGTATCTCTGGTCTGGAAGGCAAGCTACCGGGGGTGTACTCGCGGCTCCTCCCCACGTAGACGACCCTCTGCTTTCCCCTGGTATACTCCTCCAACGTCTTCAACTTGAAACTCTGGAAGCTCAGGCCGGGGGTCTCGTAGTGCATGGGCACGGTCACCCTGGGGTCTACGAGGGCCGCGTTCTCCTCCGCCAGGGCGATGTCCGAGCCTGTGCCTATGAAGAGGACGTCCGTGGCCCCGATCTCCGTGAGCTGGGCCACTGTGAGGTTGTGGCCGAGGTCGCCTGCATGGGTGAACCTGACGCCGTCGAGTTCGATGCGCCAGACGACGTTGGAGCCGAGCCTGCTGCCGCGAGCGTCGTCGTGGTGGCACGGTACCCCCTTCAGGTGGACGCCCATGTACTCGGCCTCGGCCGGCTCAGAGAAGACCCTGGCGTCTCCGAAGAGGCTGAGGCCGCTGGCGTGGTCGCCGTGGCCGTGGCTCACCGTCACGATGTCGGCCTTGAACACCGGTACGGGCAGCCCCAGGCTGACGCCGTTGTGGGGGTCGGTGGCCACCGTGGCCGAGCCCTCCAGCTGGAAGAGGCTGTGCCCGTGCCACGTGACGGTGACCATACGTGATGAAGGAGGCGCGCACCGTTTAAGATTGTATCGAGGCGGCGGCGTGGCGTCCCTCACATTTAAGTATCTTTCAGCCATGCATTGCTCGGGGGCGCCGAGATGGGTGTAAGCCACGACATCAGGTTCGACACGGCTGCGCTGGAGAAGATAGTGTACAAGCCTCGCTGGGTCCTGGACAACGAGGAGGAGTTCTGGGCCGTCTACCCGGCCCAGAGGTACACGCGGGACTGGGCCCGGGCCGTGAACCACGAGATAGACTACGGCGACTGGCGGCGCAGGGTCGAGGAGTGGTCCCGGCTGCCGGAGGAGGAGAGGCGCGTAAGCAGCCTGCTCAGGATCACTGAGACTATTGTGGGCGCCCGAGAACGCTTCCTGCGGGACGCCGTGCCCCACCTCCTCGGCTACCTCCCCGAGGCCACGGCGCTGGACGTGGGCGTCTACTTCACCGCCTTCATCCGGCCCAGAGCCTTCGCCAAGGGGGAGATAGTGTTCAACGTGGCCGCCGCCTACTGGAAGGGCAACCCGGACAACATACTGAACACCATGGTCCACGAGCTCTTCCACGCAGGCTACAGTTACTGGCTCGGAGACGACGAGGACAAAGGCCTGCAGGAGAAGATACTTCGCAGCATCCACAGCGAGGGCTCCGCCACCTACGCCGCCTACACTGCCAGGCACCTTTTCCCGGCACCCGACGAAAAGGACTTCCAGATGCTGGAAGACCCCGAGACGGTGAGAGGCCACCTGGACCAGGTGAACATGGTCCTTCGGGCCGCCACCGAGAAGCCGGAGGCGGAGGTGGAGAAGATGATGTGGGACCTTGGCGTCATCGGCAGGGCCTTCTACACGGTGGGGGCCCACATGTGCAGGGTCATCGAGGAGGAGCTGGGCCGGGACGCGCTGGTGTCCACCTTCAAGTCCGGCCCCGCTGCCTTCACGGAGCTCTACAACGGCGTCGCCGAGCCGGGCCTCAGGCTCAACCTGCCGCCTCGAGGCACGTCTTGAGCTCGGCCAGCGTGATGTTTCCTCCGCTGAGAACCAGGGCCACCCTCCTGCCCTTCAGCTCGTCCCTCATCTTGATGGCCGCCGCCAGCGGGGCGGCGCCGGCCCCCTCAGCCACGGTTCTGCAATGCTCCAGGTAGAGCTTGACCCCGCGCCTCATCTCGTCCTCCGAGACGAGCGTGAACTCGTCGACCCACTCCCTCAGTATACCCAGGGGAAGCTGGAAGGCCTGGCGCGTGGCGAGGCCGTCCGCCATGGTGCTCACGGGCCCCGTGGACTCCGGGGAGCCGCTGCGCCAGCTCCTGTAGACGCTGGGGGCGTTCTCGGCCTGCACCGCGATCACCTTCACATCCGGGTTGATGCTCTTCACGGCTATGGCTGTGCCGCCGCACCCGGTGCCGGCCCCCACGGGGCTGATGACCGTGTCTATAGACGGCTCCTGCTGCATTATCTCCAGTCCGATGGTTCCCACGCCTGCTATGAGGTGGGGCTCGTCGCCGCTGCTGACGTACCTGTATCCGTGGGCCTGGGCGAGCCGCTCAGCGTTGGCCTTGGCCTCCTCGAAGTCTCGGCCCTGCTCAACGATCTCCGCGCCGTAGCTGCTGATGGCGGCCACCTTGTCTGGGTTGGCGCCCACTGGGACGCATACGTGGGCCTTGACGCCGAACAGGCTGCACGCGAGGGCTATGCTCTGGCCGTGGTTGCCCGTGCTGGCGGTGACGACGCCGCGGGCACTCTCCTCCGGCTCCAGCCTGCTCACCAGGTTGATGCCTCCCCGTACCTTGAATGCGCCGGTGGGGTTGTGGTTCTCGTGCTTCACGTAGGCCGTGAACCCCAGGAGCCTGTTGAGGGTGGGGTACGTGTGGAGGGGCGTCGCGGGCAGGTAGGGCCTTATGCGCCTCTGGGCTTCCAAGATGTCCACCATCGTGGGCTGTCTCATGGGTTGTCAACGGCGTCATGCGTTTATCGGGTTATCGGTGGCCCCCAGGGTGGGCAAGCGCCCGTATCATAGATATACCTCCGTCTGATCCAAGTCTTGTAGTGAGCCGCGGGTTGGTGGACAGGAAGAGCGGGCGCGCGGGCGCCTCCGAAGGACACAAAGGTGGGGGGCGGGGCCTCCAGAGGGAGAGGCAGCTGAGGAGGAGCCTGGAGGTACTCCACTCCAGCGCCGTGGGCCTCATCGAGGCCAAGTCCATCGACGAGGTCTACGCCACCTGCATCGACGTGGCCGACACGATCCTGAGCGGCGGCGACGGCACGATAGGCGTCGTGGAGGGCGACGACGTGGTCTTCAGGTATATCACCAGGAGCCTGAGGGACGGCTACGCCGGGTTCAGCATACCTCTCAGGGGCAGCGGCGTCGTCAACAGGGCCCTCAGGGCTAAAGCGGCGGTCTACGTCCCGGACGTGTCCAAGGCCGACGAGTACGTGAAGCCGGGCGGCATCGAGGAGGACGTGAGGTACATGTCGGAGCTGGCCGTCCCCATCATGGTGGACGACGAGCCGGTGGCCGCCATAAACTTCGAGTCCGTGAAGGTCGACGGGTTCGACGGCCAGGCCCGCAAGCTGCTGGAGATGCTGAGCCTCTACGCGGCGACCTCGATCCGCCGTTTAAGAATACTTGAGGAGGAGAGGAGGCGGGCCGCCAAGCTGGAGGCCCTGCTCAGGGTCGCGTTTCAGCTCAACGAGGCCAAGGCGCCGGAAGAGGTCTTCAGGATAGCTACGATGCTGGTTAAACGCGACTTCGGGTTCGAGTGGGTGGGCACGGGGGCCGTGGAGGGGGAGTGGCTTAGGTACACCTACTATCTGGGCCCCAGCATCGGTGGGTCCGATAAGATACACCTGAGCCAGAGGAGCGTCATGGTGAGGGCCGTGAAGACGGGTGAGACCCAGGTCGTGAGGGACGTGAGGCTGGACCCCGACTACATGCTGCTGCGCGACGTGGACCAGTCCTTCCTCTCGGAGCTCGCTGTGCCCGTAAAGGTCGACGGCGAGGTTAGGGCCGTGATAAACGTGGAGAGCACCAGGCTGGACGCGTTCACGGAGGTTGACCGCAGCCTCCTGGAGCTTCTGGCGCTCCAAGTCTCATCGTCCCTGGGCCGCCTGACCAGGGTGGAGGACCTGGAGAGGCAGGTGGCCCTGAAGACGGGTGAGCTACTGGACGCGGAGAGGCTGGCGGCCGTCGGCCGGGTGGCCTCCATGGTGGCCCATGACCTGCGGAGCCCCCTGCAGTCCATCAGGAACGCGGCGTACCTGGTGAAGCGTGAGCCCTCCAAGGCAATGGAGTTCTGCCCACTGATCGATGAGAGCGTGGCCTACGCGTCCAAGATAGTTGAGGACCTCCGGGACGCGACGGCGCCCATCCAGCTGAAGAGGATGCCCGTGAACCTCGTGGACATGGTCGCCGGGTCCCTGGACGCCGTGGAGGTGCCCGACAACGTCGAGGTCCACAGGAAAATGGGTGAAGGGTTCCTGGCCGCCAGCGTCGACCCTGTGAGGCTGAGGAGGGCACTGGAGAACCTGGTGAAGAACG
>Ga0172371_10010360_pt1 | contig 12600 bp, 11 predicted proteins | sample Lak12m_FD_114543 | JGI IMG/M metagenome (GOLD analysis project Ga0172371, IMG submission 114543) | Freshwater microbial communities from Kabuno Bay, South-Kivu, Congo - kab_022012_12m | ecosystem: Environmental > Aquatic > Freshwater > Lake | place: Democratic Republic of the Congo: South-Kivu... | reverse complement strand
GATTACCCCGAGAGTTTACCCCGAGCTCAACCCGAACACCCCGAAACTGCTCCGATAAGTCGTTAGGCTGCGTTGCCCAAAGGGGAATTGAGGTGGCTTTTTGCACCCAATAATCAGTTCGGAAAAACTCATTAACTACCGTAGCTCTAAGGAAAGTATAGCCGTATTTCCCCACCCCAAACGCTAACTATAAATTAGCGGCTGCCCTCTTTTAAATCAAGTTATGCGCGGGTAAGGAATGTTGCGAAAACTTAACAGTTTGAACAAAGATGCAGTGGCGCAGGCCCGGGTATCTCAGGGATAGTAGAACCAGTTGCCGGCGGTATCCTGACACTGGGCATTAACCTGGGTGCTGAAGCCGGTCACATCAGCCGGCACGTTATAGACTGAAGTGAAGTCCGCATGGCCGCCGGAGGCGATGTCTCCCAGCCCGATCGGCACGGCCGTGACCACGGTCACGCCTGAGCTGGCAGAAATGCCGGTCACTGTCGTGCCTAACGCCATCCCCAACCCGGAGTTGGCGATGCGCAGGTCAACCGACAGATGCCGGTTCTGATAATCCGTGTAGCTGGCCCAATATGCACCGAGCTTGAATAGCGTCATCTGGGGGCTGTCCGTCACGGGAAAGCCCACATCCTGCTTGGTCTGCCCCAGCAGTTCATTGAAGCTGTCCTTATAAATTACTCTCTGGCTTACCATAAGCGGCTGGTGGCCGCGGCTGGTTACGTGGATGGGGCCGCCGATGACCTCCGGATATTTGGGCGTCACCCGGTCGCCTTCAGGGATAGTATAGGAGCCGATCGGCGTCGTCGAGGTGCCCAGGTAGACATCTACCGTGGTGGTCCCCGTGCCCTGATTAGCGATCAGGATCCAGTTACCTTTCATGTGGTCGGCGGCGGTGAAATCGTACCAGCCGAAGAAAATGTCGTCAGACAAGCCGGCTGGAGGCGTCCCTTGCACCTCTTCAAATCCGTCACGGAACAGGATCCGCTGCGAGACCAGAATATTTTGGCCAGGAGCACAGTCAGTGCACCGGACGCGCACCGGGCCGTCCATGAAATCCGGGTAGGTCGGCCCCACGCTTTGATGCGGCCCGATCGCGTAAGTACCCTTCGGAGTGGCGCTGGTGCCGATGTAGACCTCGGCATGTATGGTAGTGTCATTGATATTTGAGATCAGGATCCAGTTGCCCTTCATGCCAGTGGCGCGGATCATGTCATACCAGGTGAAATAATAAATAGTATCCAGGCTGCTGGCGGGCACACCAGAGACCTCGTTGAAGCCGCTGTTGCACAGTACCCGCTGGGACACGACGATCTTCTGGCCGTTGGTGCTGACGACCTTTACCGGTCCACCCATCACATTCGGATATTGAGGAGCGGCGCGGTCACCGGGGTTGATGTGGTAACTGCCCATCTTGTTGGCCCCGATATAGATGTCCACATCCGCTGCCAGTTCATCCATGTTGGTGACCATGATCCAGTTGCCCTTCATGCCGTTTTCCGGCTTGGAATCATACCAGGTGAAATAATAAGTGGTATCGAGATTGCCGCCGATCGTGGTGCCCGACTCGTCATCCTCCACGGCCGCGACCTCGTTGAAGCTGTCTTTATAGAGAACCCGCTGGGTGACGATCAGCGTGTCCCCATCAGGAGATATCACTCTGACCGGTCCACCCATCGTATTGGGCCAGGTGATCGTCTGGCGGTCATGGGGAGCAATAGTGTATGTCCCCCGCGGCGCTGTCTCATTCCCGAAATAAACCACGGCGGTGGCTGACTTGTCTTCGAGGTTGCCGATGATGATCCAGTCGCCCTGCATCCCGTTGGCCGCTGTCGAATCGTACCAGGTGAAATAGTAAGTCTTGGCCGGATTGGGCGGTGTTACGGCGGCGGGAACCGCGCCATCACCAGAATCTGGCGTAGCAAAGGCGGCGGCTGCGGCGGTTAAGCCTATGATTGTCCCCAATACAAGGGAGGTAAGAATGATCCTGAATTTATGTCCCAAAAATTCCATCCCGTCACGGACGCTTCAGGCGACCTGTTTTTAGGGACGCGGATTCCACATACGCATCCCCTACGGAAGCAACCGATTGCCCCCCGGCAGGTCACCCCAACTTGGCGACACTCAGAAACAGCAGGCGCCGTTCCAAGCGCCGTCAATGACGACAGTCAATACTTATATTGCTAAGTATACATTTTTCGCGAAATCTTACAAGTCTTGTAGGAAAAAGGTTTACAAGGAATGTAGCGGCTTCCCGGGGAACTATAGCTGGGGATAAAGCGGAAAGCCGGCCAGCAGTTCGTCAGTGCGTTGCCTGAGTCGTTTTTTCTCAGCGTCAGTGATGGGCTGCGACAGGGCCGTGAGGATGATTTCTGCCACCGTATCCATCTCGGCTTCCTTGAAGCCGCGGGTAGTGACGGCTGGTGTACCTATCCGGATGCCGCTGGTGACCGTCGGCGGCAGTTCATCATAGGGCACTGCATTCTTATTGACCGTGATGCCTACTTCTTCCAGCCGGTTCTCGGCTTCGATGCCGGTAATACCCAGGCTGGAGAGATCGGCCAGCATCAGATGGTTATCCGTGCCGCCCGAGACCAGATTGATGCCGCCCTCCTGCAGGCGCTCAGCCAGCCGGGCGGCATTCACGACAGTCTGGCGCTGGCGTTCTTTGAATCCCTCAGTCATCGCCAACCGGAAACAGGCTGCTTTAGCAGCGATGATATGCATCAGCGGCCCGCCCTGCAGCCCGGGGAAGATGGCCTTGTCGATCCCTTTGCCCAGATCTTCACGGCACATGATGACGCCTGAACGGGGGCCGGCCAGCGTCTTGTGGGTCGTGGTGGTCACATAATCGCTGACAGCGACTGGATCGGGATGCAGCCCGGCCGCGATCAGGCCGGCGATGTGAGCCATGTCCACCATCAGCCTGGCGCCCACTCCCTGCGCGATATCAGACAGGCGTTTGAAGTCGATGCTGCGGGGATACGCGCTGGCGCCCGCTACCAGCAGCCGGGGTTTATGCTCCCGCGCCAGCCGGTTGATCTCATCGTAATCGAGACGCCCCGTTTCCCGGTCGAGGCCGTAGGCGTGGAAATGATAAAAGCGCCCGGAGAAATTGACCTTGAGCCCGTGCGTCAGGTGGCCGCCGTGATCGAGCTTCATGGCGAGGATGCCGTCACCCAGCGCCAGTTCGGCGAAATACACAGCCTGGTTGGCCGTCGAGCCGCTGTGCGGCTGGACATTTACGTGTTCGGCGCCAAACAGCTCCTGGCAGCGGCTGATGGCCAGGCTCTCGACCTCGTCGACAACCTCACAGCCGCCGTAATACCGGGCGCCCGGATATCCCTCAGCATATTTGTTGGTCAGGACCGATGCCGCCGCTTCCAGTACGGCCCGGCTGGTAAAATTTTCGGAGGCGATGAGCTCGACGGTCTGGCGCTGGCGCGCGAGTTCCTGGCGCAGCAATCCGGTCAGTTCTGGGTCGGCCTCCACCAGCGGTAAAAGGAACTCAGCTTGGGTTTTTGACTCAGCTTTGGCATTCATCACTCGTTCTCCAGCTTCGCAATCTGGTTCAGCCTGTCGGCATGCCGGCCGCCCTCGAACGGTGTCCTCAGCCAGACGTCGACCATGTCGAAAGCAATCTCTTCCCTGGTAGTCCGTTCACCCAGACACAGCACGTTGGCGTCATTATGCTTGCGGCTCATCTCCGCCTGCAAGACATCAGCCGGACCGACCGCCCGGATGCCGTCCACCTTATTGGCGACAATACACATCCCGAGCCCCGTTCCGCAAATCAGGATGCCCCGGTCGGCCACGCCGCTGGCAACCGTGCGCGCCACCTCGATGGCATACGCCGGATAATCGACGCTGTCAGTGGAGTCCGTGCCCAGGTCGAGCACTTCATGCCCGGCCCCGATAAGGCGCTCCTCGATCTTTTCCTTCAGATGAAAACCGGCGTGATCCGCCGCAATGACGATCTTCAAAGTGATTCCTCCAGGTTCTCCCTGTCAGTCATCGGGAAAACAGCATTGAGAAGTATACCTTAAATTTAAAAGCGGAGCCGCAAAAGAGTGTAGCGAATAACCGCACTGAGGATTACGGATTAAGGTTGAATTTGGGGTTAAAAACGATCACAACGACGCTGTCGCCTTACCAGACTGTCTCCATGCCCAGATCCTCGAACTGCTGCGTGCCATCGTCGTAATTGATGATGTTGATGTGCAGTTCTTTTCCCGGTGCGGAGATGTTGGCCCAGGCCTGCAGGTCATCGGCCTGCAGCAACTCCTGCTCCGGTCCGTCAAAGGGAAACAGCGCCCGGGGAAAGTTATCGATCTCGATCGTGCCACCGGGAGGCAATGAAGCCGCCAGCTTGGCGATCCTGTTGAAGAATTCGTGGTCGAGATTGGCGGTCTTCAGTTCGCTGAGCTGACTGACCGAAGCGACGGAGAACATGACAACGATAAACGCGACGCCGGCTAGCATGATCATGACCGAAACGGCGTCAAGCTGTTTTGATTGCGCCCAGCCGCGCCCGGCCGCCCAGGCCCTTTTGACCCCCTGCGAGAACAGCAGCGCCAGCAGCAGGCATAAAGCCACACTGGGGAGATACATGTTGTAATCGGCAAAAGACCTGGTGATCAGCGCCACCGCCAGAGGGAGATATAGCCACAGAGAAATGGCGGCGATAGCCTCGATGTGCCTTGTCTTCTTGATCGCTTTGACGATGCCCCGGTTCACCTGCACGGCTCGCGCAACCAGAAAAACCGCCGCCCCCAAAGACAGGGTAAGGAAGACGTTGGTTAGACCCTCCGCTATCGTTTCCGCGGGCAGCGTCAGGGCGGTAAATGTCAAAAGGACCGCTGTTGTGGCTGGCACCGCTATCCAGGCGAGGCGCCACTGCGGGATCCTGAACCGCTGTGACGCCCACAAGATGAGGAAGGCGATTGCCGGGATAGTCCATATCAGCCAATATATCAATTGACCTGTCTGCAGCGGGATGGGATCCGAAAGCAAACTATGGTCTGAAAACAGACCGCGAAAATAGTCGCGGCCATGATCCCAGGAAAGGGAAAGAAACTCCGTGGTGTTCATCGGCGGTTGCGGGTAACCGCCCAGACCGTGCAGGATTAGAACGCGGACGATAAAAAATGCGGCCGCCATCGCAGCATACGGCCAGATCCTGCCGAGCGCCGCTACTAACCGCCGCCGCCAGCCACGGGAATCGTCTGCTGTGAGCAGGACAGTCGTGAACAGCACCAGCCACAGGGCCATCGCCGTCTCTTTCGAAAGCAGCGCCAGCAGGTAGGAGACCAGTGACAAGACCTGCCAGCCGCGCCGGCCCGACCTTCCATAAAGCAGAAACGCGATCAGGGCCAGGGTAAAGAATGCCGTCATGGGAATGTCGCCGGCGCCGCCCGGCTCGGTCAGGCTGCTCAGGACAACCGGGTGAAAAGAGAAAAACAGCGCTCCCAGACCGGCCACGAGATTTGAAGCGAACAGGATCCGGCATAACCAGAAGATCAGAGAGACTTCGACCAGATGCATGAAGAGATTGGAAAGGTGATAGCCGAACGGACTGGCGCCCCAAATGGCGTAATAAATACCGTATTCGAGACTGATGAGCGGCCGGAAAAATATGCCGCCGCCGATCGTCAGGTTGTAGCCCATGGTGGGCTCGGTAAAGATCCTGGCTATATCCGTGAGGGAGTGGATCTGGCTGGTATCGATCTGAAACAGGGTATCCGCGCCGGTAAAAAAGGCGTTGAGCAATTTTGAATAATAAAGGACATTGAGCAAGAGGATCAGGCCGACGCCCGCTATGACGAATGCCTGCTTGGGAACCCGGATCGTTATGCTGTTTTGCGGCACGGTTTGCGGCAAGCAAATCGCCTTTGTTTAATGGATGGGGAAATCAGCTAAACCCTGTTTTTAGGCTGGGCAGCGTGGACACCCGTTTTTTCCGCAGCTGGGGGGTTCGCGGACATTCGAACAAAACGAATAAAAATAGTTTACTTATTATTTTAAAAAATGGAAGGGGTGTAGGAAAACTTGTCGGCGGTTTAGCTGAGCAAGCGCCGGAGACTGCGCTCTTCCAGGGCCCCTTGCCGCACGATCAGCGGCGGGCGGCCGCTGGCGAGCGGCCTCAGGTCGACGACGGTGGAAGGCAGGCAGTGTGCACAAGGGCCGGCGTCGATGACGAAATCCGCAACCTTCCTGATGGCTTCAGGGATCTCATCGGCGGCGCACGGGTCAGGGTCCCCGGAAAGGTTGGCGCTGGTGACAGCCAGTGGACTGGGCAGGATCTCATAGAGGTCGCCCATGGGAGGTGGGATGATGCGCACGCCGATGCTGTCCTGATGGTCAGGGACGAGTCCGGCCAGCGGCTGGGCCAGCGGTAGAATGCAGGTCACCGGTCCTGGCATCAGGCGGGGCAACGCCTCGTCGATACCTTCGGGCAGCCCCGGGATCGCCTCGCGGATCTGCTCCACCGACAGGAAGACGAGCGCCAGCGGGCGTAGCGGTGCGCGGTTCTTGGCCTCATAGATCTTGTTGGTGGCCACTGGAGACGGTACGGCGGCCAGCCCGTAGACGGTATCCGCCGGCAGGCAGGCGAGTCCACCTGAGGCGAGGGATGCGGCGAGACGCTCCCAATCCGCGGGCGTCATCTCCTCGATCTTGAGCGTCTCCGTCATCGCCGGCCTCTTTCGCTCAGGCTTCGATCTTGCCCATTTGCGCCACCACTACCCGCTCGTGATCGGCGTAGTCCTTCTCGATATCGATGGTCTCGAACAGGTTGGTTTCGGTGAGCAACTCCCTGACCGCGGGTCCCTGCGAATGACCGATCTCCAGGATCAGACATCCCCGGGGGCGCAACAGCTGGGGTGCGTCCACAGCCAGGCGGCGGTAGAAATCCAGGCCGTCAGGGCCGCCCCAGAGAGCTTCGCGCGGTTCGTACTCGCGTACATCAACGGGTAGCGAAGGCCATTCCTCAGCCGAGATATAGGGTGGGTTGGAGATGATTATGTCAAAGGTATGCAATGGATCAAGATCATCGAACAGGTCGGAGCAGGCGAATGACACCCGGTCACCCGTGCCGGCTACCCGGGCGTTCTCCCGCGCCAGCTCCAGAGCGGCCTCGCTGGCGTCGACACCGGTGATGCGCGCCTCCGGAAAATCCACCGCCAGCGCTACGGCGATGGCACCGGATCCCGTGCCGACATCCAGGACTTCGGGAGCGTGTGTGCCCCAGTCGCCCTCCATCAGTAACTTGAGCGCGATCTCGACCAGATGCTCGGTCTCGGGCCGCGGCACCAGCACCGACCGGTCCACGCGCAAGGTCAGATGCCGAAAATACGCCCGGCCGGTGATGTAAGCCACCGGCTCCCCTTTGCCGCGGCGCAGCACCAGCTGCCGGCAACGGTCGACTTCCGCCTCGTTGAGCGGTTGATCGAAATGCGTGTAGAGTTCCACCCGGGAGAGCCCCAGGGCTTCGGCCACCAGCAGTTCGGCGTCGAGCCTGGGTGTGGTCGAGCCTTTTTCCCTTAAGTAACGGGTGGATTTACTGAGGATATCGGTGATCGTGGGTGACGTTGGGCGGTCTTGCCCGTGCGGGGACCCCTCGCGTGAGTCTTCCCCGGACTGCCCTGCCTGTCCCGAGTCCTGGCCCATGCGCGCCCTGGCTTAGACTCCGGCCTTCAGCTGCTCGGCGCGGTCATGAGCGGCGAGCGCCTCAGTGAAGTCGTCGATGTCGCCCTGGAGAATGGCGTCCAGCTTATGCAGGGTCAGGCCGACCCGGTGGTCGGTCACCCTCCCCTGGGGGAAATTATAGGTGCGGATCTTCTGGCTGCGATCGCCGGTGCCGACCATGGATTTGCGGGCGTCAGCCTGCTCTTTCTGCTGCTCGGCGAGTTTCATCTCATACAGGCGGGCGCGCAAGACCTTCATCGCCGCCACCTTGTTCTGCAGCTGCGACTTCTCATCCTGCATGGAAACAACCAGTCCTGTGGGAACGTGCGTCAGGCGCACGGCGGAGTCGGTGGTGTTGACTGACTGGCCCCCGGGTCCGCTGGAGCGGAAGATGTCGACCCGCACGTCCTCCGTTTTGATATCCACTTCCACTTCTTCAGCCTCCGGCATCACTGCCACCGTCGCTGTCGAAGTGTGGATGCGGCCGCCCGACTCGGTCGTCGGGATGCGCTGCACCCGGTGGACGCCGCCTTCATATTTATAGACGCTATAGGCGCCCTTGCCGCTGACTTCCATCACGACTTCCTTAAAACCGCCCATCTCGGTGGGGCTGCTCGACAGGATCTCGGTCTTGAATTTTTTCGCCTCAGCGTGGCGCTGATACATGCGCATCAGGTCGCCGGCAAACAGTGACGCTTCGTCACCGCCAGCGCCGCCCCGGATCTCGATGATGACATCCTTGTCATCGTTGGGGTCGGCCTCCAGCATCTCCTCGCGGATCTCCTCCGTGAGGCGCTCGATCTTTTCCTTGGAAGAGAAGATCTCTTCGCGCATGAACTCACGCATGTCCTGCTCGACTTCGCCGTCCGCCGCCAGGATCTCCTCAGCCTCGGCCAGGCTCTGCTGGGCTTCACGGTATTGACGCACCAGATTCCAGGCAGTTTGCAGGTCCGAGTGGGCCTTGGCCACCTCAGCATAATGCTGGCGGTTATTCACTGTGTCCGGATCGCTCAGCTCGTCGTTGAGCGACTGGTACTTCTCTTCGATCTCTGTGATCAGTTCTTCAATCATGCCATTACTTCGACATCCGCCTCGCCGCTATGGTCCACTTCCACGGGCTCCAGCTCCATCACGCCTTTCAGCGCCTGGACGGCCACTTCGATCTGCGGAAAGTCGGGTTCGCGGGTGGTGAGTCTCTGGAGCGCCAGACCGGGGAGCATGATGACATGCATCACGTGGCTGTCCTTGTGCTTCCCGGCAAACTTTATCACCTCATAGGAGAGACCGACCATCAGCGGGATGCCGATCAGGCGGGAAACGATCAGCCACCAGAGCGGCGATGTGCCCACGAAGGAGAACACCAGGATCGCCATCACCATCACGATCAACAGGAAGTTGGTGCCGCACCGTGGATGCAGCGGCGAAAACTGGGAGATTTTTTCCGGTTCCAGGTCCAGCCCCGCTTCCAGGGCATGGATGGTCTTATGCTCGGCGCCGTGGTATTCGAACAGCCGCCGCAGCTGTTTCACCTGCGAGACCGCCAGTATGTACAGGACCAGGATGACAATCCGGACGACGCCCTCAGTCATGACGAACATCCAGGTGGCCGGGAAGCGGTCGCGGAAAGCGCCCACCGCCACCAGGGGCAGCACGATGAACAGACCCACAGCCAGCACTACCCCGATCAACAGGCTGACGCCGAGTTCTTTCTTGCCGATCTCGACTTCCTCTTCCCCGAGGGATTCGTTGGCGGAGATGGACAGCGCCCTGATGCCCAGCGACATCGATTCCCACAAGGCCCCGACGCCGCGCACTATTGGCCACTTGAAATAAACATGGCGGTCCGCCAGCGGGTTGAGCGCCTCGGAGTGCAGGCTGATCTCCCCGTCGGGCCGGCGGCAGGCGAGCGCCCAGTGGCGTTTGCCCCGCATCATGACGCCTTCGATGACAGCCTGCCCGCCGACAGCGGCGGCCGGTTTGCTCCTGGCGCCCAGCAGAGCCGCCAAAATAAGTCTCGTCCAAAAATTTTTCAAATATCTCATCCGCCCCATCCTAGCTCCCCTGGTTTAATTTCAATTCGCGCTCCATATCCTCGACTCCGTCCTTGGTGTAAACCTCTCCGCAATACATCTTGCCCTCGCCACATTTGCCGTGGAGGCAGGTCGGGCCCGCCTTGCGGAACAGCAGCGGCGCTTTCTGACGGGCCATCAGCAACATGTGCCAGGCCAGCGCGTTGATCTCCCATTGCGCCCGGCGGCAGCAGCGTACTTCGAAAAAGTGTCGCAGCTCGCGGGCATTCATGGTAACCACAATGCGGGTCTCGGCGGCGTTGGGCAGCACAAACCGGGCGTCTTCCTGAATGGTCTCGTTCTTCTCATCCCGAGCCTGCCCCAGTTCCACCAGATGGTCGTAGGCTTCCTGCGCCGCGCGCATGGCCTGCTCGAAAACCTTCAGAGCTTCGGGATCATCGGCAATCTTCGGGGGGACGATGAAGCCGCTGCCTGCCCCAAAGCGAACGTAGCGCTGTGACTGCTGGCTGTATGACGCCAGACGGTGCCGCACCAGTTGATGGGAGCAGGCGCGCGAGATGCCATCAATGCCAAAAGTGAAGGAAGCGTGTTCGAAAGTGCTCAGATGCCCCGAGTTCACGAGGATCTTCACGAGCTTTTCGACCTCCGCGGAGGTCATCATTTCCCGGAGCTGGGCGGCCGTGGAATCGGAATAGCAAAGCCGGCCCGCAGCCGCCACCGCTCGTTCCGGCTCAGGTGTGTGGTAAAGGAGGGTTACGTTGAGGATCGCCGACACCGGTGGGACCGGCTAGGAGGTTTGCCTCTTGGCGTACTTACGCTTGAAACGCTCGACCCGACCACCGGTATCTACCAGTTTACGCTTGCCGGTATAGAACGGGTGGCACTTGGAGCATATTTCCACGTTAATCTCCGGCACGGTAGAACGGGTAACGAAATCCTCGCCGCAGGAGCAGTGCACCTTTGTTTCTATATACTCTGGATGTATGTTCTTTTTCATCGCTTTTTCCGGTCGATTTTCAGGAACAAGAAATAATAGCACAAAAGGGAAGCCCTTAGCTAAAGGGGCTGCGGCTTCTCTGATATTCTAATGAGTATGCATAAGAAATCCATCTATATATTAGTGTTGCTCGCATTGGTGATCCAGTTAGCGGCGTCCGGTTGCGGCAATGAAACCGCCGAAGCCGACCGGATGGTAAAAGATGCTGACGTCCTGCGGCTGTCAGCGGTGGAGAAGTTCCGCAAGTCGACGGCTGCGATGGATAATCTGATCCGGGGAGCGGCAGCCGGAAAGGCACTGCCGGTTAATCAAACCAAGGAGATCACCGACGGCGCCGTGAGTGATTCCCGGGATGCCCTGGAACAATTGGGGCTGCGCGACGACAAGCTCAAGGACGCGGGCTTTCAGAATGTCAGCGATAAATACAAGGAGTACCTCCAGCTGCTCCGGGACAGTAACGACAAGCTGCGGGAAACGATGCGGCATGCCACGGCAATCCCGATCCTGCTGGGGAACGAACAGTATTCGCTGGCCGGTTGGGACGAGCTCAAGGCGCAGACGATCGTCACCCAGGTGACCGGGATTCAGTTCGATATCGAGAAGCTGTACAACGAATCAGAGACGATGCGGAACCAGGCGGAGCAGCTGCGCCAGGACGATCCGGAGGCTTTCGAATAGGGTCGCCGGCTGCCGCTGCTTGCCTTGCCCTACCGCCATCCCTAAAATACATCTAGCTGCTGCGCCCGCGAGGGCCTTGGCGGCGTCGCTCAAGTGGGCGATTAGCTCAGCTGGTTAGAGTGCCGCCCTCACATGGCGGAGGTCACTGGTTCGAGTCCAGTATCGCCCACCACTTTTTTGCCGGCGCCATGCCGGCGGCGCATCAATGTGGGGGATTAGCTCAGTTGGGAGAGCGCTTGCTTCGCATGCAAGAGGTCACCGGTTCAAGTCCGGTATCCTCCACCACTTCAGCGCCACGTCAGCAGATTCCGGTTTATCCGGGGGATTAGCTCAGTTGGGAGAGCGCCTGGTTTGCATCCAGGAGGTCACCGGTTCGAGTCCGGTATCCTCCACCAGTTTCGTGTCTCTAAAATTTGGCTTAATAAAGCCATTTCTTCATTTACGTAGTCCTCTTTAATAACATATATGGCTACTCGAATATTCTTTATCTTCTGAGTCGAATATATTGGTTTCAGATCCTATTTGCCGCGAAATAAGGTTGCGGATCAATTCAGCAGTTAGTTTTGTTCGATCAGTTGTATCGCTAACCGACGTTTGTCGAATTATCTGATCCGGCTTTTTAACCTTCCTTTTTGCTATCCAGCTTCATCGAAGTTACGCATCCTGGAAGAGCCTCACGTAGGGCTCAAAACGAAAGCGCCGGTTACGTGCGAAGCCGGTCATCTCTTCAATAATTCCCAGCTTCGTCATCCGATGGGCAAGCTGATTGGCGGCCGCGTAACTCTTCCCGGTAATCTCCTTAATGTCATTCACAGTGACAATCGGTCTCAGGTAAAGCGTATCGAGTACCTTGTGCCCACTGGCCGCAGACAGGCCAAAGTTTTCAGTAATCGCCAGCCTGTGTGATTCTCGCTGCTCAAGAATAGCGCGCGCCGTACGTGCCGCCTCGTTACTGACTTCAGCAACACCAAGTAAGAAGAAGGATAACCATTCTTCCCACTCGCCCTGGTCTCTGACGTTCTGCAAGCGGTCGTAATAAGTCTGCCTGTGACGTTTGAAGTAATGGGATAGATACAGCACTGGCTGTTGGAGGATGCCCTGCTCGGTCAACAGGAACGTGATCAGCAGTCGTCCCAGGCGGCCGTTCCCATCAAGAAATGGATGAATTGTCTCGAACTGAGCGTGCGCTAGACCAACCTTAATGAG
>Ga0172371_10010359_pt1 | contig 12600 bp, 11 predicted proteins | sample Lak12m_FD_114543 | JGI IMG/M metagenome (GOLD analysis project Ga0172371, IMG submission 114543) | Freshwater microbial communities from Kabuno Bay, South-Kivu, Congo - kab_022012_12m | ecosystem: Environmental > Aquatic > Freshwater > Lake | place: Democratic Republic of the Congo: South-Kivu... | reverse complement strand
TCGGAGATCCGCGAAGCCGTGCCCAGGAGCCATTCACAAGCGAAGTGGCGGCCCCGGAGGGTTGGGAAATCGCAATTCATGGATGGCAGATGCCACCGCCGCGGGATAGCCTCCTTGACAAATGCGAGGGGCTGTGGTGTCTGAAATCGGAAGTGGGCGGAGACCGCGAACCCAGTCCTGATCGTATTCATACTCACGTTTGGCAGAACCGGAACGATGGAAGCGCCGGAGCTTCCCCGCGCTCAGGGGTGCATGCCGCTGATATGCCGAAATGTCATGGAGAGCGCATCCGTGCTGTTCGATTCGAACGGGTACCACACTTGATCGGGAGAACAACGACCCAATGACGACAAGAAAGGCCCCGCCAGTCGATTGGACGTCCGCAGACTTGGCTGCCGAGCAGCTTGAGCGCCTACAGGGTGCTTTTCCCGAGTGTGTGGCAGAGGGAAAGGTCGACTTCGAGAAGCTTAAAGCCATTCTCGGCGACATCGTGGACGACCGGCCGGAGCGCTATTCCTTCACCTGGGCTGGCAAACGCGACGCGATTCGCCTGCTCCAGGTCCCAAGCCGCGCCACCCTGGAGCCCTGCCCTGGGAAATCAGTGGATTGGGACGCGACCAAGAACGTCTTCATCGACGGCGAGAATCTCGAGGTGCTCAAGCTGCTGTACAAGTCCTACGCCGGACGCGTGAAGATGATCTACATCGACCCGCCGTACAACACCGGGAACGACTTCATCTACCCGGACAACTTTGCTGATCCCCTCGACACGTATCTGAAGCTGACCGGTCAAAAAGATTCAGAAGGAAACCTCTTGACCAGCAACCCGGAGACCAGCGGCCGGTACCACTCCGCGTGGCTCTCCATGATGTACCCAAGGCTGTGGCTAGCGAGACAGCTCTTAACAGAAGATGGGCTCATACTGGTGAGCAACGATGACCATGAGGCGCACAACCTGCGCCTTGTAATGGACGAGCTGTTCGGCGGCGAAAATTTTGTCGCGCAGCTTGTTTGGAAAGGACGTCAGTTTACGGATTCACGATCTCTTACGCGCGTGTCAACGGACCATGAATACGTCCTTGTTTACTCGAGAAGCGATTTGGTCTCAATGCGTGGTGTGCAACGGGACGAAAGCAAGTTCAAGAACCCAGATAACGATCCCCGTGGGCTCTGGATGAGCCGAAGCATTCTAGGGCTTGCCACTGAGGAGCAGCGGCCTAACCTCCATTACGAGATCGTCGATCCCGCGACTGGCAACTATTTCTCCGCGCCGCGGAGTACAGGATGGCGTTACTCAAAGAAACGCATGCAAGATTTGATCGACAGCGGGTGCATTCTGTTTCCCGTCGATCCGAGAGGTCGCCCACGCGAGAAGAAATTCCGAAACGATCTCGAAAATGAATTTAGCTCGTTTCCCTCGGTCACAGACGACATCTTCACGGCTCAAGGGACCGCTGAAATCCGAGAGCTTTTTGGCTTTCAAGCGTTTGATTTTCCCAAGCCATCCGAACTGGTCCGACGGCTTGTGGAACAAGCGACTGGCACGAATGACACAGTTCTTGATTTCTTCGCTGGTTCGGCGACGACGTGCCACGCTGTGTACCGACAAAACCGTTCCGACGGCGGAAACAGAAAATACCTTTGCGTCCAGTTGAACGAACCAACAGCGCAAGAGTCGGAAATAAATCGGCAAGGTTTTTTTAGCGTTGCCGATATCGGTAAGGAACGCATCCGTCGTGTGATCAAGAAGCTCAAGGAAGAGACCACTGGTCAGCAGCACCTTCTGAGAGAGGCAGAAACTGAGGAAGACTTGGGCTTCCGCGTCTTCAAGCTCTCGGAATCCAACTGTCGGCAATGGCGGGGAGTTGAGGAAAGAGACGGCAAGAAGTACGCCGAGGCTATGGAGCTGTTCATTGACCCGCTCCTGCCCGGCTGGAATCCAGAGGAGGTGGTTTGGGAGGTGGCCCTCAAAGCGGGGTATAGTCTTTCTTCCCACATCGAGGACGTGAAAAGCATTGAGCGCAATCGCGTTCTGCGAGTGACCGATCCGGATATCGGCCAATCTTTTCACATCTGCCTGGACGACACCCTTGAGGACAAGACGGTCCGGGAGCTAAAGCTCCGCAACGAAGATCTGTTCGTCTGCCGCGACGCGGCGCTCACCGACGAGTTGGCCGCGAACGTTGCCTTGCAATGCAAGCTGAAAACCATTTAGTGGAATGCCGAAATGGCCAAGCCCCGCATCGATATCCCAATGGACCGCATCAATGCCTTCTGCAAGAAGTGGAGGGTCAAAGAATTTGCGCTCTTCGGGTCGGTCCTCCGGGATGACTTCCGGCCCGACAGCGACGTAGATGTGCTGGTGGAGCTGCATCCCGACCACGGGCTTACGCTCTACGACTGGGTCGACATGATCGATGAGCTGCGAAACATATTCGGGAGAAAGGTGGATCTGGTCGCGAAAGGTGGACTGAAGAACCCGATTCGGCGTAAGGAAATCCTTGGAACCGCGGAGGTGATCTGTGCGGCCTGACGTACGAGACGCCGGCTACCTGCTCGACATGCTTCTGCACGCGCGCGGCGTGGCGCAGTCTGTCGCCGGCCGCACGCTGGAGGACTATGTCGCAGACGAAAACCTGCGGTTGGCCGTGGAACGAAGAATTGAAATTATCGGTGAGGCAGCCCGACGGGTCTCGCGACAATTTCAAGATCGGCATCCTGAAATCCCCTGGGGCAAGATCATAGCCCAGCGCAACGTGCTCATTCACGAGTATGGTGAAATCCAGGACGAAATCGTATGGGCAGTGGCGACGCTGAGCGTGCCTGAACTGATTTTCCTGCTGGAGCCGTTGGCGCCGTCAATGGAGGACGAGGACTGATGCGCTTCAGGTTCGACGCCAACCAGGAGTTCCAAGTCAAGGCCGTAGACACGGTGTGCGATCTGTTCGAAGGCCAGATGTTGGTCGGGTCTGTTGACCTCTTCGAGAGCGGCCGCGCCAATTTCGCAACCGGCGCCAATCGTCTTGATCTGAGCAATGCCGAGTTGTTCTCGAATCTGAGCAAGGTTCAGCAACAGAATGGCATCCGGCCTGATGGTAGTCTTGCGCTGATCCGGGCAACGATCCAAACGGCGGAAGGAGTTAAGCACGTTGCTTTTTCCAACTTTTCGGTGGAAATGGAAACCGGCACGGGAAAGACGTACGTGTACCTGCGCACGGCTCTGGAGCTCAATCGCCGCTACGGCATGCGTAAATTCATTGTAGTTGTGCCTTCCGTGGCCATCCGGGAGGGAGTGATCAAAACGCTCAAAGTGACGGAACAGCACTTTCGAGAGTTTTTTGGCAACCCGGTATACCGCTTCTATGTTTATGATTCATCGAACCTCTCGCAGGTACGGCAGTTCGCCCAATCGAACAGCGTCGACGTCATGGTCATGACGCTCCAGTCCTTTAACACCGCATCGAACGTTATCCGCCAATCCACTGACCGTTTACAAGGGGAGACACCACTCTATCTTGTCCAGGAAGCCAAGCCTATTCTCATCCTCGACGAGCCGCAAAATATGGAGAGCGAGAACGCTGTAGCCGCGCTCAGCGCGCTCGATCCCCTCTTTGCATTGCGCTACAGCGCTACTCACCGCAATCCCTATAATGTCGTATACCGGCTCACCCCCGCGGAGGCGTACAATAAGGGCCTCGTGAAGAAGATCGAGGTCGCTTCCGTTATCCGGGAGAGTGAAGAAAACCGCCCGTACATACGGGTAGAAGCCATTGAAGCGCAAAAAAACAAAGTCACGGCTCGATTGCTCGTCCACAAGCTCATGAAAACAAGCCAGGTGAAAGCGGCAACGGTCACTGTACGGCCGGGTAACTCCCTGGAATCCATGACCAGTCGTTCAGAGTACGCTGGATGGGAGGTTGATGAGATCAACCCCGGGGGTGGTTTCATCCGCTTCGCCAACAATGTTGAGCTGAAAAAAGGTGAGGAGCAGGGCGGTGACCGTGACGCTATTTTCGAGGTCCAGATTCGCCATACGATTGAGGAGCACTTCCGCAGGCAGGAAAAACTGGGACCATTCGGAATCAAAGTGCTGTCTCTGTTCTTCATTGACCGAGTGGCGAACTACTCCGCCCCGGACGGACTGATCCGAAGACTTTTCGATGAGGCCTTTGACAACCTGAAAAAGGGGCGTACCGAATGGAAAGACCTTTCGGCCCGTGATGTGCGCGCAGCCTATTTCGCGGAAAGACGGCGGAAAGGTGGGCGCACCGAGATGCTCAACTCAGTCTCCGGCGAGGCGGAGGCGGACCAGGCCGCCTACAACCTAATCATGCAAGACAAAGAGACGCTGCTCAGCTTTCCGGACGAGACAGACGACGAGGAAACGCGCATCAAGAAAAGGGTAGCGTTCATCTTTTCCCACTCGGCGCTTCGGGAAGGCTGGGACAACCCAAATGTGTTCCAGATATGTACCCTGAACCAGACGGCGTCACTGATGAAGAAGCGGCAGGAGGTCGGCCGGGGCATTCGCTTGGCCGTGGACCAGACGGGTGAACGCATCCGGGACGACAACGTGAATATCTTGACAGTGGTCGCCAACGAGAGCTACCGGAAATACGTGGAAGACTACCAGACCGAGATTGCCTTCGAATATCGAGCGGAAATAGAAAAGCGGTACGGCAAGCCCATCGGTGACCTCTCTGACGCTGAGCGTCGTAGCGTGGAAGAGGAGTACGGTGAGGGGATTCTCCCGCCGCCACCCCGTAAGGCCGGTGAGCGCAAGGCTCGGCTCCGCAAGCAACGGGTCCACTCCGAAGAGTTCAAAGAGCTTTGGGAGCGGATCAAACACAAGACACGGTACGCTGTGAGGCTCGACACGAAAGTTTTGCTCGACGACGTAGTGGCGGCGATGGAAAAGATCGCGGTCGCCAAGCCTAGCATAACTGTTACGAAAGCTCAGGTGCAATTCGGGAAAAACGATGCCCTTCAAGCCATGCAAACAAGCGCGGTGAAAACAGCGAAAGACCTGTCAGGACGATGGCCGTTGCCGAACCTAGTGGACCTTATGATCGACCTGCTGCAACACACCTCGCCACCGGTACGGCTCACACGACGGACTCTTCTGGAATTATTCCGGAGACTCCAGAATAAGAAGGCCGCACTTGACAACCCTCACGAATGGGCGACCACAGCCGTGCGCATCCTGAAAGAGAAATTGGCTGACCACTTGGTGAACGGCATCGAATATGTCCGCGTCGCGGAAATCCCAGGAAACGGCCCGGTCTCTCGGCAGGAGAAGTGGTATGAGATGCGCCGGATACTTGACGATGAGGAAGTCGAGCTTTTCTGTAAGCACATCGAGCCCACGTCGGCCGAAAAATCGATTTACGATTTTATTCCTTGCGACTCGGAGGTGGAGCAGCAGTTCGTGAGAGACATGGAAGCGCGCAGGGACGTGAAACTGTATCTCAAATTGCCTTTCTGGTTTACCGTTCCGACGCCGATAGGCGAATACCGCCCCGATTGGGCCGTCGTCATGGAGGAACCTAACGAAGACGGCAAACCCGTGCTGTACCTCGTCTGCGAGACTAAGAGTTCTCTGGAAAAGGACAAGCTGCGTCCAAACGAGTGGCGCAGAATTTTGTGTGGAGCAGCTCACTTCGGCTCAAAGCAGTTTCAGCAGAAGGGCGCTCTCTCCGGCGTTGATTTCAAAGCGGTGACCGCAGCCGACCAGCTGCCCTGATAAGCCGTGAGTGACCTTGGAAGGCACGGGAGGCTATTCCCGATTGGACCGATTTCTGGAGCCAAGCCGCCCGAATGATCCCGGGAGACACCGTTGGTCGCACCGCGTAGCTCCCCACGCTGCGCATCGGTCTTTTTCACAAAAGACTTGACAAGAATTCCGATCCCCGTTACCCTTGTTCACACAGGTGGAAACCCGATGATACCCGTCAGCAATCTGAACAACTGGTGGTGGTGGAAAAAAGAACCCGAGAGGTCTGCCTGTGCTGAGACTTTGACATAAGACCATACGACAAAGAACCAGACACAATAGGCCATGGGCAGACTGCCCATGGCCTTTTTGTTTGTACGGCGCCCGGAGCCACAGCACATCATCGAAGACCGGAGCGGCGCCCGTCGGATGGTCTGAAGCACAACGAACGGAACATCACATGACTCTTCTCAGTTCAGCACAATTTGATCGACTCTGCCTCAAAGGCAATCTTATCCCGATGTACCTCGAGGTTCCCGGTGATCTGGAAACCCCACTCTCCACATTGCTCAAGATCGACGATCAGAAGCACTCGTTCCTCCTCGAAAGCGTCGAAGGCGGCCAACGCTGGGCCAGATACTCATTCCTGGGCTCCGATCCCCGGATGGTCATCAGGACGAAAGGCGAGCACGCGGAAATCACCGGCAACGGCACGAGCGAGACCTTCGATGGAATTTCCGATCCCACCGTCTTGATCAAGGGGATTATGGAGCGCTATCGGCCGGTCGAGGTTCCTGGACTTCCCGCCTTTTTCGGCGGAGCGGTCGGGTTTCTCTCGTACGACGTGGTCCGGGACTTCGAGAAGCTGCCGGACCTGAACAAGCCCGATCCCGGTTATCACGACGCCCTGTTCATGGTGACGCGGGATGTGGTGGTCTTCGACAACTTCTCCCACCGGATCCTGCTCGTTACCACCGTGGCGCCGGATGAGGCCCCGTCCGCGCAGGCGGCCTACCGGGACGGGCGTCTTCGCTTGGAGCGCCTGCGGGAACGCCTCGATTCCCCCATCCCGGCCATGGAGCCCTCTGTCAAGGACGAGATCTCATTCTCGTCGAACGTGGAGCCCGGCCGGTACGAAGAGATGGTGCTCCGCGCCAAGGAGTACATCAAGGCCGGGGACATCATCCAGGTGGTGCTGTCTCAGAGATTCCGGACGAGCCACTCTCCCGATCCTCTCAGCGTCTATCGAGGCCTCCGGGGAATCAATCCATCGCCGTACCTCTTCTTCCTTCGGATGGGAGACGAGGCGCTGGCGGGGTCGTCTCCGGAAGTCATGGTGCGGCTCCGGGACGGTGAGGCGGTCGTACGACCCATCGCGGGCACCCGACCCCGCGGGGAATCCCCGGAACGGGATCGGGAGCTGGAAGCGCAGCTCCTCGCTGACGAAAAGGAGCTTGCCGAGCACGTGATGCTGGTGGATTTGGCCCGCAACGATCTCGGCAGAATCGCCGCGGCGGGAACGGTGACGGTGGACGCTTTCAAGACCGTCGAGCGTTACTCCCACGTGATGCACATGGTGAGCAACGTGCGTTGCCGACCGTCCGAGGGGCAAGATGCCTACGACGTTCTCAGAGCGACCTTTCCTGCGGGCACCCTTACCGGCGCACCGAAGATCCGGGCCATGGAAATCATCGAGGAGTTGGAGCCCGACCGCCGCGGTCCGTACGGCGGCTGTGTGGGCTACTTCTCGTTCACGGGGGCCATGGACATGGGGATAACGATCCGGACCGTGACGATGAAAGGCAAAGAGTGCTCCTTCCAGGCCGGTGCGGGAATCGTGGCTGATTCCGTTCCGGAGAAGGAGTACCGGGAAACCATGAAAAAGGCCGAGGCGATGCGAAGAGCGCTGACCATGGCCCATGAGCTCAATGGGAGATCACGATGATACTCGTCATAGACAACTACGATTCGTTCACTTTCAATCTCGTTCAGTATTTCCAGGAGCTGGGTTGCGAAGTCATCGTTCGTCGCAACGACTGCATCAGCATCCCGGAGATCGAAACCCTCAATCCCGACGCGGTCGTCATCTCACCCGGACCGGGCGGTCCCGAAGACGCGGGCGTTTCCATGGACGTTATCCTGACCCTGGGCCCGCGCATTCCCATATTCGGCGTGTGTCTCGGACACCAGGCCATCGCCGCTGCTTTCGGCGGCAGGGTCGTCAGGGCCGGAAGGCTCATGCACGGCAAGACTTCTCCGATATTCACCGAAGGGCACGACCTCTTTTCAGGAATGGAGATCCCTTTCCACGCGTGCAGGTACCACAGCCTCATTGTGGAAAGGGAATCCTTGCCCGACTGCCTGGAAGTCACCGCATGCACCGACCAGGGCGAGATCATGGGATTGCGGCACAAGTTTTTCCCTATCGAGGGGGTGCAATTCCACCCCGAATCGATTCTCACACCGGGCGGAAAACAAATTTTGCAGAATTTCCTGTCGTTCGCGGATCAGTTCCGCCGCTCGGATCAAGGGGCCACTGACGAACGGGCTGGTTCGGGGCCCGCTGAGGCAAGGATTCCACGGGTGGCGTGAGGAGGCAGGTCTGTAAGAATGCGTCGACGACGACATTCCCGAGGAGATTGATTTAGCCGGTGGGTGGACGCCCATCGCCCTGAAACTCGCTCAATCCAATGAAGAACTGGAGGCCTGATCATGTCATATCCAAACGTTGTGCGAATTGGCGACTCGCGGCTGACGCGGACCGCGGAAGGGGCAGTCTCCTCGACCGTCAGCTCATCGTCCATTTCAGATTCGAGGGACCTCGAACTTCGCCAGAATCCTGCCGAACAGTGGACTCCGGTCGCTCTGACGCAGGCCCTATGGGGCTCCGAAGACGAAATCTGACTGGAACGAGATCAAACCTGACCCTGGAGAGGTGAGCATGCTCAAGGAAGCGATAAGAAAAATCACGTGCAGGCAAGACCTGAGCAGAGACGAAATGGAACGCGTGATGGAAGAGATCATGTCGGGCGGAGCCACGCCGGCTCAGATAGGCTCTCTTCTCACCGCGTTGAAAATGAAAGGCGAAACCGTGGACGAGATCACCGGAGCAGCGACGGTCATGCGCCGCAAAGCGCTCCAGGTGTCGGTTCACGACGACGGTTCCCCGTTGCTGGATACGTGCGGCACCGGCGGAGATGGAGCAGGGACCTTTAACATATCCACGACGGTCGCGTTCATTCTGGCCGGCGCGGGTGTGCGGGTGGCAAAGCACGGCAACCGGTCGGTCTCGAGCAGTTGCGGCAGCGCAGATGTCCTGATGGCTCTCGGCGCGAACCTGGACCGGTCTCCGGCTTTCGTGGGTGAGTGCATCGATCGGACCGGTTTCGGCTTTCTCTTTGCCCCCGCGTTTCACCGGGCAATGAAGCATGCCGCGCAGCCGCGCAGCGAGATGGGCATCCGGACCATGTTCAACGTGCTGGGACCTTTGACGAATCCCGCGGGGGCCTCCTGCCAGCTTCTCGGGGTGTACGATCCCGACCTCACCGAACCGATTGCCTGGGCCCTTCACGGCTTGGGCACGCGCTCGGCCATGGTCGTGCACGGCATGGACGGCATGGACGAGGTCTCGCTTTCCGCGCCCACGAAGATTTCCCGGCTCAAGGCAGACGCAGTGGTTACCCAATTCTTTGACCCCCGGGACCTTGGCGTGGCCTTCTGCCGACGGGAAGACATCGGCGGAGGAACCGCGGCTGAAAACGCGGGACACCTTCTGGACGTTCTCGACGGAAACCCCGGTCCCCGTCGCGAGGTGGCACTCATTAACGCTGCAGCAGCGATCGTCGTTGCAGACTTCGCGCAGAACATGCACGACGGCCGCAAGGTGGCTGCCGAATCGGTGGATTCAGGCCGGGCCAGGAAAAAATTGGACGAATTCCTCGGGTTCGAGGCCACGCAATGAGTACGATCCTCATGGAGATTCTCGAGGCTCGCCTCACACGGCTCATGACTGAAAGAGCGACCACACCCCTGATAGCGCTGGAACAGAAGGCTAGGGGCCGGAGTCCTGCCCGCGACTTTGCTGCTGCGTTCCGCGCTCCCGGCACGCACATCATAGCGGAGCTCAAGGCAGCTTCTCCTTCAAAGGGGGTCCTCCGGGAACAGCTCGACGCGGGGGAGCTTGCGGCCTCGTATGAGGAGGGTGGGGCCGCGGCCATTTCGGTGCTCACCGAGCAGGACTATTTTCGCGGCAGTCTGGCTGCGCTCGAGGCTGCTCGCGACCGGGTGAGGCTCCCCGTCCTTCGGAAGGATTTCATCACCGACCCGTATCAGATTGTGGAAGCACGGGCCGCAGGCGCGGATTCCTTTCTTCTCATTGCATCCATCCTCGATCCGGGCCTCCTCGCGTCGCTGATCGAGGCCGGCCGCGCATGGGATATGGAACCGCTGGTGGAAGTCCACGACCGTGGCGAGCTGAACATGGCGCTCGAGGCGGGCGCACGCGTCATCGGGATCAATAATCGGAACCTGAAGACGTTTCAGGTGGATATCAACACCACCCTGAACCTCGTGCAACACGTGCCCGATGATCGCATCATCATTTCCGAGAGCGGTATCAGCGACTATGACCAGATCGTGCTTCTCTCGCTCGCGGGAGTTCACGGTTTCTTGATCGGGGAGAGCCTCGTCACGAGCTCCGATCCGGTCCGCAGGCTCCGGGGGCTGATTCATGGAACGTGATTGCCGGGCCGTCCGCATAAAGATTTGCGGAATTACCAGCCATGAAGACGCTCACGCTGCGGTCAGGGCGGGCGCTGATGCCTTGGGCTTTGTGTTCCACGCTCCCAGTCCGCGCTACGTGACGCCGGAACAGGCCGGATCGATCATCGGAACCCTGCCGCCTTTCGTGACCGCGGTGGGAGTCTTCGTCAACCGCGCCAGGGATGAGATCGAAGAAATTGCCGCGCTCACCGGGCTCCACTGCATTCAGCTTCACGGAAATGAACCACCCGAGCAGTGCCGCGGGCACAGCCGACCGGTGATGAAAGCGTTCCGTCCCGAGAATGGCGGTTCTTTTCCTGACCTGAGTCCGTACGGATGTTGTGGATTCCTCGTAGACTCTGTGGTTCCAGGCGCATGGGGCGGCACGGGCGTTGCCGTGGATTGGGCTGCGCTCCGCGGCTACCTGGACCGGGCCCCGGCATGGGTGCGCGACCGAACCGTGCTGGCAGGCGGGCTGAACCCACGGAATGTGGCTGAGGCCGTACGGATCGTCCGGCCTTTCGGCGTCGACGTCTCCTCAGGAGTGGAAGACGCACCCGGAAAAAAGAACGAGAAATTGATCAAGGAGTTTATCAATGCAGTGCGAAACTCGGCCGGAACAGGCAGTTCGGCCTGATTCCCGCGGATACTACGGCGAATTCGGCGGCCGCTTCGTTCCGGAGACGCTGATAACCCCGCTCCTGGAGCTCGAGGCCGCGTTCCGGGACGCGCAGGCTTCGTCGGCTTTTGGCAATGAATTGCACCATCTTCTCCAAACCTACGCGGGCCGGGAGACGCCGTTGTTCTTTGCAAAACGGCTCTCCGAACGGCTCGGGGGCGGCAAGCTCTACCTCAAGCGGGAAGACCTTCTCCACACCGGCGCGCACAAAATCAACAACACCCTGGGCCAGGCGCTTCTCGCCGTGACCATGGGCAAGGGAAAGGTAATCGCTGAGACCGGAGCGGGCCAGCACGGTGTCGCCACCGCGGCTGCCGCGGCCCTCCTGGGCTTGGAATGCCGGGTCTTCATGGGAGAAGAGGACATGAGGCGGCAGGCCCCGAATGTCTTCCGGATGCGGTTGATGGGAACGGAAGTGATTCCCGTCACCTCCGGCACGGCCACCCTCAAAGACGCTATGAGCGAGGCATTGAGGTACTGGGCTGGAAACATACGGGACACCTTTTACATCATCGGATCGGTGGCCGGGCCCCATCCTTATCCCCTCATGGTCCGGGAATTTCAGGCGCTGATCGGCCGCGAGGCCCGTCGGCAGATCCTCGAGGCTGAACAGAAGCTGCCTCGCAAATTAATAGCGTGTGTCGGCGGAGGGAGCAACGCTGCAGGCATTTTCGGCGCGTTCCTCGATGACCCCGCTATCGAGTTGATTGGAGTGGAAGCGGGCGGCCTCGGTATCGAATCGGGCAAACACGGCGCCACCCTGTGCGCCGGCGAAACGGGGGTGTTTCACGGGTCCCGCTCGTACGTGCTCCAGGATGAGAACGGTCAGATCAGGGAAGCTCATTCCATTTCAGCCGGCCTGGACTATCCTGGGGTCGGACCGGAGCACTCCTATTTTCAGACCACCGGGCGGGTGCGATATGTGGCGGTGACCGACGATGAGGCGCTGGACGCTTTCAGCGTGCTGTGCCGAACGGAAGGAATCATGCCCGCTCTCGAGTCATCCCACGCGCTGGCCTGGGCCATGAAGGAGCTCCCGAACATGGCAGACGACGAAATCTGCATGGTGAACCTCTCCGGACGAGGAGACAAAGACATGCCCATCATCGAGAAAGCGTTGAGTGAGATCGCCGAGGGAAAAGCTTAGGGCCTGCCGCAGAATAAATGCTTCAGCCTGGCCGTGCAAACCCTCAGCAACGCGCGGATCCGCGCGGAAATCTGCCAGGTCCATTTCGCGGCGGGCCCTTAGTGCCGGTCAGCGTAAATTTGGTCACGTATTGGCGTGGGACGTGGTGAACCTTCTAGGGCGGAATGTCCTCGAAGACTTTGGTGGGACACCCATTAAAAGGCCCTCTGTCAAGGGAAAAACTTATCCATGGCAAGGAAACCGGGGTTTCCTTGCAGAGGTTGCCAGGGAGTCCGTACGGTGCCCGTCAAAGCCCCTCTT
>Ga0172371_10010358_pt1 | contig 12600 bp, 9 predicted proteins | sample Lak12m_FD_114543 | JGI IMG/M metagenome (GOLD analysis project Ga0172371, IMG submission 114543) | Freshwater microbial communities from Kabuno Bay, South-Kivu, Congo - kab_022012_12m | ecosystem: Environmental > Aquatic > Freshwater > Lake | place: Democratic Republic of the Congo: South-Kivu... | reverse complement strand
CCCAACCCTTAGCTACGCTTCACTGCATGACTGCCAAACCTGATGATTGCTCGACACCCGGTCGCAAGTCTGTTTCCGCGAGAGCAGGAAGTCTGAGCCTCGGCATCGAACATTGGACTCACCTCCATCGTTTCCCCAGGGAGAAGCCCGGCAAGGGGGCCTGGCACAGGTCCGCTCGGACCATCGAAGATGTCCAAATCGAACCCGGGCGTCCGATAGACTAGATCCCCAGCCGCTAGATACAGCAGTGAGCCAACGATTGGAGGGCGTTGGATGACGTCGAAATTGACCACATACGGCACTGACTCCGTTCCATCCCCAGCGACCAATACCACTTTAAGCCGACCGCCTACACCAAAGTCCGACCCTACATTGTACGTCCGTGTTACTTGTGCCCCCCCTGTGTGTGCGTTCCCCACGGACCAATGAATTTGATGGAGGCTGCCGCCTTGCCATTCCAATTTGGAACCACTGTAAACGTTTGGTTCAGCGAAATCCCGCTCAGGAAATAAGCGTGCTGTACCCCGCTGCAGTACGCCGACCTCACATCCTGCACCACCGGCCGGTTCCCATCCCGCGTATCTACCGTGATGGACGGAGAGTCGTTCCAAACCGTTCCATTTGCTGTCGCCCGAAACCTCACCTGGCTGGACAACTTATTATTCCAGTCCGCCCCAGCATCCCAAACGATTTGCCGGCTATTCCCCGGCGTCACTCCCGCTCCATACCCGCTCCCGAAGAAGCTCGACGCCACCAAGCTGTACGAGGTCCCATTGTTCGTGGACACCGCCACTGTCACATTCACAGGACTGCCTCCCGGCGCGGTCAGGTCATATGTTATGTCCACCAGCTTCGTGCCCTGCCGCTGCAGCGCCCGCACGTTGCTCACCACCGCATTGACGACGCCCCCGCCCAGTGCATAGAGCTGCGCCACCTCCGTCCCCGACAGCGCGCGGTTGTAAATGCGAATCTCGTCCAACTTCCCGTTGAAATACTCGGCAAGCCCAGGCGTGTCACACCCCAGCCTTAGCGCGGAAGTGTTGGGTCGAAACGTCCAATCGTTCAAAGCGTTCGTTCCAAAGCACACCCCATCGTAATAGAAGCGCACGAAATGCCTGTCGTAGGTGATCGCATAGTGGTGCCACCGGTTGAGGTTAGGGCCCCCAGGAATTGGGCGGCTCATGGCGTTGTTAATGAACTCAAACGTCAGGTTTCCAGCGCCGCTTCCATTGCCGGTGAAGTTCAAATCATATTGTCCAACATCGGCGGTCTCACTCTTCGCCAACAGAGGGGCCCAACCTGATGCGCCCCCACTAAAACTGTACGCGTTCGCCCACACGGCCACGGAAATATAATTCGTAGGCGAGCGGAGTGTTGCAGAGTCAGGTACACTTACGTAATCGTCCACACCGTCAAGCTCAATTGCACTATTTCCTGAGCCATTCCGGTCGCTTGTGAAGTGGGCTCCATTAACAGGCGTGCCCTGATTCCCGTTCCCACTCGCATCGTTGGCGTTCCCGCTGAAGGGATAGTAAGCCACCAGCCCCGTAGTTAAGTCACCAAAGGCAGCCGTCCCGCCAGCAACAGCAATCCCCACGATAGCTGCCGCCCGCGACCGCCACGGTCGCCCTCCGGCGGTAGCCCAGCGTCTTGGCGAACGGCTAGTCCCACACCCGGGTACGGGGCCGCAGCTCAGCAATCCAGTGTTTGTAATAGTAGCCTTAAGATACACGAATACTTTGTAGATGTTTTTCATTGCGTTAACCCTCCTCTGCGAAAACACGACTTTGCGTCGCGGCGCATAAATACTTCCAGAACAATCTGATAAGACCAGAACTGACACCAAAAGTCAATTCTCAACGACTGCACTTCCTGGCTCCGCGCGACAGCCGCAAGAGCCACCCATTCAATTCCACGGCACCCGCGCTCCTGGCAGAATACCCCTGCCCGCATTTTGGAATCAACACTAACTTGCTCGCAACCTGCAGGCAGGCTCAAGACCATCCATTCCCAGCAAGGCCAGCATGTGCGCGAGACGCTGCTCAAGCTCCGCCAAAACGCCCGGCTGAACCAAAGGCAACTCGCCCGTAAGCTGGGTCGCGAGCACAGCCTTGTCAGCCGGCCTCAGTTAGGCGAGCGCCGCGTGGACATCGTCGAGTTCTTCTGGATCTGCCGTGCCTGCGGCGCCGACCCTGCCAGGACCGCCAGCCGCCTCATGCGCCAACTCGCCCAGATCGGCGCCGAACCCCCATCCCGCCGCTAAACCGTGCCGCACCCGCCACGCCGAGCACCTCCCCACAGCCCCGCGCAACTGGACGTCTCCAGTTGCTTTTAGAGTGGAGTTTTCGGCCAATGCCTCTGCCGCCGAACGTTCCCCGCCTTCGCCCGCTGCCGGCCCCCTACAAGTTGGTACGCCCCTAGCCCGCATTTTTCATAGGACCTCCTGGTACTCCGTCTTTGACGGTGTTCGGGGGGTAGAATGGGGGTGGCCCGACGGGTTTGTTCAACTGAGCATGGGTGCCACGGACAAGTGCATTTCCAGCGGGTCAAAAACCGTGCTTTTCGGCCAATTTGGGAGACACCTCTTCCCTGGCGCTTGGTACACCATGCGGTTTGGAAATTCGGCGGCTCCGCCTCAGCCACTGGCGGGTGCCAGATGCATCAGCCGCCAATGACAGAGGCGAAACAATTCCTGGAACGGATAGGCGCTGCTCAGTTGCACGTATACCCGGCGCACACTCACCCGCACTTGCGCCGCCACTTTGAGCAGCTTCAAACGCACACTGCCCACCGTCGCTCGCGCCAAGTCCGTCCCGGCCAAACCCAGCGTGCGCACTCGCTCCAGCAACAGATACCCAAAGGTGGCCAGCCATAACCGCAGTTGATTGCTGGCCAAGTGATGCGTGCTCATCCGGTCCGCCCGTAAGTCCAGCACCTGCTGCTTGAGCTGGTTCTCCATGTCGCCGCGGGCGCAATACAGTTCCTCATAGAGGCGCTGAGGCGCAAAACGCTCCCGATCCTCCTCTCCCGGGAACCCGCCCGCAGGCAGGTTGGTCACCACGAAACGCGGATTGTCTCCCGCCGCCATCACTTCGGCCTTGCCGATCACCCGACGGGACCGGCTCCAACTGGTTTGCGTCCGATAGTCAAACTCGCGAAACACTCGCACCTGGGCCGCCCCGCTCAGGCACCGGCGCGCCCGCGCATCGGCCAACGCGCCCGCCAGCTTCTCAATGAGCACGCGGTTCTTGGCCAAACCCAAACAGTAATAGACCACCGGCTGCTGGCTCTCGCACCACGCCATGATCTCCTCCCGGCCAAAACCACTGTCCCCCCGCACGATAATCCGTGCCCTCCGGCAGCGCTGCCGAATCGCCGCCACGATCTTCTCCAACGCCCGAACCACCCCCTCGGCGGCACTGTGGTCACTGGTGCGCAGTTGTGCCCATAAGGGAATGTCCCCCACAAAGGCATACAAGGGCAGATAACAGTAATCACCATAATACGCGTTAAAGTGCCGCCCCTCCTGCGTCCCATGCACCAAATGCCCCATCGCATCCAGATCCACCACCACCTCCGCCGCGTGCTTGGGCAAACAGCGCACGCCCATCTTCAGCAAACAGGCTTCCACCTGCTGCGGATCATGCGGCAGCTTGTGACAGCGGCTCTGCTTGTTGTTGGACAACTCCAACCGGTTGAGCGTACTCGGCGCCGCCAGCGCGATGCCTCGATCCGCCGGGTTAAACCGATCCAGCCCCAAGGGATCTTCCTTGCCGCACGCCGTGGCCAACAGCGGGTCCAAACGCAACCGTTGGTGGTCGTTGAGGTCTTCGCAACCCAAACCCAGACCGTAAATCCGCTGGGCCAGCAACTCCTCCAGGGCGTGGTCCACAAAACGCGCATCCCGCAGGTCCGCAAAACAACGCGCCAACTCCATCGTCAGTCCCAAGTTCTTATCGGTCTGGCGCAGGAACAACACGCCCCCGTCGCTCGACAGGTTGCCACCGGAGAAATCGGCCACCACTTGGCGGGATCCCAAGCCTTGAAAGAGCATCGGCTGATGGCTACAGTCTGTCGTCGAAGAAGCGGTGAGTCGCGTTTTCATTTGGCTGAGTGATTTCAAGCCTTCTGACGCACTCGCCGCTTCTTTGTTCAATCCCTCTATGAAATATGCGGGCTAGAGCGAAAACTCTGCGTTCCCAACTCCGCCCACTCCTTCAGTACCCGCTCCAGCAGCCGCAGCGAACTGTCAGTGAAACTGTCACTGTACGTCGCTCTGAATCAGTGTCAGAAGCAAACCGCCCCTAGACAAGCCCTGGAATTCACTCGCCCAATCATTTGCGTCGGGCCGCACCGGGGACCGTTCCAAACAGAACTTGGCGCGATAGCACCTGCAATCGAGCGACCGTTTTCCCTAATTGGCGTTGATTGCGCCCGGCCTGCCCAAGCCGCCGGTATGGTTGCGGGGACAAGCCGGTGCTGACGGCGCTAGCGTGAGCCTTACGCGTCCGGACATAGCGGCTCCCATCTCTCGCTCTGAGCCATACTTTCGCGCCGCTGTCCGCGCGTGCCACCCCCCGGAGTGCATGGAGGCGCTACGGTAGCGCTACGGTGGCGCGATGGACCCATAATGGACCTGGGGCGGTGCCGAGGGGGGCCAAACTGTCCCGCTCCAGGACACTCGCCCCAGCCCAGAACCCTCCGCCGTTGCCCGCCTGCATCTCCGGCAGGAGCGGTTCAGCTTTTAGCAGGTTTGTATGCCGAGCTGACCACGGGTGACCCCGAGCTGGTTGAGCAACTTCAACTCGCGCCAGAGGGCGGCACCGGTGATTTCACCCCGGAGCAACTGGTGGTATTTCAACACCGTTTGCTCCACCTGGCCGGGGGGTTCGTTGAGGAACTCGATGCGGAAATGGCGCACGCCCAGCGCCAGCATCCGTGAGACATAATCCGCCCCGGTTTGAGCCAAGGCGTTGAAAACCGTGTTTCGGCAGCCGACATCGGCCTTGACCGGGTGCTGCGCGCCAACGCGGTCCCGCAGCTTCAAATCATGCTTGTCGCAGGGCCGGCCGCAGTTCGTGTAGTCGGTCCCGCTGGAAAGAAACGCGCAGAACACGCAGTGCTCCATGTGGAACATCGGAATGTGCTGGTGAATGGTGACCTCGAACCATTCCGGCGGCACGGCTTGAAGCAGCGCCTCGAGTTGTTGGAAATTGAGATCGTAGGACGCAGTGACACGTTCCAGGCCGAAGCGGTTCTTGAAATAGTCGGCTGCCAGGCGGTTGGCGATGTTGAGGGAGTAATCGCCGATGCGGCGGTCTTTGGCGAAAAAGCCTAACTGATCATAGTTACGCACCAAATAGCCATCCGCTTCGCAGGACCGGACCTGGGCCAGCGTCCATTCCTCACCCATCTTGAAGATCCGCGGCGGCGCTACAAACAGCTCCGCGCGCGCCCCGCGCGGCGGGGAACTCCGGAAGCGGACCACGGCCTCACGATACTTCTTCGGGTCTTCAAACTCGCAATAGACCGTCTCGACGCCGCATCGCAGGACGGCTTCAAGCTGGGCCAGGGTTCGCACCAGGACAATCAGGTGGGGCGAGTCGGTGGTCGGATGGCTGGCGGGGCTTGGCGCGGTCCGGGTCGCGTGCAGAGTCCACCGCTTCGGTTGCGCGCGCTGTCGTTGCAACTCACGCACGGCCTCGCGGCGCAAGCGGTTCAGCTCGCTTACCGGCAGCATGACGTCTCCGGCCAGCAGGTTCTTCAGCTCACCCAGTTTGAACGGAGTACCCCCGAGCCGCCCCAGTTGCTCGCGCAAACGCTCGGTCGCAAGCGGTTGCTTCTGGGCTCGGGTCAGCGGCATCAGTGAGTCCAGGTGGACGACGTGTCCCAGCTCATCGCGAGCGATCAGGCTAAGCGGCCTGCCCGCCAGGCCATGAACCTCCATCGCGATCGGCCGCTGGAATCTCGGCGTTTCCCCTTCAAAGCTCTGGCGAAGCCGCCGCTCCAGTTCCGGATCGCTCGTCTTCCAAAGCTTATCCCCGGCGTGCACGCGGGCAAAATCAATGTCCCCACTGCCAAACGAGAGTAGGACAGGCGTCCCGCCTGTCCCCCGAGTTCCCTCGTCGCCGCCACACGTTCTGGGCGATCGGCGTGGCACCCGCGCGGCTTGAATCTCATAAACCCTACCTCCCTCTTCCGCTTCCTCGGGACGGCCCGCGTCGAACACGACCCCGTCGCCCGGCTTCAACGGTCCTTGCAGGCTGACCGCCACCCGCTCGCCTTCGACTCGGGTGACTTCCCCGAGGTAAACGCCCCGTTTCTTGCCAAACCGCCCATGCACGAGCTGCTGATTGTTGCTGCCACGAAACCAGCCGGTGTAAAGGCCGCGCGAGAAAGCCATCTCCATTTCGTAGCGGGGGTTCCGGGAATCGGCGGTCGCGTGGGTCAAGTCGGAAGCGCCGGAGGGCAGCGCAACGCCGGGCGCGACGACCTTGGGCTCAGCTTGCGCGGACGAAGCCTCGGTGCTTTCGCTCAATCGGTCCAGTGCCTGGCGATAGATGCGGGTGATGTTCGCCACGTACTCGGGAGACTTGAGCCGTCCCTCGATCTTGAGCGAGGCAACGCCCGCCCGCACCAGTTCCGGAAGGACATCCAAACCGACAAGGTCCTGCGGGCTCAGAAGATACTTCCGATCCCCGAGTGGGACCGCCTGGCCGTTGGCGATCAGATCGTAGGGCATCCGGCAAGCCTGCGCGCATTCCCCGCGATTAGCCGAACGCCCCCCGAGCGCTTCGCTAGTAAGGCATTGGCCGGAGTAAGCCACGCAGAGCGCACCGTGGATGAAGACTTCGAGAGGGAGGGAGGCTTGATGCGTGAAACGTGAAACGTGAAACGTGAAACGTGAAGCGTGGTCCGGAGCTTCGGCGCTGGCGGCTGGTCCCTGAGCTTGGGCACCCGACACCTGACACTCGTCTCCCGCCACCATCCTCGAAATTTCTTTGAGCGAGCATTCGCGAGCCAGGACCACGAGGTTGCAGCCCAATTCGCGGGCAAACTCGACGCCGGCCGCACTGGTAATTGTCATCTGGGTGGAAACATGGATCGGGAAATCGGGCGAGAGCTGCCGAATTAGCCGGCAGATGCCGACATCCTGTACGACCGCGGCGTCCACCCCGGCGGCGATCATCGTGCGCACATATTGTTCCGCCTCCGCCATCTCGTTCTCGAAGACGAGTATGTTGAACGTGACGTAGCCCTTGACACCGCGACGGTGCAGGAAATCCATCAGCTTCGGCAGGTCGGCCTCAGTGAAGTTGTTGGCCCGCATGCGGGCATTGAACTTCTCCAGGCCGAAGTAGATGGCATCCGCCCCGTTCTCGATCGCGGCCCGGGCGCATTCCCAATCCCCCGCAGGCGCGAGCAGCTCCGGAAGACGGCGGGCTCCGCTGGGCGGAGCACTCGGCTCGTGCCGGGCAACCAAACTGGATTGAGCGCTGTTCATCAGCAGAATGCAACTTAGTCCGCCATTAGCGGCGAACCAACCTTATTTGGGTAGGGCCATCTCCCCGAAACGTCCGCGCCGGACGCCTCGGCGAGGGCCAGAATTGGAGGTCTGGAACCCCGGCTTGCTCTGTCCAACTGAAAAGCTATGCTCGCTGGAGACATGACTTCCAACGACGGCCTGTTTGTCTGCAGCCGCTGCCTCACGGCGGGGGGTCCGATTGGGGGCGCGGTGCGCATGCGGGCCCGCTTGCTGGGACTCATGCTGGCCTTGGCATGTTCCGCCGGATTGGTGCTCCGAGCAGAGGTCGTTTCTACCGCACGCCCGGATTCACGCCCCGCGATCATCCACAAGGCGGTGATGGGAGACCATGGCAGCGACTACGTCCGTTTGGGCGACCTCAACGGCGATGGCATGCTCGATGTTCTTTGCATACAGGCCTATGCGCCGGGTAGTCCGCCGGGCTGCCAGGGCGGCGAACATGTCTCGACCATTACTTGCCTGACAGCCATTGATATGGACGGGAAGCTCCTCTGGCAAGTCGGCAAGCCAGACCTGAAGAACCTCTATTGCGGCGGAGACCACCCGGTTCAGATCTACGACCTCAACCGCGATGGCACCAACGAGGTCATCTACATCCCCGACAAGGACAACGTGCTCCACATCGTCGAGGGCAAGACGGGCAAGCTCCTGAAGAAGGTTCAACTTGCCGGCGGGCACGATAGCATCCTCTTCGCCGACTTTGCTGGGCGAGGCTACGCCCAGGACCTGCTTGTCAAGGACCGCTACTCGAGCTTCTGGGTTTACGACAGGAATTTCAAACTGCTATGGGAGAAGCGGGACTGCAACCCTGGCCATTACCCCATGGAATGCGATGTCAACGGCGACGACAGGGTCGAGCTCGTCTGCGGCTACACACTCTACGCCTGCGAGGGCAAGGTGCTCTGGAGTCGTCCGGAGTTGGGCGGGCACAGCGATGCCGTTTATGTCGAAGACATGGACGGTGACGGCAAAGCCGAAATCGCGATTGCGGCCAGTCATGGCGAGACTTCCGAGCAGGCCACGCTGCTCGACGCCGATGGCAAGGTTCTCTGGCGCAAGGTCAGCGACCATTGCCAGTTCGCCCTGATCGGGCGCTTCCGGCCGGACCTGCCCGGCAAGCAGGTGTGCTTTGTGGATCGGCAGATCTACCGCCATCCGCCCCAGAAGCACACGGGCGAGGTCTGTCTTTACACGAAGGCAGGCGAAAAACTCTGGAGTCGGCAACTGAACACCGGCGATACCAGCGGCGCGCTCCGAATTGACCGTTGGACGGCCGACTTGAACGAGAACGTGTTGGCGATTGTCTCTCAGGCGCATGCGCCGCCCTGTTTCCTGGACGGATTCGGTCGGACCATCGCGGTCTTCCCGTTTCCCGAAGCAATCGAGAAGCCCGGCGGTGGCCCGGGCGGGAAGGACGTTTACAGTGCATATATGGTGCATCACGTTGACTGTTACGGTGATGCCCGGGAGGAGATCTTCATGATCAACCACAAGATGCTGTATATCTGGACAAACGCGGCGGGAAACGATGCAACGTCCAGACCCGCCTGGCGTAAGGATCTCCACCGACAGTTGCCCTGGATGTTCAACAACACGGTGTACGCGGGGCGAGGCTAGACGGCGCTGTAGTCTCAGATTCGCCCATCGCCCCGAACGGGCGTCCGAACTGGCGCGAGGATGGTATTAAACTGCGGCTGCAACCAAAACGTCATCAAGGGCTTTGTGAAGAAAACTTCTTCCCAGTAATTCCTAAAGACAACGAAAGCCCGCCCCAACAGCGCCTGCCGGGGTGTGTTCGCGAGAAACCAAGGGTAAACAGGTGGTCAAGAAGAGGCACTTTCGGGGCACATCCCGGCGACCGCCAAGCTAACACCAGGCCTGGATTGCGCACGCAAGCCCTCCCTGCCGCCGATCACATGGAAGGCACTATGCGTGGCGGCGGGGCTTTGACAAATTGGGTTGGCCGCAGGTAGATCGGCACCAGCGCTTCGCCCGGGACAAAGTCGGTTCGTCCCCACGCCAGCCGGCCTAGCGTTGCAGCGTGGGGAAAGAGCACGCGGCTGCCCGCAAACGCGCTGGCGGCTTCGGGTCCGATGAGGGCACCGCCGGCCTGAACACAGGCGCGCACTTCCGTCAGGGTGGCGAGGTGCAGCGGTTCGACCTCGCGACGCGCCTCCGCGCTGAGGTCATAGCCAGCGAGATAGAACTCACCGCGTTGCGCATCAATCACCACGTGGATGCGGCCGCAGATGCCTTCGGCCTGGGCCTGGGCGGCCAGGCACTCCGCGCTGCTGACCCCGAGGAGCTTCACCTCGCGCGCGAGCTGCCAGCCTTGCGCCAGCGCGATGGCGGAACGAATGCCTGTGTAGGACCCGGGCCCGAGGCCGACCGCCAGGCATTCGATTTGCGCCCGGTCAAGCTGCGCCGCGCGTAGCGCGTCCTCCACCAGACCGAGCGACTTCGTCGAGCGAGCGTTCGTCGCTACGACTGCGGCTGAAGACAAGCGCGCGCCCAGGGCGTTGCCGCCGGCCTGGACGACGGCGACGCTGCGCTGCGCGGAAGAGAACTCAAGCGCCAGAATCTTCATAGTTGATGCGTCGCTCGCTCTCGCTAAGCACGTCAATGCGGACCCAACGCAGGCGCGTCGGATTGGTCCGTGGTCCGTGGTCCGTGGACTGTGGACTGCTCACGTCCAGCCATCTCTCCGCCCACTCGATCACCGTGACACCCGCCGGGTTCAGGTATCCTTCCAGTCCGGCGGCGACGATCTGCTCCCGGGTGTCGAGCCGATACAGGTCCAGGTGAAACAGGGGCAGCCGCCCGCCTGCATAAATGTTCACCAGCGCAAAGGTCGGCGAGCGCACGCGCTCGGTGATGCCGAGCCCGCGCGCCAGTCCTTTGACGAGCTGGGTCTTGCCAGCGCCGAGGTCGCCGCACAGGCCGATGACCATTCCAGGGGTGGCCTCGCGGCCCCAGCCTCCCCCGAGGGCGGCGGTCTCGGCAGCGCTATGCGAAATGCATGTAGCCATGGCTAGTCAGGGGCCGCGCGCCGTGTTTGTCCCGGATGGTGATGCCCTGCCCCGCTTTGATTCGGCCGATGCAGGTGAGTGGCAGCTTGGGGAATTGTTGGCGCCAGGCGTCAAGCAGTGGCACCGCGTCGCGGCTGGCGACCGTGAACAGCAGCTCGAAATCCTCGCCGTCGGTCAAAGCGGCCAGCAAGGCGGGTTTGGCGGAAGAGCCGGCTTTGGCGGCGCGGCGGGCCTCGCGGCTGATGGGAATCGAGCCGGCAAGCAATTCCGCCCCCACGCGGCTGGCGGTCAGAATGTGCCGCAGATCGCCGGCCAATCCATCGCTGACGTCGAGCATCGCATGCACCGGGAAATGCTGCGCCAGCCACCGGGCCTCAGCGAGACGGGGCTCGAACTCGAGGTGCTTGCCCGCCAACGACCCGCCCAGTTCCCCCGTGACAAAGATCGCGTCGCCCGCTTCCGCCCCCGAGCGCAGGATGCCTTTCCCGCGCGGCATGGTGCCCAGCAGCGCGACCGAAATCAGTGTGCCGCCGGGATTGGTGGTCGTTTCGCCCCCGACAATGGCTACGGCTTGGCGGCGTGCCAGTTCATTCATGCCGCTGTAGATCGCCTCTACAAACGCGGGGTCGAAGTTGCGGGGCAACCCCATCGTCACCAGCGCGGCGGTGGGGGTGCCCGCCATGGCGGCAATGTCACTCAAGCAGCGGCCCAGCGCCTTGTGGCCGATCTTTTCCGGCGCGGTCGCCGGCGTGAAATGGACGCCCTCGACCACCGCGTCGGTCTTGAACAACAGGAACCGGTCCGGCCAGCCCGCCTCCAGCACCGCGCAATCGTCACCGGGTCCGACGACCACCGAGGCGTTGGTCGGCAGCGAGTGCGTCAGGCGGCGGATCAGCTCAAACTCGTTCATAGGAGCCAGTACTCCTGGAGCAGGAGGCTGCCGAAATTGAGCGCGTTGAACATTGCGTGCGCGGCAATCGGCGCCAGCAGATTGTCGGTCCGCTCATAGAGAGCCGTCAGCGCGAGGGCTAGCACCATGAGCGGCACAAAGGTAACGGCGTTCGTGTGCACTGCCGCAAACAGCAGCGCGGTCCCCCACAGAGCCAGGCGGGGGAATCCCGCTTGCTTGATGGCGGGATAGAGAATTCCCCGGAACAGCATCTCCTCCGCGACGGGCGCCAGCAGGATCGCCGTCCCGCCCAGCGCGAGCCGATCCCACCAGGCCCCCGCGACCCGCAAGGCCTGCACGGCGGGCTGCTCTTGCGGCTGGAGCTTGAGGTGCGGCAGGTGAGTCATCAATTGGCCGCAGGCTTGTTGCAGTCCCCAGCCCAAGGGCAGGAAGATCACAGCCACCAGAATTCCCAGCAGCACCGCCTGGCTCCACTGGTTCCTGAACCCGAAGCCCTCCGCCCACGTCACCTGGTGCTCGCGCAGGAACCGGACCATGAAAACCAGCCCGGCGCCTTGAAAACTCAGCGACGCCACCACCATCCGGCCAATCGAAGCGTCCGCGCTTCCGGCGCCCGCCAGCGGCTCCATCCAGGCGCCGGCCAGGAGGCCGGCGCAGAAACACGCCAACACTGCCAGGAGACGACGCTCAAATGTCTCCAACCGCCACGGCTTGTTGAGCAAAATCAGGGTGGCACCCAGGCAGCAGAGCGAGAACACCGCCAGGGGCAAGATCAGCTTCGCGACGAACCCTCCCGCGGCCCAGGGACGATGCCACAGGCCGGGCAACAAGGCGCCGGCAAAGATGCAGATGAATACGCTCAACAGCAGGCGCAGGATCGCATCCGGCTTCCACGGTTTCGCAGACAGCATGAAGCCAAGCTATCCCAGCCCGGGTGGGGTGACGATGCAAAAAGCGGGAGGGCGCATTTGTAGGTTGTTGGTAGGGACGCCTCGGCGAGGCGTCCCTACGTGCGAACGAACAGTTGATGAAGCTAACGGGTGAAAGTCCTAGTCCGGCCGAGACGTGGAACGGTCGGGTACCTGAACGCTACCGCGCCGCCGTGAGGCGGGGTG
>Ga0172371_10010352_pt1 | contig 12605 bp, 10 predicted proteins | sample Lak12m_FD_114543 | JGI IMG/M metagenome (GOLD analysis project Ga0172371, IMG submission 114543) | Freshwater microbial communities from Kabuno Bay, South-Kivu, Congo - kab_022012_12m | ecosystem: Environmental > Aquatic > Freshwater > Lake | place: Democratic Republic of the Congo: South-Kivu... | reverse complement strand
CCCTTAAAATCTTCACGAGTGTGATTGCTTTTAGCGCTCCATTCACTGATTGTTATTTTGATCACAGCAGTTCCAGAGATATCAATCGAATTAATTTCAGGATAATCTATTCCTGGTTTATATTTGGGAAAATATTTTTGCATAAGTATTCTTAAACCATGGATTCTTTCATCTAGGTTAATTAATATTTCTGCGTGTCCAAAGATCACAACACTGGCATATTCTGCGCTAAAATTGCAAGCTTGTTTTCCAGGTAATAAACGCCCCATCTTTGAACTTGTAAAGCAAATTTTTTTGTTTGACTGGATATTACTTGGTGTACGCCCGATTTCTGCATTATGAAGATAGAGAGCATGGTTATCCGAGTCATATGCAAAAAAATTGGTTTGTGCGAAAGGTTGATCTTGGTCAACTGTGCAAAGAACACCGCTAGGAGAATTTTCAAGGAAGGATCGAATCCATTCATCATCGAGTATCGCCCGATCTTTTCGTCTTATTCTGGAAAGATTGCTTTGTTCGTGTTTCTCGGTCAAGGGAATACTCCTATTGATACTGATTAAAGAAACATGATCAGAATAGCGCCCACGGTGATTAAGCTAATCAGGACTAGCAATAAACCCACATATACCAATAATTTTCGCATCACATCACCCTCATGACCAGCCATTCCTGCCGTACTGGCTCCAACAACCACTTTGGTTGGCGCTAACACTGAAGCGAGTGCCGCGCCAGAGGTTTGAGCGGCTAAGATGATAGGTATGGTGTATCCCAATATTTCCGCTGTACGCATTTGTAAAGCCCCAAATACGACATTCGAATTTGTATTGCTTCCAGTCATAAATGCTCCTAGAGCGCCAATCCAAGGTGAAACGAGAGGAAATAATTTCCCTACTCCTTCTGCTAATCCACGTGCTATGCTTTCGGTCATACCAACGTGTTGCATGACAACAGCCATGGTGACCATGGAAGCAATGCTTACACTAGATGACATCACCTTTTGAACAGTCCCGCCAATGATCCTACCAATTGCGCCTGGTTTATAAAGACCAGCAAATTGATAGACAAAATAGGCGAAGATGGAGGCGTAAACCAATATCATTCCTGTATGTCCAATGGTCAAGAGTTTCCTCCCAGGTTCTTCAGGTGTGGTAAAGTCGAGATTGGAGATGATTTCTGGAAAGTCAACTTGTATATAAAAATTACCAAGCCAATTCTTAACAGAAGGAATTAGCTGAAAGACCAGTGTAAGCAGGATCAAAATTAAATAACCAGAAACAGCGATGAACAACAACTTATAATCTAATTTTCCGTTGTTGTTTTTTACTTTTCCACGTGTTTGAATAGCCAAAGGGAAACCAACTATCAGACCGGTCATGCCCGCAATAAATGAACCAATATTCCAAGGACCTGATGTCGTGACGAAGAATTGAGTAATTGCCATGGTTAAACCTAGTACTAAAATATGAAACCATAAGCGTTTTATAGCTAGCCAGCCCTCAGCAGCGTGAACAACCAAATATCCTGTCAATAGACAAGCGCTTCCTAAAAAGAACGCTGATGGTGCAGCTAATAATTCTTCTGAGACACCGGTTGCTGCTAATAATGCATTGAACGATGACCCCATAGAGCCAAAAGTGACACCCCATCCGTGACCAATGGAAGGAATGACGACACTCGAGAGTGGAGGGAACCCTAAACCGACCAAAATTGGCGCGATGACTGCAACAGGTACGCCGAATCCGCCAACTCCTTGTAGAAAAGAAGCAAATACCCATCCGATGATCAATGCTTGCATACCACGATCAGGGGTAAGGTGAGGTAATGCTTTCCCAATTGTTTGAATAGCGCCAGCTTCATCAGCCACTCGATACATTAGGAATGCTGCCCAGATGATTAGAAGTACATCCATTGCAAGAAAGAATGCTTTGGCATGGGCATATGCGAGAAGGTCAAGGTTTGCTCCAAAAAAAATGACTGACACGAGCATAGCGCTTAGGTAACCTGCAGATCCAGCCCGTGCTGCTCCCCAACGATAACCGACCATCAACAGAAGAATCAATACGATTGGTGTGAGTGCAAAAATGAATTGCATAAATTATATCCTGTAAGTAGATTAGGTCTTTCGATGTTTGCTATATAGTTGAATGAGTAGAATCCCTAATAGTAGCGCTGGAATTAATACTAAACCTGCTTCCGGACCAAAATAACCCCCAGTGATTATTTCAGGTCCAATCGGTTTTTGATCAATCAATACGAAGCTCTCTGTTCCACTCACTGGAAATCCAAAAATTGGACCTTGAAAGAAATTCCATCCCAAATGCAGTCCAATCGGTAACCAAAGTTGGTGAGTTACTAAATAGGAGTAGCATAGGAATATTCCAGCTATCGTGATCCCGATCAATGATTTCCAAGAAGCATGTGGGTTGAGGATATGAAGTGCTGAGAATAAGAACGATGAGGTTAATACTCCTACCAATACGGTACTTCCTTCGATCAAATTTTGAAGGTGATATCCTCGGGTGAGTAGCTCTTCTTGCCATGCAACTGCGATATAGAGAATTAAATCAAAACCTAATCCTTTAATGATCTCTTGGCCTGTATGATTATTCCATGAGAAGTCATCAATAGTTAGCCAGTTAAAATACCATTCAATAAGAAATATTAGTCCCATCATAAATGCTGGGATCAGAAAACCAATCATCAAATCAGGGATGGTTGAAGGGTTGAGTTTTAATCCAAGACTGATGAATGGACGATGATCTAGAAATTTTCTGGATAAATAAATGCTACATGTAATAGCGAAAAAGCTAACCCCAATACCAAAAATTAGGTTAAGTTCCTCAATAGACCATCCAAATATGGACATAACGACTAAAGGGATGCTTGCAACGAATAATAGAAATACTAATAAGCTACTTTGGATTAATATTCGATAACCAGAGCGGAAGCGATTGTCAACCGGGGAGAATAATATTATAGAAAGCAGTGAATGTTTCTTGTTTTCCATTCTAAAAAGTTTACCAGGATAACGGAAATTCTGTCTATGAAAAAATTATTTTCCTGATAGAAGGTTTTGTAATTTGGTGTAAGTACTACACAAAAAAAAACAGGGAAATTCATTCTCGAGTTATAGAAACTCGAGAATAATTCTTGAAGAAAATCATCGCTCCTTTTCATCAATTAATAAAATAGATAAGACAAAGGAGATGATACTGATTACGATAGAACCGAATAGTGCTGGTAAAAAACCATCTACATAAAATTGAAGCCCAAATTGTTGAGAGATCCAGGCGGTCAAACTTAATGTCATGGCGTTAATGACAAGCATGAATAAACCTAGTGTAATAATTATGCAGCCGCATGAGAAGAACGTCAAGATGGGGCGGATCACTGCATTCATAAAGCCTAGAATTATTGCCACGATTGCTATCGTGATAAAACCATTATTACCTTCAACGCGAATACCTGGTATCAACCAAACGGTTAAAAAAATTGATACTGCTACAATTAACCATCTTATAATTAACTTCATCGGAAACCTCCTAAAGACGATTTATCAAATGAAAATTGATTTCAGCATTTCAACTAACATTAATTATTGAAAAAGGTCTGATAAAAACTAGATCTTTTTCTATTCAGCTAATTTACTTCTATAGCTCTAATTCCATCTTCGTCATGCCTTCATCAGTTTCTGAAAAGGTAAAACCAAATCGTTTACCTAATGATTGCATTGATTCATTATCAGAAGTCATGATTGCCTCTAGGCATTTGATCTTCTCTTCTCTTGCGATGGGAATTAACTTTTCCATTAATTCGCTTCCAATTCCCATTCCTTGACATTGATCACTGATCAAAAGGCTAAAGCGAGCTCGCTCAGTCCCATGTAATTTTGTCAAACGAAGGGCGCCAAGTATACGAAGTTCATCTTGCTTAGCATCTTCTTTATCAGCGACGATCGTAATTTCACGTTCATAATCACAGTGACAAATTCGAGAAAGTCGTTCATGCGCTGCTCTATCACTTAATAACATTGGGTGGAGATAGCGTAAGTAAACGCTGCGGTCAGAAAGCGTAGCATGAAATTGAACCATTAAAGGTTCATCTTCTGCACGGATTGGACGAATAGTGATTTTAGCGCCTTCTTTTGTTTCCCAATAGCTAATATATTGTACTGGGTAAGGACGAATTGCAAGTTGTGGTAATTCGTTTTCTGAGACCTCAGGACCGAAAAGTAAAACGCGGGCATCTAAAGAGATGATTTGTTCTGAAGATGCAATCAATGGATTGATGTCCAATTCTTTTATCCATCGTTGTTCTGCGATAAGGTTGCTAAATCTGACAACAATTCTCTCTAACTCTTGAATATTTACTGCTTTCTCTCCTCGAACACCCTTAAGAGCTTTATAAATTTTAGTACGCTCCATCATGCGCCTTGCTAATGTAGTGTTAAGAGGCGGTATTCCTAGCGAATTATCTTTGAAAACTTCAACAAGTGTCCCACCCATTCCAAATAGAATAACGGGTCCAAATTGGGAGTCAATACTGCTACCTAATATTAATTCGTAACCTTTGAGACTAGCCATAGGTTGAACAGTAACACCTAAGAAGTGCAACTTACCTGATTCATCCTTTTTCCCGACTTTATCAGTGAGTGTCTTTTTGATTAACCCAAACGCATTTCTAACTTCTTCGGCATTATTTAAGTTTAGTTGTACTCCACCAACATCGGTTTTATGAGTTATCGTTTCAGAGTGAAGCTTCAATACAACCGGATATCCAATTTCTTCAGCAGCTTGAATAGCATCATCGACGGTTTTCGTGATTCTTGTTTCAACGGTGGGTATTCCATAAGCAGCTAGTAATTCTTTTGACTCGAATTCTGTTAAAATCGTTCTGCCGTCTTTTCGGGCATTTTGAATGATATTGTTAGCTTTCTCTGTTTCGGGTGGATTATTCTCATCAATAGCAATAATTGGCGTCTCGTAAAGTCGTTGAAGGATCGCTGTATAGTTAGCCATATAATCAAACATCTGTGCAGCAGTATCAGGATATGGGAAGGCGGGGATATTGGCTTGATTTAGAATATTTTCTCCAGATGAGACACCATCCCCTCCCATCCAGCTACAGATAATTGGCTTTTCGAGTGAATTTGCAAAGGGAACAATTTCCTGAGCCGTTTTTGTGGGATCAGTCATATCCTGCGGGGTGAGAATAACCATCAATCCGTCACTATTTGGATCTTTTGAAGCGATTTCGATAGATTTTGCATATCTCTCTGGGCTAGCATCTCCGAGGATATCAACTGGGTTATTGTGACTCCATGCATCGGGAAGAATTTTATCGAACGCATTCATGGTCTCATCAGATAAGACCGCTAATTCACCTCCGTGCGTGATCAAAGCATCGGTTGCTAATACACCTGGTCCACCTGCATTTGTGAGGATTGTTAGCCGATTACCAGGAGGTTTGGGTTGTTTCGAGAGCACTTCAGCTAAATAGAACAAGTCGGAAATTCCAGTTACACGCAGCACACCACTCCGGCGAAAAGCAACTTCTAAAACTTCATCACTACCTGTAAGTGAACCTGTATGAGAAGCTGCCGCTTTTGCAGCTCCGGCTGTTCGCCCTGGTTTAATCATAATGATCGGTTTTACATTAGCTACTTCTCTTGCCGCAGACAGGAATGCGCGTGCATCACCAATCGTCTCCATGTAAATGACTATGCTCTCTGTGTTGGGATCGTCTCCTAGATAATGGATCAAGTCACCCCATCCAACATCAAGCATAGAACCTACCGAAACGAAATGACTGAAGCCAACATTCTCACGTAAACTCCAATCCAAAACCGCGGTACATAGCGCGCCACTTTGACTGATAAATCCTACAGTTCCTTTGTGAGCCATAGAAGCAGCAAATGTTGCATTCATTCCACTGACTGGGCTCATAACCCCTAAGCAGTTAGGTCCTATAATGCGCATCTTGCCACGTTCTGCATGCTCTAAAATTTGTTTTTCTAATTCAACGCCTTCGGGTCCCGTCTCTTTAAACCCAGCTGAAATTATGATTGCGCCTCTAACCCCGTTATCGACACAATCGGAGATGATGCCAGGCACTGTTTTAGCAGGAGTTACTACAACAGCAAGATCTACCGGTTCTGGTAAATCACTGATATGTGAATAAGCTTTGACCCCTAATACACTAGCTCTCTTTGGATTAACTGGAAATACAGCGCCTCCAAAAGGGTTTCTGACCAAATTCCACATGATCGTTCTACCGACAGAGTTTGGCGTTTCGGATGCACCAATGACTGCCACATTTCTTGGGGAGAATATCGAATTTAAAGCGATATGTTTATAATGGAGTAAGTCATGAGCTGGATCATAGGCATGTGTTTTAGCTTTTATCATTTTTGTTAACCTTTATATGTCTATTATTTTTTATAGATTTTTATTCTTTTTATTAAGTTCTAATAACATAAGTAACTGATAGGCACTGAATTCTTTCAGTTGTTTGTTTCTTTGTTTGTTCTGTGTATAATTCTAACCGATAATGTTATGAAAATATAAACGAAAAATTTTGTGTGCGCAAATGGTTATTCACTATGCAATGGGTTTCGAGTTTTATTTATTCAGATGAAGAACACGATGTTGCAGTTGAAATGGTGTGTGCTGCAGATTGGTCGGTCGCAAACAACACAGTAGTCCTTAATAATCCAACTGCTGGCACAACTGGGGAATAGAAGCTCGTTTTGCGGATAGTGAAGGAGTTTTTGTCAAAAACCTAACCAATATGCGTATTATTACATCTGCTTCCAACTGCTTTGATTGCCATTGATAATGGAGAGAACATATCTTCTGTCGATAATGATTTTGAAGGTGCAATAAGAATTGATGGATTAACTGATATCGGTGCGGATGTATTTTGGGTATCGTCAATGAATTCGACAATATTTATTCTGTTGATCTTTGGATATTAATTTTTGAAGAGAAAAAACAAGTGGTGAAATTGGAGATTACCTTTATAATCAATTCTTTCTCTGATGACAATCTTCAGGTTTAAATTATGAAAGTAAATTTAAAAAAAGGAAGAGGAGTTAGCATGGATTTTTTTAACAAATTATTTGGTAAGAGAAATAATACTCCAATTATAATTGTTTCAGGATTACCCAGATCTGGTACATCAATGATGATGTCTATGTTAAAAGCTGGCGGACTTGAGCTAATCACAGATGATTTGCGTATTGCTGATGAGAATAATCCCAAAGGTTATTTTGAGCTCGAGCGTGTAAAGAAATTAAAAGACGGCGACAATCAATGGTTTGAATCAGCAGATGGAAAAGCAGTAAAAATTATTTCTGCCCTGATAAAATATCTTCCAGATCAATATTCCTATAAGATCATCTTTATGTCCCGTAATATGGATGAAGTCTTGAGGTCGCAGCGCAGTATGTTAGAAAGAGATGGGAAATCAGGGGATGATGTTGATGATCAAACAATGGCAAATTTATTTCGTCAGCATTTAGATGATGTAATTGAATGGTTAAAAACACAAAAGAATATTCAAGTTCTTAGAATAAATTATAATGACATCCTTAAAGAACCTGAACCTCATGTTAATAAAATCGATGTTTTTTTGAATATGGATTTGGATAAAGAAGCGATGGTGCGTGTAGTTGAACCTAATCTTTATCGAGAGCGCATAAAACAAAAGATTTAGTACTGTTGTTTATAGGATTGGAGGCATTTAATCAAGATGGATCTTTTTATGCATTCGATGCAAGAGAGAATGAAAGAAGAAGCGCCTTTAGCTGCTAGAATGCGCCCTCGTCAGATATCTGATTTTATTGGTCAAGAACATATTTTAGGAGCGGGGAAATTACTTCGTAGATCTATTGAGACTGACCGACTTTTTTCTTCGTTAATTCTTTGGGGACCACCGGGTTCAGGAAAGACGACGTTAGCGATGGTGATTGCCAATCAAACTAAAAGTCATTTTGAAACGCTATCGGCGGTCTTGGCTGGGAAAGCTGATTTGAGACAGGTGATTAGTGATGCGTTAGAGCGTAGGAAGTATTATCAAAAGCGGACGATTTTATTTGTTGATGAAGTCCATCGTTGGAATAAAGTCCAACAAGATGCATTACTTCCTCATATTGAAAATGGAACGATCATCTTCATAGGGGCGACAACGGAGAATCCTTTTTTTGAGGTGATTGGTGCTTTGGTCTCTCGTTCACGAATCTTTCAATTGCATCCATTAAGAGAATCTGATATTCAGAAAATCCTTTTGTCAGCGATAGAAGACAAAGAGCGCGGGTATGGGGCTAGGGACATTATTGTTGAGGAGGAGGCTCTGCAACATTTTATTCTTGTAGCCGGTGGAGATGCGCGTAATGCCCTCAATGCATTAGAACTGGCAATTGAAAGCACTCCGAAAAATCCTGAAGGTTCGAAAATAATTAATCTTGAAATTGCGCAGGAATCTATTCAAAGAAGAGCTATTCTATATGATAAGGATGGCGATGTTCATTATGACACCATCTCAGCTTTTATAAAATCTGTACGTGGATCAGATCCGGATGCGGCGCTGTTTTGGTTAGCGAAGATGTTATATGCTGGTGAAGATCCCAGATTTATCCTTCGCAGATTGATCATCTTAGCTTCTGAGGATATTGGATTAGCAGATCCAATAGGTATGGTGATTGCCAATTCTGCTACGCAAGCGTTTGATTATATCGGTTTACCAGAAGGTGTCTATCCCATTGTAGAAGCAACACTCTATTTAGCCACTGCTCCTAAATCAAATTCTGCCGGAGCATATTTTAAAGCATTTGAGAATATTGAGAGGGAAGGTAAGGTGAGTGTTCCACAACATTTACAGGATGGAAATAGAGATAGCGCTGCTTTAGGTCATGGTAAAGGATATATCTACCCACACGAATCAGATCAGCATTTTACACCTCAACAATATCTACCAAAACCATTACTCGGGACTTATTTCTATGAACCGACACAACAAGGATACGAGGGTGTTGTAAAAGATCGATTAGAGAAATGGCGTGAAGCTCAACGACAAGCATTGGGAATATCACAGATCACTAATTTACCGGATTTGTCTGAGGAAAAACGAAAGGAGATTATGAGAAAGCATAGCAAGTAATTTTATTGTTGATCATAGAAAATCACTGTTGATTGAATTTAATGAATTATCAACCCTTCTCCAAATTTTCCAACAAATAATCCTGGTATACTAAAGTGGATGGAGGTTTACTTTATTGACGTATCATGGAGGATTTACTTGACAGAGTTAATTGAATTAAAGCGAATAACTCATATCACGACAGATGCGATCGGAGAACCGGGGAAGAGAGTATTTTATATTCAAGCATGGGAAGATCAAAAGTCGATTACCTTAATTCTCGAGAAGATCCAAATACAGTCTTTAGCCGTGGGTTATGAAAAATTTTTAAAAGAAATTAAAAAGAAATTTCCTGAAATCAAAGTTGTTCAAGCTAAATTTGATGAAGAAGAAATGCGGATTCTCCCTCCGGTAGATGCGCTATTCCGAATTGGAGAATTGGGTTTAGGGTATGATGTTAATAAGGATCTAGTGATTTTAGATGCGAAAGAATTATTAATCGGAGATATAGAAGAAGATCAACGTCGGATAGTCAGATATTGGATTACTCGTTCTCAAATGTCAGCGTTATGCCAATGGGGGATGGATGTAGCTTCTCGGGGGAGACCAATCTGTCCTCAATGTGGTGAACCGATGTCTCCGGAAGGACATTTCTGTCCTAAAAAGAATGGCCATCAGAACTAGATTTCTTATCGTGATAAATTTTATCGTCACATGATCTTTGTTAAGGGAAAATTCCTCATCCTAACAAAGAACGTCGATTTTATTCTTTGCTGCAATTATAAATGACTATTGATAGGAGAAACTATGAAAAAAAATATTGCATTTCTTGGATTTGGGAATGTTGGAAAAGCCCTGGCAAAATTGTTGTTGAAGAAAAGAGCTCAGCTAATTATTGATTATTCACTAGACTTTTCAGTAACCGCTATTGCCACTTCGAGTCATGGCAGTGCGATTGATTCGAATGGTTTGGATATCGAGAGAATCCTCAAAGATGGGATTAATTTACAGGATCACAATGCTGTGCTGAATATTTTGGATTCATTTGATTTCATTCGGAAATCTGAAGCAGATGTTTTGTTTGAAACAACACCGGTAAATTATCAAACCGGACAACCAGCATTAGATTATATAAGAACAGGTCTTGAAAATGGTATGCATGTCATAACCGCAAATAAGGGTCCGGTTGTACATGGTTATAAAGAATTAATGAAGCTCGCTCGTCAAAAGGGGAAACAATTTTATTTTGAAGCTGCTGTAATGGATGGCGCGCCGATCTTCTCTTTGTTTAGAGAGACGCTCCCGGCTGCCAATCTGATCTCATTCAAAGGGATCCTAAACTCAACAACGAATATGATCCTAACCTGTATGGAAACTGGAGATAGTTTTGATGAAGCGGTTGCATACTGTCAAAAGATTGGTATCGCAGAGACCGATCCATCCGGTGATGTTGATGGTTGGGATGCAGCTGTGAAAGTATCTGCCTTGGTAAATGTGTTGATGGGTGGATCGATTAAACCGTCTGATGTGGATCGAGAGGGAATTCGCAAGATTAGCACAGAAGACATTTTATCCGCCAAAGAAAGGAATATGCGCTGGAAATTATTATGTTCTGCTGAGAAATTGTCTGATGGGTTTAAGACTTGGGTGCATCCTGAGTTAGTTGGGAGTGACTCCCCATTCTATCAAGTCAACGGTACCACAAGTATAGTTGAATTCCAGACGGATGTTCTGGGAAATCTTTCGATTCTTGAAAAGGATCCAAGTCCATACACTACAGCATACGGACTTTTGGCAGATTTTATTAATGCTGTGAAAAAATGATGATGTTGAATAGATTATTGATTTATAAATCTTGGTTGTCAGAAGAGATATTATTTGTCTCTTCTGATTCTATTTCTAATTCAGTATTACTTGTATCGTTTTGGTCGGCATCATCTTGAGATATTTCTTGGCTGAAGCTGTCGAATTCTTTACTGACATCTTCCATCGCCCAGGCGATCTGCTTTTCCAGCGGAACCTGGCGCATGCTGAGTGCAACTCTCTTTTTTTCTGGATTTACTTCAAGAACTTTTAATAACACGGTTTCGCCTGGTTTAATTGCTGTTTTTGGGTCTTGTGATGATGAATAACCAACTTGACTGATATGGATCAATCCTTCAATTCCGTATGGTAGACGGACGAATGCTCCGAAATCAACCTGTCTAGTGACTTTTCCTTCAATATAATCTCCAGCTTCCAAGGTCTCTCCAATCGTATCCCATGGGCTAGGCAGGACAGCTTTGCGGCTCAGACTAACACGTTGTTTTTCTACGTCTATGCTAATGATCTTTACATCGATTTCATCATCCACTTTTAAGATCTCGTTTGGATGTTTTACTTTTTTCCAGTCGATTTGAGAAATATGCACTAAACCATCGATACCATCTAAATCGACAAACACACCGAAATCTACGATACTTGAAACACGTCCCTTAATAATTTGACCTTTTTTAAGTTCTTTAAGTCTTTCACTTCTTTTTTCTTCTTGTGCTGCTAACGCGGAAAAAATAAGTCGATTTCGATATTGAGCGACTTCAATTACTTTTACTTGAATAGTTGAACCCATTAAATTCTTTTTTACTCGTTCCGCATGTTTTGGATTTCGAATGCTTTGTATCTCAGGAACGAGCGAGAATGGTAAGAAACCTCGTAAATTATCAAATTTCAGAACGAGACCACCGCGATTATGTCCAACCACTTCCAGGTTAACGATTGTATTTTCTCCCATGATTTTTTCGGCTTTTTTCCAGCTAGCATATTCGATACCTTTGCTTATTGATACCTGTAATTCCTTGTCTCCCTCCGCTTGTCCTAGTATAAATACAGTTACAACATCGCCGACTTTTAATGATGAAACATAGTTTTCTTCTAATTTGCTCAGGTCTTTTGTCTGGACAACAGCATCTCTTTTTAGCCCAATATCAACGAGGAACCCTTCACCCTCGATACTTATGATTGTTCCATCGATAATATCTCCTGTTTTAGGGTTATGGTAATCATATTCGTTAAGAAAATTTTCGTACCATTGTGGTTGTTTTTCGTTATTTTGATCCATACTTAATGATTTATAATCGACTCCTTAATGGTATGTATGCAGGTGATAAGAAATAATGGATAAAATTATTCCGTTCGATTCCACCAATGACTTGTTACAATATATCATTGAATAATGAACCTGTCAAATTTATTACAATTATCCGATTAATTCAATAATTATCAGTTTTTATCCTGGCTTATCTCATCCATTCGATGATCGTTGCTTCTCCTTGCCCAACACCAACGCATAAAGTTGCAAGCCCATAATATGGATCTTTTTCCCTAGGCGCGCGTCTTTTCATTTCATGAATCAGGGTTGTTAAAATGCGAGCGCCTGAACATCCCAATGGATGACCAAGGGCGATAGCGCCACCATTTACATTGGTATT
>Ga0172371_10010348_pt1 | contig 12607 bp, 10 predicted proteins | sample Lak12m_FD_114543 | JGI IMG/M metagenome (GOLD analysis project Ga0172371, IMG submission 114543) | Freshwater microbial communities from Kabuno Bay, South-Kivu, Congo - kab_022012_12m | ecosystem: Environmental > Aquatic > Freshwater > Lake | place: Democratic Republic of the Congo: South-Kivu... | reverse complement strand
GGCCCGGAGATTAGTCGAATAGAAAATAGGAGTTAACAATTTAATAGCGCCCCGTTCGTCTAGCGGCCCAGGACATCTGGTTTTCAGCCAGAGAATCGCCGGTTCGAATCCGGCACGGGGTACTAAGAAAACCGGCCTTGTGCCGGTTTTCTAGTACCTCATCACGATGAACCCCGCTTTAAGGCGGGTTCGCTGGCGCTAGTCAATATACAATAGGCGCCGTTACTCATCCGGCACGGGGTACCAGCATGGTATACTGAACCTTATGAAAAAGCTATTCGTTTTTCTTGTAATATATTTTATGCTTTCTTCGATATATGTCATAAGCGGAACAAGCATGTATAGCGAATGCTATCCGAAAGTTACTGATTATCGTTCGTGTATACCGTTACTATATGCTGATTACATCGCATCAGCGCCATCTTTTTTAATAAATGCATTTACACCGATAAAATTCATTTGGGATGATAATAACAAGGGTGGTCGTGTAGGTAATTATGAATATCGTGGTCTTAAAATTGGTGATCGTGTATTATTCCAAAGTTGGCAAAAATTCCATCCGATTTGAGTATCAATTAATAAATATCCCTTAATCATTAAAATTTCGTCCTAATATCCGGACAGCACCACAATCTGTGGCCTTAATGATTTAACAACTCCCGAATTACATCGTTATACACCGTATCCGGATCTCTTATTGCTCTTACATGATGAATATCCCACCCGTTTTCTCGTGCAGCTTTCATACGAAATCCAAGTTGTTCATAAAAGTGACCAAGTCTACACAGTACCCCATCTAGCGTATCATCAGATCTCTTTCGTGCGTTTTCAAAATATTGATGATATGCTGATAGAGCATATCATTGTCTCGAATTGCCGGTACATTAAATGCTAGCCATCTATTTTTCACAGGTCATTTTCATATTCCTTCTGGACCAACGATTCCGATTATCCTGCGTTCAAGATTCATATACTACGGTTGTCTGACAGGGCGAAGCGGGTTTTGCCTGCTATACCATAGGCGGGCACGGGATGCAGCATATTTTTGTTGTAATTCAGATTCTGTCGGGGTATATACAGGATGAATCAATCCCACAGAATATTTTCTTCCCGGCGCCTTACGATTGACAATCATTGTATGGGACTCATGGATTTTTCAGGATACATTCCGTCTATTTCCAATCGGTATTTCCTGCATGGTTACTACATACTTGTTTGCACGCGATTTTACTTTAAATCTACCTGCTTGATATTCTACCGTGAGATAAGAATTATTAGGTTGTCTGGTTATTGTAAGTGTTGCGTATTTGGAGAATTGTATTTTTATTCCGTCTGGTGTATCAGGAATAGGGATTATATCGCGATGTCCGTTAAGGCGTCTGCACTCGATAACTGATTGCATGAAACGCATTCATGCATATGTATGCTCCATATACAAAATTAGTACGGAATATTTTGTGTATTTTCGGGTAAATTTCATATAATCTGATATAGTTACGCCTAGTTGACGGATAGTATTTTCGGGTTTTATTATAGTTTCATTATGCCCGAACCTATCAATGAACCTGTATCAGTTGTATTGTGGAGCAGTCATCTTTCACGAAAAATCATGCCGTACAGTCTGTACTGGCACGGCAGGCGCTACCGGATTACCGATGTCGGGCTCCATCACACCTACCGGGAAGGAAGGACGCTTGTGCACATGTTTTCAGTAACCGACGGTACGACATTTTTTAAGCTGGCATTCAATAGCGAGACATTAGCCTGGAGACTTTTGGAGGTGGAAAGCGATATATAATTTGTATTATGTGCGGACGGTTTACCCTTCATGCTGATCATAAAAAACTTGCGGATCGGTTTTCAGCCGGAATGCAGGATAGTGAGGTGACGCCGCATTTTAATGTTGCTCCCGGCATGATGATGCCGATCGTTGTCAAAAACAGCCCGAATAAGGCAATTCTTGCCCGCTGGGGACTTATCCCGTCCTGGAGCAGGGACCCATCGATTGCCTACCGTACGATCAATGCCCGGGCTGAAGGAATTTCCGAAAAACCCGTATTCCGCGGGCCGTTTCGGAAAAAACGCTGTCTGGTGCCGGCGAACGGATTTTTTGAATGGAAGCGTATTGAAAAAGAAAAGATACCGTACTATATCCGCCTTACGGACAAAGACCTGTTTGCTTTTGCCGGTCTGTATGACGAATGGTTAGATGCAAAAGGATCTCCTCTCACTACCTTTACAATTATTACAACACAGCCAAACAGGCTCATGGAGAAGATTCACAGCAGAATGCCGGTTATTTTTTCCAAATCAGATGAAGATGCGTGGCTTGACCCGGATGAGCATGATACGGAGAAACTCCTCGCCCTTCTTGATCCGTACCCGGCAGGGGAGATGAAAGCCTACCCGGTGTCCAAACTCGTCAACAGTCCGGCAAACGACACCAAGGATATTCTTACCCCTGTATCCGAACAGGAATCATTGCTCTGACACCCTACAAGGAGAGTCCTCGTAGGTACCATATGGACACGATCATTGACGAAACTGCCGGTTTCAATCCTGCTCCTCCCATGCTCATGCACGTGGATCTGAATTCGTGCTTTGCAAGTATCGAACAGCAGGCCAATCCGAGGCTCCGGGGCAAACCGGTGGTGGTCGCCGCCTACACCACGCCCGGAGGCTGTGTGCTGACGGCCTCACGGGAGGCCAAACTTTTGCATATCGAAACCGGCATGCGGGTGGGAGAAGCCCGCGCACTGTGTCCGTCTGTCGTGGTGTTGCCGCCGGATCCGTGGAAATACCGGTTCGTAAACCGTAAGCTCCTTGCCATCATGCGCAGTTTCACAAGCGACGTAGAGGTCAAGTCGATTGACGAGATGGTGATGGATTTTGCCGGCTCTCCGTCCCTTTCGGGGGATTCCGAAGAAGTCCGGGAACATATGCGTTCGGCAGCCCGGGATATCAAGTGCAGGATAAAAACGGATATCGGACAGTGGCTGACCGTTTCTGTGGGGATTGCACCCAACCGGTATCTTGCAAAAATCGGGGCGGGTCTTCACAAGCCCGACGGTCTGGATTTGATTGATGCATCGAGCATCGAAACGGTACTTTCCGGCATGGAACTGGAGAAACTGACCGGTATTAAAAGCGGATACGGAGTAAGGCTGCGGATGAAAGGAATATTCTCTGCCATGGATTTTTATCGCGCATCGATAGCTACTCTCAGATCAGCGTTCGCGTCTGTTGTCGGGTATCATTGGTGGCTGCGGCTGCACGGATGGGAGGCGGATGACAGGGATTTTAGGCGTAAAAGTTACGGGCAGTCATACGCGCTGTACCGGCAATACCCGCCATCCGATATGCGTTTGCGGCAAATTCTTTGTCAGCTGACGGAAAAAATGGCACGAAGGATGCGGAACAGCGGATATCGTGCTTCCGGTATTCATGTATCATGCCTTTTTTCGGATTATTCGTATTGGCATACGGGTAAAAAACTTACACACGCACGTTATGCGGGCATTGACCTGTATAAAGAGGCATGTGCGGTTATGGTAAGAGCTCCTGACAAGCCCATACGAATTTTAGCTGTTTCGTGCCATTATCTGACAAGGACACAATATGATCAGGGAGAACTGTTTTGTGACCATACAAAAAAACGGGAACTGATTGCCGCGCTTGATGCTATACAGAACCGGTGGGGGGAATTTTCCATTCATCCGGGCAGAATGATGGGTATGGAACATAAGATCTTAGATCGGATTGCTTTCGGTGAAGGTAAAAAACGTTGAAAAAAATTTATTTCGTGAATCGGTAGAATACGAAACAATATCTTGACAGTCATCATAGTAAAGCAGTATTGTTATACAAAGAAAAAATCAAGAGGGCGGGGAAAGATCTCACTTTTTGATCCGTCCAGCAACCCTTCGACAAGCTCAGGGTAAACTGTAGCAGTCGTGCAGGGTGCTCCACTGAGATCCGCCTATTCGGCGGAGATTTGCCCGGACACTGGGAAATACAGACCCTCTGTTCGGAGGGTTTTTTGATGGTTCGAATATGGTTTATATACAGAAAATGTTTCTAAGAGAGGAGTTATATGGCAAAACTTACACATTTTACGTCAGAATCAGTAGCGAGCGGGCATCCGGACAAAATATGCGATCAGGTCTCTGATGCGATTGTTGACGCCGCGCTTGCAAAAGATCCAAAAGCCCGTGTTGCCGTCGAAACACTAGTCACAACAAATCGTGTCGTTCTGGCAGGGGAAGTAACCTGCCTGGCCTCGCTTGACTATGAAAAAATTGCACGTTCTACAATCAGGTCTTTAGGATACACGAAAAACATCTATCATTTCTCGGATACATCCCCGGTTTCCGTATATATTCACCAGCAATCCCCTGATATTGCTGTCGGTGTGGATGACGGGGGAGCAGGCGACCAGGGAATGATGTTTGGTTTTGCGACCAACGAAACGCCGGAATTAATGCCAATGCCTCTGACGCTTGCACATCGTCTCGTAGAGCGTATGGACACAGTACGTGAATCGAAAAAAATGCCGTATCTGCGGCCTGACGGAAAAAGCGAAGTAAATGTCGAGTACAGAAACGGAAAGCCTGTTGGTGTAAAACAGATTATTTTGGCAGTGCCGCATGATCCGAAGATATCAAACAAAGAACTGAAAAATGCCCTGTATACGAACGTAATCAAACCTGTACTGCATGCCTACGATTTGAAACCGCCTGCAGAAACTGATATTGTTGTCAACGGCACAGGCAAGTGGGAGATCGGCGGCCCTGCTTCAGATACAGGCGTTACAGGAAGAAAAATAATTGTTGATACCTACGGAGCGTTTGCCAGGCACGGCGGCGGTGCGTTTTCCGGCAAAGACCCTACAAAAGTTGATAGGAGCGCAGCATATGCAACCAGGTACATCGCAAAAAATATCGTCGCCGCCGGACTTGCTGATCAGGCGGAAGTCCGGGTCGCGTACGTCATCGGACAGCGGGAGCCTCTTGCGCGCGGGATAGATACATTCGGTACGGAAAAAAAGCCACTTCGGATTATCGAAGCGTTCGCATGGAAACTTCTGGATTTATCCGTACCGGGAATTCTTGAAGGGCTGAATTTACGCCGACCAATATACCGTGAGACAGCACGCTACGGCCACTTCGGCCGTGATGGATTCCCGTGGGAGAACGTGGTAGCATAAGCGCGTAAATGCCCGAAATACAACCTCTAGCAAACCGGTTACGTCCGAAAACGCTGGACGACATGATCGGCCAGGAGCATCTTATTGGAAAGGCCGGCCTTATAAGAAAATTCTTAAAGACAGGTTTTGTGCCTTCCATGATATTCTGGGGTCCGCCCGGATCCGGCAAAACAACAATAGCACGCATTGTTGCAAGCTCAATACACCGAGAATTCTTTGAATTTTCCGCGGTCAATACGAAAATATCTGATATAACTAAAGTCACCGGAAAAAAGCCGCTTATTTTTATTGACGAAATTCACCGGTTTAACAAAGCTCAGCAGGATAAGCTGCTGCCGTATGTCGAGCGGGGTGATGTGCTTCTGATAGGTGCCACGACGGAAAACCCTTCGTTTGAAGTCATTAGTCCGCTTCTTTCCCGATGCCGCGTAGTCGTACTTGAACCCCTGGACTCAACTGATCTTGAAAAAATCATTGACCGCGGACTTGTGTACATGAAAAAAAAGTTAAACAAGGATGCCTCGGAATTTCTTCTTGAGATTGCAAACGGAGATGCCCGTGTGCTTCTTACCGTATTGGAGATTGCCGGTGCGTTAACTAAAAAGCAGGCGATTACCGTCAATGACATTGAACAGGCGGCGCAAAAAAAGATGCTTCAATATGATACGCAGGGAGAAGAACATTACAATACCATATCCGCATTCATAAAAAGCATGCGCGCATCGGATGTCAATGCCGCGTTGTATTATCTTGCACGCATGATAACTGCAGGGGAGGACCCTCTGTTTATTGCACGCCGTATGATTATCTTTGCAAGCGAGGATATCGGTCTTGCCCAATCCACGGCACTCGTTGTCGCAAATGCCGTATTTGATGCATGCCATACAATCGGTTATCCTGAGTGCCAGGAAAACCTTGCGCATGGTGTCGTGTATCTTGCACGGGCAAAAAAAGACAGGAGCGCCTATGATGCATATTTTCGCGCGCTGGAGGATGTAAAAAAATATGGTAATCTGCCTATACCACTGAAGATACGCAACGCACCAACCAGACTTATGAAGTCGCTAGGATACGGCAAAGGTTACGACGCATATACCGATACAAGCCTTTTACCGGAAAAACTTAAAGGTAGAACATATTTTCGATGAAACACAAAAGATTCGAAGAACATTCAGCAGGGGGCATACTTATTTCCATGAAAGATGGCATATGGCATGTGCTTCTTATACGGGATCCGAAAAAACACTGGACATTCCCGAAGGGTAAAATTGAGAAAGGAGAAGATGCTCTCATTGCGGCACGGAGAGAAATTGAAGAAGAAGTTGGAATTTCTGATCTTACGTATAAAATCGCACTTGCTCCAATTCATTACTGGTATACGCGGCAAAAAACGATATATAAAACGGTTACCTATTATATATTCGAAACACCGCGGGCATATACGCCAAAACCGCAACTGGATGAAGGGATTACGGAAGCAAAATGGGTACCGCTTCGTCAGGCCGAGAGCATTATCGGATACCCGGATACGCATAAAACGCTTCTTTCACATGTCCGGCACATGATACGCTGATACTATGGATCTTCAACATGCACCTGATGTAAGAGAAAGAATGCAGGCTATTCTGCATACGTCACTATTTCCGTATGTAGATCCCGGACGAATCGTCTGTATGAGAAGTTTCGGCGCAACCAGCCGAGCACGTGCCCGTATTTGGGGATTCCCGAAAATATGGCAAATGGCTCTTAAGACAAAACCGCACTATATTATTGAGGTGCTGTCGCACCATTTTGATCGCTTGTCAGACGATGATAAAACCCGCGTCATTATTCACGAACTGATGCATATTCCGAAAAATTTCTCCGGTGCACTTGTTCCCCATAGGGGAAGATATAAACGGATCGATCATCGTACGGTCGAAGTATTGTTTAAGGAATACAAACAAACAAAGACCATATGATCAGGATATATCATGGAGAATACCAACAGGCATCACGGGATGCGTATTTCGTTGCTCTTTCCGGGTATAAGAATCCGGTAATCCGGAGACTTGAAGGAAAAACACTTACCATAGAAATGCTTATACAGACAACGGAATCCGGTTTGCTGTTTGAATCTGCGCATGTTGTTGCTATCGATAATCTTTTTACCTCGCTTGGTAAAAAACAAAAACAGTCGAAAGCGTATGCTGAATATATCAATAAAGCTAAATGTGACGTATTGTTGTGGGAATCAAAAGAACTGCCATCGGGGATATTGAAATTGTTTCCCAATGCTGCAATTACGCAATTCAGGATACCGGCAAGTATTTTTTCGCTGCTTGATGCTTTAGGCCCGGAAAATGCGAAAAAAACAATACCGATATTCAGAAAATTGATAGAAAGCGAGGCACCGGAAATCGTATACACGATGATTCTTATGCGCGTACGCCAGCTTCTGATGTCCAAGGATGGTGTAACAATAACAGGCCAGAAGGATTGGCAGATAGCTCGCTTGACACGCCAAGCCGCCTCATTTACCATGGAAAAACTGCTGACAATGCATAATCAGCTGTATAGTATGGATTCCTCAATCAAGACAGGTACTTCTCCATTCACTCTTGCCCAACACATTGAACAGATGCTCATTGCCATTTAGGCAACAAAAAAGGAGGTTCCATGACCAAACAGGTTCCTGATCATATTTTTCGCGGGTATGACCTTCGGGGTCTGGTTGGATCGGAATTGAATGAAGACACAGTCGCCTTGCTTGCTAAAGGATATGCGACATGGCTTCTGCAGCGGAAAATATACGATTGTATCGTTGGATATGACTGCAGAACTACGGGTCCGGAATTTCGTGATATTTTCGTTCGTGAACTGACCACTTCGGGCGTTAGTGTCTATGATATCGGCATGACATTGTCGCAGATTGCATATTTTGCCTGTTATTATTTTCGTACCCGCGGGATGGTGATGATCACCGCATCCCACAACCCTAAGGAGTACAACGGCTTCAAGTTCGGGACAGGATATTCTGAAACGATGCTTACCGATGACATTGTAAGATTCCGTGAATTGGTAAAATCCGGCATCTTTATCACCCGCTTACCCAAAGGCTCGGTGATTACAAAAGATATCAAAACCGAATATATCGAGGATCTCAAACGGCGGGTTGACACGATTAAGCCATTCAAGGTGGTCATTGATTCATGCGCGGCGACGACAGGAGTCTTTCTGCCGGATATCCTCCGGAGTGTCGGCTGCGAAGTGGTCGAACAAAATACCAAGCCGGATGGTAATTTCCCGGTAGGTACGCCGGATCCGACTGAACGGGAAGTACAGGACCGTCTTGCAAAACGAGTTATTGCCGAAAACGCTGACATAGGATTTTCTTATGATGCCGACGGCGACAGGATCGGTGTTGTAGACAATACCGGTAGGCTTATATGGAATGATGTACTAGTCGCGTTGTTTGCCAAAGATGTCATACACAGTCTTCCTGGTTCAAAAATCGTATTCAATACGCTTTGCTCAAAAATCGTAAGCGATGTCATTACACAGGAAGGCGGAATACCGGTCATGTGGGTGACTGGCCATTCGTTCATAAAAGCCAAAGTGCGGGAAGAAGGTGCACCTTTCGGCGGTGAATTATCCGGGCACATCTATTTTGTCGATAACTTCTACGGCCATGACGACGGTGCAATCGCATCCCTGCGGCTTTTAGCGTATTTAACCCGCACGGGCAAAACACTGGCACAGGAAGTGGATATGCTCCCCAAATACGTATCCAGTCCGGAGATTAAAGTCGGATGTCCGGATGATGTAAAATTTGACGTAGTGTCTGAATTAATCGGCGGAAAAATCAAGAAACTGTATCCCGCTGCGAAATATGTGGAAATTGACGGTATACGCATGGACACAAAGGAAGAAATGCTCATCGTCCGTGCCAGTCAGAACGGACCGTACCTGACCGTCAAATTTGAGGGCAAAACACAGGAAAGCTATGACAAGCTGAAAGCGCAGGTGTCGGAGATCCTGCACGCTGTACCGGAAGTCGATTTTGCATCCGGAGTAAATATCAAAGCACTGGAATAATATTATAAGGAGGCATATGAAGAATCTTGATGATATAGATGCATTGAAAAAACTTGATCCAAAGGGCGTATTGGACTCGATTAGTCTGTTTCCGAAGCAAAGCGCTCAGGCATGGGAGGAAACTTCCACATTAACATTTCCGGATGAGTACCGTAAAGTAAAGAATGTTGTAGTGTGCGGAATGGGCGGGTCCCGCTTCACGCCAAAAACAATTAAAGAACTTTTTCGTGACCGTATTCGTACGCCGTATGTTCTTGTAGAAGACTACACGCTTCCGGGATTTGTTGGCCCGGAAACCCTGGTGATTCTTTCATCTTATTCCGGCACTACGGAAGAAGTAATTGCATGCGGTAATGACGCGCTTAAACGCAATGCAAAAGTTACTGCTGTATCACTCGGAGGTTCCCTAAAGGACATGTCGCGCGCGCATGGTTTTTTGGGATATTTCTTCGATCCGATACATAACCCCTGCGGACAGCCGCGTGTCGGCGGAGGCTATATGCTGTTCGGACACATTGGCGTACTCTCTGCGTGCGGCCTGCTTAACATAGAAAATAGCGAAGTAGTACGCGCCATAGACCACGCTTCAAAAACCGCGATATCTTTTGCTGCTGCTAATCCTGAAATGAAAAATCCTGCAAAACAAATTGCAAATGCGTTGTATGATACGCATCCGTTTATCATTACCTCAGAATTCTTACGGGGATTCGGCAACGGATTTGCAAACCAGATCAACGAAAATGCGAAAATGATTTCTGATTACCGGCATATTCCGGAGCTTAACCATCATCTTATGGAAGGCCTGTCGTATCCTGACAGTTTACATAAAAACGGATTATTTGTATTTATTACATCACCTTTGTATAGTCCTCCGGTACAGAAACGATACAGGATCACCATGGATGTCGTAAAAAAACAACATGTAAAAACCATGGAAATACCTATTCAAGCAAAGGATAAACTCGCTGCAGTCCTTGAATCGTTTACAATATCCGGATATGCCACATTTTATTTGGCGGCACGCTACCACGCTGATCCGGTAACTGTTCCCTGGGTGGATTATTTCAAAGCTGAATTAGCAAAGACATAATTTTTTTGAGACGAATTCAATCCCTTACGAGCACATTATTTAGCTATTTGCAGGCTTGCAGAGCAAAGGTAAATTCATCATACTGATAGTAGATATATGAAAAAATCCCGTTATGTAGTCTGGTTTAAAGACGTAGATAAGGATGATATCGGTCGGGTTGGTGGCAAAGGTGCAAACCTCGGTGAGATGACCAAGGCGGGATTTCCGGTTCCGGATGGATTTATTGTTACAGCGCAGGCGTATTTTCATTTTTTAGATGAAGCCGGAATACGTCTGAAAATGAAAGTGGCGCTGGAGGGGTTGGACGTCAATAACAGTAAGCAGTTGGAATCTGCATCTAGGAAGGTACGCACGCTCATCACAGACAGCAAATTTCCCAAAAATATAGCAAACGACGTTATCAATGCGTACTTCAAAATGGAAACCAAGTTCATGAAACATCCGCTGGTAGCCGTCCGTTCATCAGCTACTGCCGAGGATCTTCCGACAGCATCGTTTGCTGGACAACAAGCTACATTTCTGGATGTCAAAGGTGAGGCAAATCTGCTTGAAAGGATCAAAGAAGCATGGGCTAGCCTTTTTACCGCGCGTGCCGTGTTTTACCGGGCGGCAAACAAATTTGATCATTTTAAAGTTGGTATTGCCGTACCGGTGCAGAGGATGGTGGAATCGGATACGTCGGGCGTCATGTTTACCATCGATCCGGTAACCAACGACAAGAAAAAAATCATAGTCGAAGGAATTTTGGGCCTTGGAGAGATGATCGTGCAAGGAGCTGTAACGCCTGATCACTTTGAGATTGATAAAAAGAGTCTTGAGATAACGGATAAAAGGGTACATACACAGGATAAAATCATGGAGCGCAAAAACGGAAAAACAAGCATTAAGCCGCTTTCCAAAGAACGTGGCAACAAGCAGAAACTGACGGATAAAGAAGCGATAGAGGTTGCAAAAATAGGAAAAATGCTGGAAAAACACTATTTCTTCCCGCAGGATGTTGAATGGGCAATCGATAAAGGAAAGGTGTATATCGTCCAGACCCGACCGGTAACCACGACAGGTACGCAGGATACGGCCGAAAAAGTAACCGTTAAAAAAGATGTGATAGTCAAAGGCGATCCCGCAAGCCCGGGCATGGCTGCAGGACCGGTAAAAATTATTCAGTCGCCGAAGGAAATCGGGAAAATTATTTCTGGAGATATATTAGTTGCTCCAATGACAAACCCCGACTTTGTACCCGCTATGAAAAAAGCAGTTGCGATCGTGACAGAACGTGGAGGACGTACATCTCACGCGGCTATCGTATCCCGTGAACTTGGTATTCCTGCTGTCGTAGGGGCGGCATACGCCACCAGAACGCTTAAAGATAATCTGGTAGTGACGGTAAACGGGTCAGCAGGAGAAGTATATAAAGGGTCTATCATAGCCGATAATTCTCAGAAACGTAAAACACCGGAAAATATTACTGAAAAAATTAAAACTGCGACACGGGTCTATATGAATCTCGCAGAAGCAGATCGTGCAAAAGAGCTTTCAGATTTGCACGTTGATGGTGTAGGGCTGCTGCGGGCAGAATTTATGATGGCCGGTATAGGCACACACCCTAAAAAAATGCTTAAGGACGGTAAGCGTCTCGACTTTATAAAAATTCTTTCTGCAGACATTGCAAAAATAGCAAGTGCTTTTCAACCGCGACCCGTGGTTTATCGAACCAGTGATTTTAAAACAAACGAATACAGGCATTTAAAAGGAGGGGATGCGTATGAACCGGAAGAGCCCAATCCTATGCTCGGATTCCGCGGCGCAGCACGATATGCTGCAGACCCGGAAGTGTTCGCCATGGAGCTTGACGCAATAAAACGCGTCCGTACGATATTAGGGCTAAAAAACGTATGGATTATGCTTCCGTTCGTACGGACGCCGCAAGAGCTTACTGCTGTCAAAAAAATAATAACAGAAGCAGGCTTAGTACGGTCTGCAACGTTTAAGCTTTGGATGATGACGGAAATCCCTACGAATGTAATCCGGATTGATGATTTTCTAGATGTAGGAATAGACGGAGTATCCATCGGTTCTAATGATCTTACGATGCTTACGCTTGGTACGGACCGTGATAATAGTGATGTAGCGCATGATTTTTCTGAACTCGACCCTGCAGTTATATGGTCACTAAAACGCGTTATTACAGCCTGCGTAAAACGCGGCGTAACATCATCAATCTGCGGACAGGCTCC
>Ga0172371_10010347_pt1 | contig 12608 bp, 10 predicted proteins | sample Lak12m_FD_114543 | JGI IMG/M metagenome (GOLD analysis project Ga0172371, IMG submission 114543) | Freshwater microbial communities from Kabuno Bay, South-Kivu, Congo - kab_022012_12m | ecosystem: Environmental > Aquatic > Freshwater > Lake | place: Democratic Republic of the Congo: South-Kivu... | reverse complement strand
TCCCCTGGTCGTGGATCGACTCGCTCCTCGGCTGGCTCGCCCGGGTGTGGCCGCGGATGTTCGCCTTCAACTTCCTCGTGCTGGCTCGCCGGAAGCCGTCGCTGGAGGAGGTCTATGCGGGCACCATCTCGAACCCACTGGGGCCGAAAGCGTAAAGGGGCTCCTTGTGCCGGGGCCGAGGGGCCGAGTCGGAGAGAAAGGAGAGGAAACGCGGCTCGATGTTGGCTATCGGTTGTGGTAGGATGAACGTGCCGCTTGCCGAGGGGGCGCCCCACTACGGACGCTGACCAGCAAAAAGGCTGGCAGATGAACTCGGATTTGGAAAGGCGGTCCGGCGTTTCCTTGCGGAATGTGGCGGATGTTGCCGTCGAGGCCAACTTGGACCACTTGACGGTCGAGAACTGGGAGCAATCACACCTCATGAATAGTCTCGTGCAAGAACTCGTCGTTTCTCGCCCCATTGTCACCGACGGGGCTTGGGGCACTCAGCTTCAGGAGCGGGGGTTGGAGGTGGGGGCGTGCCCCGAGGGGTGGAATCTGTCGCATCCGGAGCGGGTCGAGGAGGTGGCTCGGGCGTATGTCGAGGCCGGGAGTCAGATCATCCTCACGAATACTTTCGGGGCCAACCGGTTCACGCTCGCCCGGCACGGGTTGGCCGAGAAGGTGGCCGAGATCAACCGGGCCGGGGTCGAGATTTCCCGCCGCGCGGCCGCCGTCAAGGCCAAGGTCTTCGCCTCGGTTGGGCCGACCGGCGTCATGCTCATGATGGGCGAGGTCAGCCCGGAGGACGTGCAAGCGGCGTTCGAGGCCCAGTGCCGGGCCATCGCCGAGGCGGGGGCCGATGCCATCGTGCTGGAGACCTTTTCCGATCCGGCCGAGATCGTGCTGGCGGTGGCCGCGGCCCGAAAGACCGGCCTGCCCGTGGTCGCCTGCATGACCTTCGACTCGGGCAAGGACCACGACCGCACCCTCATGGGCACCACGCCGGAGCAGGCCGCCCGGAAGCTCACCGAAGCCGGCGCCGATTGCATCGGCTCGAACTGCGGGCAGGGGATCGAGGGATTCGTGAAGATTGCCGCCCGGCTCAAGGCCGCCACCGATCGGCCGATTTGGATCAAGGCCAACGCCGGGCTCCCGGAGATGATCGGCGGCCGGGCCGTGTACGCCCAAACCGCGGAGAAATTCGCCGCGGTCGTGCCCGCTCTGGTCGAAGCCGGGGCCAGCTTCGTCGGCGGCTGCTGCGGCACCACGCCGGAGTTTGTCCGGGCGATCAAGGAGAGGGTGTAAGCAAAGGCGAAGGGAAAAAGGGAAACGTAGGGGGGGAAAAGGAAAACAGACAGACAGTGATTCCTTTCCCCTTTTTCCCTTCCTCCTTTTCCTTTTCCCTTCTTTCTTCTCCCCCAAGAACGACCATGAACTCACGCCAGCGAGTGCTTTGTGCCTTAGCGCATCGCGAGCCGGATCGCGTGCCGATCGATTGCGGCGGCACGCGGCAGTCGGGCATCGCCGCCTCCACGTATCACAAGCTGAAACAACGTCTCGGCCTCGACACGCCGACCCGGGTGTACGACGTGTATCAGATGCTCGCCGAGATCGAGCGACCCCTGATGGAGCGTTTCGGTGCCGATTGTGTAGGCCTACAGCGTCCGGCCGTGGCGTTCGGCATTCGCAACGAAGGGTGGAAGCCTTGGCTTATGTTCGATGGCACACCGGTGGAAGTGCCCGGCGGTTTCAATCCCGTGCCCGATGAGAAGGGCGACCTGGTCCTCTACTCGTTCCCACGCTCTGCGTGGGAACGCACGGTCCGGCCGCTCCGCGGCGCGAGAGTGGGCGCAGAGCGTCCCCCGGCGGACGTTCCCACGCAGAGCGTGGGAACGAGAGCCATCCAGCCCGGCAGCCCCATGGCCCGGATGCCCAAGGGCGGGTTCTACTTCGATCGGCTCGACACGTACCCTGGGGCGGCCCACGCCGACCCCCACTCGCTCCAATTGCCGCTCCTCTCCCAGGAGGAATGCGACCACCTGCACGCCCGGGCCGAGGCGTACTATCAGAACACCGATCTTGCGATCATCGCGGCGATGGGCCCGCCGTTTGAGTTGTTCTTCGGCCTGGGGACGGGCGATTTCCAGTCCTGGATGATCACCCTGGCCACCGAGCCCGAGTACGTCGACGCCCTCTTGACCCGAATCGTCGACGCCTGGCTGGAGAACCTGCGGCGGTTCGCCGAGGCGGTGGGCGATCGGGTGCAGATCCTCCAGTTCAACGACGACCTGGGCACCCAGGATGCCCCGTTTCTCTCCGTGCGCATGTTCCGCGAGCGGATCTTTACGCACTACAAGCGCGGGCTGGATTGGGTCCACCGCCATACGCCGATGAAGGTCTTCATGCACAACGACGGGGCAATCGCCGGCTTCATCCCCACCTTGATCGAGATGGGCGTCGATATCCTCAATCCCGTGCAGACCACGGCCGCCGGCATGGACCCGGTGAAGCTCAAACGCGACTTCGGCGAGCGGATCGTCTTCTGGGGCGGGGCCTGCGACTGCCAACACACGCTCCCCTTCGGCACGCCCGAACAAGTCGCCCAAGAGGTCCGCGAGAGCATCCGCACCCTTGGCCGCGGCGGCGGCTACGTGCTCGCCTCGGTCCACAACATCCAGGCCAACGTGCCTCCGGAGAATGTCATTGCGATGTTCGACGCGGCGGTGGGGAAGTGAGAAAGTGGCGGGAGCGATGAGTGGCCGCTCCTGGCCTCTCATGATAGGATGAAGTGTTTCGAGGGCTTGAACGGGCTGGCACGGGGATGACGCCGCGGGCCAAACCGGCCTCGCCTAGGCCTGGGCAAAACGCGTCCCACCGAGAGCACACGTGAGCAAACCATCTACGGAGTCATCGTCGATCGCCGTCATTGGCGGAGGGATTTCCGGCCTGGCGGCCGCTTTTCGGCTGACGGAACTCGCTCCTCATCGCCGCGTCACGTTATGGGAGAAGGACTTCAGGTTGGGAGGCGTGCTCTGGACGGTCCACGAGGACGGCTTCCAGGTCGAGCAGAGCGCCGACAATTTCATCACCACGGTGCCTTGGGGCCTCGATTTGTGCAAACGGATCGGGCTGGGCGACGAGCTGGTGCAGACCAACCCCGCCTACCGGCACACGTGCGTGGTCCGCAAAGGCCGACTTTACAAACTGCCCGACGGCTTCCTCATGATGGCCCCCACGCGGATGTGGCCGCTGGCCCTCACGCCGATCCTCAGTCCGCTGGGCAAGCTCCGGGCCGCTTTGGAGTTCTTCCTCCCGCCGCGTAAGGGCGAAGGCGACGAGAGCATCGCGGCGTTCGTACGCCGGCGGCTCGGCAAGGAGGTGTTCGAGCGGTTGGTCGAGCCGCTGGTCAGCGCCGTGTATGCGGCCGACATGGAACGATTGAGCCTCGAAGCCACGCTCTCCCAGTTCCGCGAGATGGAGCTGCAATACGGCAGCCTGATCCGCGCCATGCGCCACCGGATGCGCCAGCGGCCCAAGGGCGAATCGTCCGACAGCGGGGCCCGCTACAGCCTGTTCGTCACCCCGCGCAACGGACTGTCCAGCATGGTCGACGCCGTGGCTGCCCGGCTGCCCAAGGGCGCCGTGCGCCTCGGCGCAGCGGTCGAGCGGCTGGAGCCGGCGCCGGGCGGCGGTTGGATTCTCTCCGGCCCCGGATTGCCCGAGGAGCCGGCCCAACGGACCTTCGACGACGTGATCCTCGCCACCCCGGCCGCCGCGGCGGCAAGACTCCTAGCGCCGATCGATGCCGACTTGGGCACGCTCCTGGGGAGCATCGAGCATTCGGGCACGGCGATCGTCTCGGCGGGCTACCGTCGCGAGCAGATCGCCCATCCGCTCAATGGCATGGGGGCCGTGGTGCCGGCGGTCGAGAAGAGTCCCATCCTGGCGGTGAGTTTCAGCAGCCAGAAATACACGCACCGGGTCACGGAAGGGCGCGTACTGCTGCGGGTGTTTGCCGGCGGCGCCCGACGCCCGGAACTGGCCGTGATGCCCGACGACCAACTCTGCCCGCTCGTGCTCGACGAGCTCGGTCGCCTGCTGGGCATCCGCGGCGAGCCGGTCTATTGCCGCACGGCCCACTGGCCCGGGACCATGCCCCAGTATTACGTCGGGCACAAGGGGCTGGTACAAGAAATCAGGGCCCGGGTCGGAAAGCTGCCGGGCGTCGCCTTGGCGGGGAATTACTTGCAGGGCGTCGGCATCCCCCACTGCATCCACACCGGCCAACAGGCCGCGGAGCAAGTCCTCGGCAGTCCCGTGTAGGGCGGACGGAGCAGAACGGCGCCCGCCAAGGCGCAGGGGCGAGTCCGGCGGTCGGGTGGCATGCTCTCACGACGCGAAGCGTCGGGTGAGCATGGAAGCCGCCACGACGCGTCCCATGCCGACCCTCGGCTACGCCGAGTGACGGCATGCCACCCAAGTTGAGAGACGCAGTCACTCTCTGCGGCAGCCGAAGAGGCCTATCGACCTGCTACTGCCCGGCAGCACGGATGCTGATCGTCGTGACCCGCGCGGAGTCTTCCGCGATCAGCAGGTTCTTCACCTCCCAGATCCCCGGTTCCAGGCGGACGAGGTTCTCGGCCAATTCGCGGTCCTGTTGCGTGGCCACGCGGCCGCGGAGGATGGCCGTCTCGCCCACGACATCCACGCGAATCGACGACCGCTTCTTGATCTGGGCCGTGCTCTGGAGCATTGAGGCAATGCGGCCGGAGAACGGGTCCATGGCGGGCCGGGCGGAAGGATATCCGACCATCGCGGCTGCCCAGCCGGGGCCCTCGGCACCGCTCCGCGGACCGCGGAGCGAAGAAGAATCGGGCAGACCCAGTTCGGCGGGCGACGATTGGGGAGTCATGTCGAGTTGCACGCCCGGCGACCGCAGCCACTCATCGGGCAGGGGCTGCGACTCGGGCACCTCCTCGGGAAGCGACGGTGCCGCTGGAGGCGGGGCTGCGGGCGGGAGTGCCTCGCGCTGGGGGGAAATCGGAGCGCCCACGGTTCCAGGCTCCCGCGCTCGGGCCTCGGGGAACCTCATCCCGCTGTAGGCTTGGTTGCGCCCGAGGAAATCGCCATAGGCGTCCCGGGCAATTCCCCGCTCTCTGCGCTCGACCGGCGACTGCTGCGTCTCGCCCAGCACCCGCGGCCCAAACATCCCGTAGACCGCCTTGCCGGAGTACGTCCCCTGGGCAGACGCCCTTTCGGCACTGGCGATGGCCAGCGTTAGAGCAACCAGCGCCGCGGAGAATGCTGTACGCATGGCTCGGACATCCTAACCCGCATTTGTCACGGTTGTGGGGCAGATCGGCGATCCGCCCTCCGCACGGACAGGTTGGCAACCTGCCCCACGCGATAGCCGGTCGTATTATAGACGACTGCGGCCGCGGGGACTACAAGAGTCACTGCTACTGCACGCGATGTACCCCCACTTATGGGTGCATGGCTCGTGGTGGATCTTCCCCGTAGGACGGCCTGGAAAGGCCGTCCTAACACTTAGCCCCATCTCTATTATCGGGTCGCAACGGACGCAGTGCCTAGAAGGAATGCGAAGACGTTTCGCCGCCGGGTAACACTCCGCCGTAACCCGTTTTTCGCCTATGGTTTACGGCGTGTCGATTCGGTCTGTTTCAGCCCATCGACGATCTGCGTGACGCGCTCTTTGGTCAGCCCGCTCAGGTGCGGCAGTGCGGCCTCGTACCAGTACAGGGCGCGACGCCGAACCGACCGCTGCAACGGCTCTTCAAGAGACGCGGCCGCCCCCATCCACTGTTCGGCCAGCTTGACCATGTCGGGGGGGGCCGGCGATCGCCTCGTGGCCTGCTCGGCTTCGGCCAAGGCCTTCAGTGCCGGGTCTTCGCTCCTCAGCAGCAGCGGCAGTCCACGGTCCCATCGGTCCTTCACGAGGGTGTAGTACTTCCCCAAGAACTGAATGGCTTTCGGGTTGTTGGGGTCCTGCGCGAGGGCCTTCTCCGCCTGCTGGGCCAGATCGTACTGCTCCTTGTGCCACGGAATCAGCTCGCGCAGCTCGTTGGCCTCGCGGATGGTGTGGAGGTCGCGGCCCTTGCTGGCCGACACTCTGGTGGCGAAGGAGAAGCCGGCCTTGGCCAGTTGCGCGGCTGCATCGTAGGCGTCGGCCTGGATTGCCTCCTTGGCCAGATCGATCGCGGCTCTGGCAAGCGAGGCTCTCACGGGCGAGGGCATCGCAGTCTCCGAGGCCTCGGCCAGGGCTCGCGACTGCTCCTCCAAGGGATCGACCTGGTATCCTTTGGCCATTTCGAGAGTCACTTCACGCAATCGGGCGGGGTCGCCGGCGGCGACCGCCAGGTCGCGGGCCTCGGCCAGCAGGACATATCGGGCAACCGGATTGTCCTTGGTTTCCTTGGCCTCGCCGAAGAGGTCGTTCGCCAGCAGGCCCTTTTCCATGGGAGTCCTGGCCTGGGCGAAGCGGGCCTTGTGAACGTCCCGCACGTCCTTGCGTGCGGCCTGTTGCGCCGCCGCCTCGGGGACAGGGAGCCGGGCTGGCGGCCTTGGCACCGCCGGGGTCGGCTCGGGCGGCGGCTCCTTGGGCCTCAGCGCCTGCCTCAACTCGGCGGTCAGGCCGGAGCCCGGGTGGCCGGCCGACTGCTCGCAGAATTGCATTGCCCTCCGAGGATCGCCCTTGGGATCCACGAGCAAGAACGCCGCCTTGGGGAGGTTTGCCAGGTTCTGGGGGAGCTTCTTGTCGGCAATCGCCAGCGCCAGCGCGGTGGGCAAGTCTCGGAGGGTGAACTTGCGCTCCGTCCCGTCCACGCGAACGGTCAACGCCTCGTCTCCACTCCGGACCACGTCGGCCGACTGATCCCCCACCCGGAGCACATCGCCCGGTTTGCACTCCGCCATGCCAACTCGCACGGCGTTCCAGAACGCCTGCCATGGGTCAAACACGTCGTGCAATCGATCGAGTTTCTTCTGGTCCGCGGGATAGGCTGCCTTCTCGGCCAGCTCCAGATGTTTCCTGGCGGCAGCCGGGTCCCGCTCGATCATGGCGGCGCGGGCGGCTTGGATCGACTCGTCGACCGGAGGAAGCGGCTCGGCCGGGGGTTTCGGGCCCGACTTGATCTCGGTCGCCGGGGTTTTCGCCGCTTCCTTGGGCGACTTGGCGTCTTTGCCCGGCTCGCCTTGCGCCGGGCCCATCCCCTTCGGCTCGACCTTCGGGGGCGGCTCGCGGGTGGTCTTGGCTGGCGCCTTGGCATCGGGCTGCTTGGCCGGCTCGGTTTTCGGCTCCTTGCCCGACTTGAGACCTTCCCCTGTTCCCGCCTCTGGAGACGGCTGCGAGCCGTGGACGACGTCAGGCGTGTCGGCGGTGTCGGCGGTTTCGTCCGAGCGGGCCGTGTCGCGATCGTCTTCGCGGGAATGCCCGCCGCCGAGCACGAAAACCATGAGCGCTGCGAGCACGACCCCCATGGCAACGAACACCGACAGCGTGACCCAAACTACGGCCAGCTTCTGGGCCGCCCGAGGGGCCAGAGGTGGCGGTATAGCCGGGGGAACGATCTCGCCGGACAGAGGGGGCATCGCCGCGGGCGCTGCGCTGGCCAACTCGGCCCGCAACTGGGCGTCGTAAACCTCCTTCTTCGGCGGGTTGAGCAGGCAGACCTTGGCCCCGGCAAGCTCGTTGAGGATTCGCTGGGATTCGGCCGAGTGGGGACCGGCCTGGAACGTCCGCACGTGGGCCATCTGGCGGTCCGCAGCGTTGCTGATCACGTCCGGATCGCTCTCGAACAACTCCAAGCCGAGCAGTCGATAGTGATTCGGCGGGCGATGCGGCTCGCGAATACCCAGCCACTGGAGATAGGGATCAAAGCCTTCCGTCATCGCAACGTCCGCACCGCTGGCTCCGTGAACACACCATGCGCACCCTCTTCGCCTATGTCCTATTATGCAGGGGGTTGGACCCTGCCGCAAGAAAGGCAATTCTCAGGACGAATTTGCCTGTTTTGCGGAAAAGATGGGGTGGAACGCCCCCGATCGGCCGGTACCCCACCTTTGCCGGAGCCGGACCGGCATGGTCTGGCGAGATGGGAGCCGCCGCCAAGCCCACGGGTTGCAACCCGTGGGCTTACTCCCCGTCATCCAATCAGGACGCCTCGGACCCGGCCATCGCGGCGAGCCGGCCGTCAACGAGCCGGTACCTCCGGTGCGTCAACCGCTCCAGGAACTCGTGCTCGTGCGACACGACGAGCATGGCCTGGGGTAAACCGACGAGGATCTCGGTGACGCGACTGAGTGCCGCATCATCCAATCCGGAGGTGGGCTCATCGAGCAGAAGGACTTCGGGCTTCATCGCCAATACGGTGGCCAAGGCCACCAGGCGTTTTTCCCCCCCGGAAAGCTTGTAAGTGATCCGATCCTCGTAGCCGGCCAGCCCCAGGGATTGCAGGGTTTGGGCCACGACGGTGTGGACGTCGTGCCGGGGGACGCCCAGGTTCAAGGGGCCGAAAGCCACATCCTCCGCCACGGTGGGGCAAAACAGTTGGTCGTCGGAATCCTGGAACAAGAGTCCCACCCGGCCGCGGATCTCCCGGAAATCGGCCTCGCACGATCGGGTCTTCCCGAGCGCCTCGATTTGCCCGGCGGTCGGCCGCACCAGGCCGACGAGGAGGGCGAGGATGGTCGTTTTCCCGCTCCCGTTCGGCCCGGCCAGTCCCACCCGCTCGCCCGGCCCAAGCTCCAGATCGACGCCGGCCAGCACCGGCCGATCCGGCTCGTAGGCGAAACGCACGTCGGTAAGGGAAATCAACCGGTCGCTCACGCGAATTCCGCCCATGCCAAGAAAATCCCCAGGGCCGTCGCGGCGACCGCGAAATACGCATCGCGTCGCGAGAAGGCGAAATGCTCCAGCAGGTAGAACCGGCCTCGGAAGCCGCGGCACTTCATCGCGGCCACGATCCGCTCCGAGCGTTCCAGGCTCCGCACCAGGAGCATGCCGACCAGGTAGCCGTACGCCCGGTACGTGTGCCGGTTCATGCGAGGCCGGAATCCTCGGACCTTCATCGCCGCCGCCAACCGATGGTATTCCCTGCGCAACACGTCGAAATAGCGCACACTGAAAAGCATGACGTGGATGAGCTTCTCCGGCACGCCGAGGTGGTGCAGGGCGTGCCCGAGCACGACCACGTCCATCGTCCCGACCAGGGCCATGATCGCCAAGACGATGGCATTTCCTTTGAGCGCTACGGCGCCGGCCAGCCGGAGCCCCTCCTGCGAGTACCGGAGGCTGCCGAGCGTGACCAGCGGCGTTCCGCCGGCGCCAAGCGGCACGATCAGCAGCACCAGCAGCATGAACAAGTTCAGCGGCGCCAACCGGCCGAGCGCGGTGCGCGGCGTGATGCCGGCAAAGGCCGCGGCCACGGCGGCGATGGCCAAGGCCAGCGCGAGCGTCGTCAGCCGGGCGAGGAGCGTGTCGACCACGCAGAAGGCCAACGCGGCCACGATCCGCCCTCGCGGGTCCAAGCGGTCAAGCGTCGACAGGGGATGGTCGGGTCGATCGAACACGGCTCATCCGCCGGCCGGAGGCCCGGCCTGAGACGCCGCCTTGCGCCGCACGCCAAGGAAGTAAAATGCCACTCCCATCAATCCCAGGATGTAGCCGATCCCGCCCAGCACGTCCCGCCACCGCGTGCTGTCGTCGCGGGCCGCCAGGTCCCTGCGGAGTTCGACAAGCTGCTTCTCGATGGCCTCCAACTCGCCGTGCAGGTCGTCCTGGGTCGCGGGCCGCGGGGCCGCACCGGCCGGTGGGGCTGCCGCCGGGGCGTTGGCCGGCGCCAACGGCGGCGATTGGCTCGAGGGACCGGGCGCGGCGCCGCCGTCCGGCAGGCTGCTGGGAAGTTCCTCCGCGCGGACCGTGTACTGCGCAGCGTGGCCTTCGCCGCCGTCAACGACCAGGCGGTGATCGCAGCGGCGGCGGGGCTCGAACGAGAACTTCCCCTGCGCATCGGTCTTCGTTTCGCCGAGCTTCGTCCCGGCCGGATCGAACACCGTCACCTCCGCGCTGCGCAGCGGCGTTCCGTCGCGGAAATAAGCCTCGCCCGCAATGACCTTGCCCTGCACCGCGGCAAAGACGCTCGCCTTGTGGGCGGCCGCAGGCGATGCGATCGTGAGATTAAGAACCAACACCAGCCCGAGCCGACCTACGAAGCAGTAGGGGTTCCTCTTCCCTATTCTCACGTGTTCTTCGGGACGATCGCCTGCAGGGAACGCCCTCCGCGGCGTTCCGGAACCCGCCGTCGATGCGTGTTTCGCAGCCCCCGGAACGCCACGGAGGGCGTTCCCTACAGTCTGTGCCATGGCGTCCCGGAATCGTGCAAATCCATTTGGGCGGTCAACCATCGGAAGGCTCCCAGGCGGCGGGTCCCCAGGGGGCCTCCAAGAGTTCCGGCCGGACCTTACGAAGGAACAGCACGGCGCTCGAGGTGACCAATCCTTCGATGACGGCCACCGGCACGTGGGCCAACAGCACGGCCTGGGCCAGCCTCTCGAACTCCTTGCCCGTGGCGACCAGCACCGCCGCCAACAGCACGGCGCCCAGGAGGACGGCCACGGAGCCCGCCGCGAATCCGGCCACGAGGGCCGCCGTTTGGCTCGGCGAGCGGACCAGGCGGTGGCACATGGCGTACGTCGCCACGGCCGGCAACGCCATGACCACCGTGTTGACGCCCAGCGTGGTGAATCCGCCGAGCCCGGGGAAGAACAGGGCCTGGAGCGTCAAGGCGATCAGGATGGCCGGAAACGCGGCCCAACCGAGCACCAGCCCGACCAGCCCGTTGAGCACGAGGTGCACCGACGTGCCCCCGAGCGGCACGTGGACCAGCGAGGCGACGAAGAAGGCGGAGCTGAGCAGGGCTACTTGCGGCACCCGCTCGTAGTCGAGCCTGCGCAGGCCCCAGGCCGTGCCCGCCGCCGCCAAGGCCGCGCCGGCGCCGAGGATCCCAATCCCAACCGCAGAGACCGACAACGGACCGTCAGGGATGTGCATGGAGCGCCTCGGATTCTATTTCTATTCCTATCGTTTGTCGCCAAGCTTGTTGCTGGGCGGGTAAGGCTCGCAGGAAGGAACGAATACGGAATAGCGAATACGGAATCGAGAAGGAAGAATGGACTTGGCTGCCCGCGTATTCTGACTTCCGTATTCAGTATTCCGTATTCGCTATTCATTTCTATTTCATGTCGACCACCTTGACCCACATCAGGCCACCCAACTCCACGTCGACCATCTTGCCGGTGGGGCTTTTCATCTTGTCCGGGCCGGGGACCAGCGCGGCAAAGCCCCACCATCCGGCCTTGGGCATGCTATAGGAGAAAACTCCGTTGGCGTCGGCCTTGATCACCTGGGTGATGAAGGCGTCGTTGGGCGTCCTCACGCGGCCCCCCTCGTTGAGATACTCCACCTCAACGCGAGCGAACGGGACCGGCTGCCCGCGGTGCCTGACGATGCCGCGGAACGTGTTGCCCGTCCACAGCCCGTAGGGCCGCACCAACGGCTCGATCTCGACCGGGAATCCGACCATCGCGTCCCAGCCCTTCTCGGCGCCGAGGAAATCGACCACCACCTTGGTGTAATGGACGATCATCGTCTCTTCGCCGGCCTCCCAATAGGGAGCAGGCTGGACGTAAAACACGTAGTCGCCCGGCCGCTCCAGACGGACCGAGGCGTCGTAGACCGTCTTGCCGTCGATCTTTCTGGGCCGCAACTGGCCCAGCAGATCGTGCTGGTGGCCGCCGGCCAACATGCCGAATCGCTCCGGCCGGGCCAACTCCATGAGCGGCCCCTGCTCCATGGGATGCGTGAAGAGGATTTCCAGATTCACGCTCCGCTCCCCTGCGCCCATCACATCGCTGGAAGGCCGAAGCACGAGGAAATGCCCGTGCGCGGGTCGCGTTGCCAGGCTCAGGCAGGCGATCGCGATCAGTATCGGCGGGAGGACTGTTCTCATGGAGCGTCTCACGGGCCGGGGTAGGGGCAGGCGTCGCGGCTGCGCGGTATTACGATCAAGCCCATTGTATTACGAAGGCAGGCCGCTGTCGAGAATGCCCCAGGTGGGGTTAGCCGCTATCCCAAGTTAGGTGAGACGCTGGGCTATCGCTCGGGCCGGAGTACGGCATCCCGCGTTATCGCCAGAAACGGCGGGATGCCGCGAAGGTCGACATAGTGATCCTCCATACACAGTCGCGACGGACGCGACAGGCGGAGGCTCCACGTTTCCCCGGGCGCCGCCTCCGAGCGGCTCACCTCGAATTGACGCATTGGGGCCACGTCGTCAAGTTGTTCCACGACCTTGCCCTGGGGGTCCACGAGCGCGGCCTTCACGCCTTCCCCGAGCCCTTCGCCGCACACCCGCACGCCGAACTGCTTGGTTCCCGCGGGCACCCAAAAGAAGAACTCGCCGGGGGTGCTGAGGAAATGGATCGGGTTGGCTTCCCCGCTGAGGACCATCGGGTGCGTGCTGGAGGAAATCTGAAGGTAATTGAGGCCCGGCTCCGCCGCCACCCGATACAAGCCGGTCTCGGGGGCGGCAAAGCGGACCTCCGTCTCC
>Ga0172371_10010342_pt1 | contig 12612 bp, 7 predicted proteins | sample Lak12m_FD_114543 | JGI IMG/M metagenome (GOLD analysis project Ga0172371, IMG submission 114543) | Freshwater microbial communities from Kabuno Bay, South-Kivu, Congo - kab_022012_12m | ecosystem: Environmental > Aquatic > Freshwater > Lake | place: Democratic Republic of the Congo: South-Kivu... | reverse complement strand
TCCCACTTTTATAGCGGCTTTCACATATTCAATCCCGTCGGCTAATGTGAATGCCACTTCCTGGACGGCCGTTGATCCGGCTTCCCGGATATGATAACCGGAAATGCTGATCGTATTCCACTTCGGCACTTCCTTGGTACAATATTCAAAAATATTGGTAATCAGTCTTAACGATGGTTTCGGCGGAAAAATATATGTTCCGCGCGCCATGTATTCTTTGAGAATGTCATTTTGAATAGTGCCATTGATATTTTGTTTCGAAATACCCTGCTTTTCTGCAACGGCGATATACATGGCAAGCAGAACCGCCGCAGGCGCGTTGATCGTCATGGATGTCGAAACTTTATCGAGCGGAATTCCGTCCAGCAGAATTTCCATGTCTTTGAGCGATGAAACTGCCACGCCGCATTTTCCGAACTCGCCGAGCGCTTCGGGCTGGTCAGTGTCATAGCCCATCAGTGTGGCGAGGTCGAATGCAATCGAGAGTCCGGTCTGGCCTTGCTCCAATAAATATTTAAAGCGCGCGTTGGTTTCTTCGGCACTGCCGAAACCGGCGAACATGCGCATCGTCCACAGCTTGCCGCGATAAAGCGTGGGGTGGACTCCGCGCGTAAATGGGTACTCGCCCGGAAGTCCAAGTGAAGAGGCGTAATCAAGATCAGAAACATCCAGCGGCGTGTAGAGTCGATTGATCGGCTCGGAAGATGTGGTGATAAATTTCTGCGAAGCGTGCCGTTCCGGCATGGACGCCAGAGTCTTTTGCAGGCTGGTCTCTTCCCACTGTTCCAGCGAATCTTTTAATTCATCCAGTTTCTTTTTATCGTACATGAGACTCTCCTTTAGCGCACAGCAATAATGCGGGAATTATACTTCCAGGGATTTGGATACTTAAGCGAATCCCAATCCCCGTTCTTTCATGGACGTAAAGCGGCCGCGGCCAATAATTAGATGGTCCAACACATCTACGTCCACTAGCTTCCCAGCCTGGACGAATGCGCGCGTCACGGCCACATCGTCCGGGCTGGGAGTCGGGTCGCCGCTGGGATGATTGTGAATAATGATAATGGCAGTGGCATTGCGTCGAATGGCGGCCTTGAACACTTCGCCAACACGAACCTGTGACGTGTTCACCGATCCACGATAGATCTCTGAAATATCCAGCACATGATTGCGCGTGTCCATCAACAAAACGCGCAAATGTTCCTGCTCCAACGCAGACATTTCATATTGCACCAACGCGGCCGCGTCTGCCGGTGAATTTATGGTTGGCCGTTCTTCAGGAGATTCGAGCGTGAGCCTTCTCCCTAATTCAATTGCGGCCTTGATCTGTGCAGCTTTGGCTTCACCGATCCCATGTTGATCGATCAGTTCTTCGATGGGCGCGCGATGCAGTCCGCCCAGCCCGCCAAATTGCTGGAGCAAACGCTGTCCAACCTGCACCGCGTTTTCGCCGGTCACGCCGACGCGTAGCAGGATGGCGATCAACTCTGCATTGGTCAATGCCTGCGGACCGAGCGAGGCCAACCGTTCGCGCGGACGTTCGGTTTCATGCAGATCGGTAATGCGATAAACAGGTTTCGAGTTGGGTTCGGTCATGGTTCCCTCGGTGAATAGATAAACCTATTTTACAGCCAAAATCCGCAGAACTTTGCTTGACATACCCATACCCCTCAGGTAGAATGTCATTCGCCTTGTAATGGGCCTGTAGCGCAGTTGGGAGCGCGCCTCAATCGCACTGAGGAGGTCAGGGGTTCGAATCCCCTCAGGTCCACCAGATTTACGATTGACGATTTTCGATTGACGATTGTAAATACGCAATCCAAATCGTAAATCTGAAATCGAAAAATCCAAAATCGTCCTGGGCCCATAGCGCAGTTGGGAGCGCGTCTCAATGGCATTGAGAAGGTCGGGGGTTCGAATCCCCCTGGGTCCACTAGCTTTTAGCAATTGGCGGTTAGCAATTAGCTAAAGCCAATCGCTAAAAGCCAAAAGCTAATAGCTAAAAAGTCATGGCAGGAGTAGTAGGTCATCCCGTCAGCGAGAAGGGAGAGCGAGGTGAAAGCCCTTCAATGGCATCGAACGGGAATGCCAGTTCGAAAGACCGAACTCGCCTGTTTTCTCGAAAGAGAGACTTCGCTGGTGAACCTTAGTAGTCAGCGGCGGGAATGCCCGTTATAGCAAACAAAGTGACGTTGGCAGGTTCGAACGTTTGAACGTTCAAACTTGAAAACGTAAACCGGGTGGTACCGCGGAGACTCGTGCGGAGTTTATCGAAGCATTCCTTCGTCCCTGATGTGGATGGAGGAGTTTTGTTTTTACACCTCACCCTAGCCCTCTCCCGCGGGGAGAGGGAATATAATCGAAAGGAGGCATGAATGAATATGAAGACAAACTTTAGATCTGAGGCGATGACCTGCCTCCTCGCGCGATGCGGCATCCAGCCGCACTCGCACACATTGGCGACACGAATCGCCAATGCCGCGCGCCTCCTGATAAATTGTTTAAAATAGACTGCACCTGAAAAGATTGATAATAAATTTTTATATTCATGAGGAAAGAATGGTTACAACAAAAAAGAAATCTATAACGAAAAAGAAGACTGCGCCTAAGGCAAAAAAGACTTTAGCGAAGAAAGTTGTCGCGACGAAAGTCAAAAAGGCGACCAAGCCCGCGACGTCAAAAGCGAAAGCGGTCAAGAAAACGGTTGCCAAGAAGATTGCGCCTGTAAAGAAGGTGGCTGTAAAAAAGGCTGTCGCCGGGAAAACTGCGCCCAAAGCGAAAGTGATAAAGCCTGCCGCAAAGAAGGCCGCACCTAAGAAAGCCGCACCAAAAACAAAAGCCATCGTGGCAGTGACTGAGCAACCCAAAGCGGTGATGCCAGTGCAAAAGAAGGAAGTTGCTATTCAGGCTGTGACTAAAACGAAGCCCGTTCAAGTCGAAGCACCTCGAGCGGACAAGTCTTATCAGCCGCAGAGGCTGGAGAAGAAGTGGCAGGCCAAATGGGAAGCGGATAAGCTGTATCGTTCGGTGATCGATCACAGCAAGCCGAAGCATTACGCCTTGACGATGTTGCCGTATCCCAGCGGCGACCTGCATATCGGTCACTGGTATGCGATGACGCCGTCAGATGCGCGCGCTCGTTTCAAGCGCATGAACGGCTATAACGTGCTGTTTCCGATGGGCTTCGATGCGTTTGGTCTGCCGGCGGAGAACGCGGCCATCAAGGACGGCGTCCATCCGATGAAGCGGACGTTCCAGAACATCGAAAAGATGCGCAAGCAGATGAGGTCCATGGGCGCGATGTTCGATTGGGAACGTGAGATGGTCTCGGCTGCGCCTGAATATTACAAGTGGACGGAATGGTTCTTCATCCAATTATATAAGGCTGGACTGGCATATCGCAAAATGTCTGCGGTGGACTGGTGCCCGCACTGCAACACGACGCTGGCGCGCGAGCAGGTCTGGGGCGATGACCGTCATTGCGAACGCTGCGGCACACCTGTTATAAAGAAAGATTTGGAGCAATGGTTCTTCAAAGCGACCAGGTACGCCGATGAACTATTGAACTTCGATGGCCTGGACTGGCCGCAGACGGTCAAGACTTTGCAGACGAATTGGATCGATCGTTCTAAGGGCGCGGAAGTGTTTTTCCGCCTGGATTGGGAATCGGTCGTTGGGAAATTGGGAATCCAGGAGAAGGGCATCGGGACGGAGGATGGACCTACGCCTGAATCGCAGGTTTCTATTCCTGTCTTCACCACGCGCCCTGATACGTTATGGGGCGCAACGTTCATGGTTTTCTCGCCTGAACATCCGTTGGTAGATAAGATCACCACGCCTGAGAATAAAGCCGCGGTCGAAGAGTACAAAGCGCAAGCCGCGCGCCAATCGGATATTCAACGCGGTGCGGCGGATAGAGAAAAAACAGGCGTGTTCACCGGAGCGTATGCGGTCAACCCTGTCAACCAGGAGCGTATCCCAATCTGGATCGCGGATTATGTAATGATGAGCTACGGCACGGGCGCGATCATGGCCGTCCCGGCACACGACGAGCGCGACTTCGCGTTCGCCAAAAAGTATGAGTTGCCCATCGTCGAAGTGATCCGGCCCGAGGGTCAGGTAGAGACGTTGCATGCAACGTCTCTACAAGCCGCGTACATCGGCGCGGGCGTGATGGTCAACTCCGGTCCGTTCAACGGGACGAAAGTCAATGACTTGAAAGGTCGCAAGAATCCCGGCATCGCCGCGGTGCTGGATTGGATCGAACAACAGGGCATCGGCAAGGAGTCGGTCAACTATCGTTATCGTGATTGGTTGATCTCGCGCCAGCGCTATTGGGGCGCGCCCATCCCGATGATTTACTGCAAAGTACACGGATGGAATCCGGTGCCTGAAGATCAACTGCCCGTGTTGTTGCCCGAAGATGTGGAGTGGCGGCCTACTGGTGAAAGCCCGTTGAAGCTGCATCCAACCTGGAAGAATACAACCTGCCCCGTGTGCGGCGGCCCTGCCACGCGCGAAACCGACACGATGGACACGTTCATGTGCTCGTCGTGGTATCACCTTCGTTATCTGTCGCCGCATTACGACAAGGGTCCGTTCGACCCTGCCGAGTACGATTACTGGATGCCCGTTGATACCTACACGGGCGGCATCGAGCACGCCACCATGCACCTGCTGTACACGCGCTTCTTCCACAAGGCAATGCGTGACGCGGGCATTGTCAAAGGCAATGAGCCGATGATGCAGTTACGCAATCAAGGCATGGTGCTGGGTGAAGATAACGACAAGATGTCGAAGAGCAAGGGCAATGTAGTCGCTCCCGATATGCTGGTGGAAAAATACGGCGCGGACAGCGTGCGCGCGTATATCATGTTCTTTGCACGTTGGGAAATGGGCGCACCGTGGGACTCGCAAGGCATTGAGGGGACCGTGCGTTGGGTGCGCCGCGTGTGGACGCTGTTCACCGATCCGACTCCGCCGACAACGGCCACCGAAGAAGTGAAAAAGAATCTGCGCCGAAAGGTTCACCAGACCCTGCGCCGCGTCACGCGTGACTTCGAGCAGTTCGAGTTCAATACGATTGTCTCGTCGCTGATGGAACTGCTAAACGAAATGTACAAAGCGCGTGAAGCTGGCGCGGCAGGCAGTCACGAATGGAAAGAGGCGCAGGAAATTTACTTGAAGATGATGGCCCCCGTCACGCCGCATATCGCCGAAGAGTTGTGGACGAATTACTTGCATAAACCGTACTCGGTTCATCAACAAAAATGGCCGCAAGTGGACGAGGCTGCCACAAAGGAAGATGTGATCGAGATCCCGGTTCAGGTTAACGGCAAGGTGCGCGACCACATCACGGTCCCGGCCGAGGCGAGCGAGGATGATATCAAATCGGCGGCACTGGCCAGTGAGAATGTCCAGAAGTTCCTGGAGGGGAAGCCACCGAAGAAGGTGATCGTAGTGCAGGGACGATTGGTGAGTGTGGTGGTATAGAGAGTAGAATAAAGAGTAGAAAGTAGTGAGTAGTGAAAGCCCCTGAGAGATGTTGTCCACTCAGGGGCTTATCGATTCTTTTGCACGACAATAGCGGATAGATTGCACCTGTTCCGGTTAGAACAGCCTTCCCGCGAAACGATACAATCCGTCACCTAACCAGATGGGGACTACACTCCTGCGCCATAGATAGATCGCGGCCCAAATCGTTATTCCAACAAAGATAAGCACGAAACTCACATTTCCATACCAGTATTCGGGGTTGGACATTTCATGGGCGGTATACATCAGTCCGATCAGGGGTGGCGTCAACCACTTGCCGGACCGATAAGAGAGACGCTCGGTCAGAAAGCCAAAGTAAAAAAGGTTCTCGACCGATGAGGCCGGGTTGCCGAATAAGCGATCCAGTCCTGTCAGAAGTGCCGTCCCCAATGAAAACGAATGAGGTGAAGAGGATGCCCGCATCAAGACTGGAACGAAGCCAAGCAGGCCCATCAAAAGGATGGCGAGCAGATCGCCCTTCCATCCCCGTGAGCGGATACCGTAGTCTGAGAGATCGAAGCGCAAATGCAGGTAGGCCAGCACAATGACAGCGATGGCAACTGCCCAATGAAAGAAATGCCATATGCTGATCGCCAGCATGGCAAGGCAAAGAGGATACAGGAAAGCCGGCTGGCGGACCGTCCCCCAGCCTTTGATCAGCACCAACGGCACCGCTAGGAACAGAACGGCATAGAAAACGAATGCGAACAATACAGATTTGAGCGGTGACCCTGTCCAGGCTTGGAGATCAACGCCCAACGCAAAAGGAATTGTGCCGTTGAAGAGCACAACCAGAACAAAGAAGATGCACCAGAGCAGGAATGCCTGTCTGCTTTGATGATGAAGATGGGTTTGGTCAACTGACGTGGTCATGAATGATCACCTTCCTTTCAAATGCACAATTCTGGCGTTTGTTCATTACGCGCCATGTTACTGCTCTCTTTTTTGATCCAACCTTACAGGGTTTTCATCATCGTCCAGCCATATGGACGGATTGGCTTCGATGTAGCGCCAGATATTGTCCATCTCGTGTTCGTTGCGAATGATGTGTTCGTAATAATTGCGTTGCCAAATGCCTGTCGCGTTGTGTTCGCGGCCAATCTGACGTGTGACGGCGGCCTTATCAGTCCGGATTATTGTCGGTAATGATCCCACTGTTGGTTTACCAAATTGTTCGATGGTAGGGTCACGATATATCGTGCCCCTACCAATATCATCAATATCGTGAATGACAATAATCCCATGCGCGTGATTCGGCATGATGATGTGTGCGCCCAATTCCACATTGGGGAAATGTTCGGGGATGGCGCGCCAACATTCATCTGCGATGATTCCAAAATCATTCAATTTCATTTCCCCGTTCACAATCTCGCCAAACAGACATTCACGCTGATACGCAACAACGGTCACGAAATACGCGCCCGCGTGCGAATAATCATATCCCCGCAGACGGATTGATTTTCTGTGATGCTTTTGGGGATCGAATTTTATAAGTTCGTCACGCACCATGTCCATTACCTTTGGTGGTTATTTGCTCACCAATTCTTCGCAGATGCTCCACAGTTTTTCTTCATTTCCCTTATTTCTAAACTCACAAGGAAGATCTTTGCGCTCTTCGAAGAATTTGTTGCTCACGCCTTCGACTTCGGGAGAGCTTGCCAGCCAGACGGCCGTATCCGCGCCCTGCGCGCTCGTCCGCCCGCCGGAATATTGGGTCAGGCGGGTAACCAGTTCCGGTGCGGCGTTGCGATACAGCCCGGTCTCGGTGATCAAGCCTGGGGTCATGGTATTGACGGTCACGCCGCTTCCATCCAGCCGCCGCGCCAGCGCCCAGGTCAATATGCGGTCGCAGGCTTTCGACTGGGCATACGCTTTGAAACTTTCGAAGGGACGGCGCTCGAACTGCAGATCGTCCAGATCGAGATCGCTGGCATAACTCGAGGCCACATTGACGATGCGCGCCGGTGCGCTCTTCTTCAGCAGATCGAGCAATTCCTGCGTCAGCAGAAAATAACCGACCACGTTCGTGGCAAAGGTCAACTCGATGCCGTCCACGCTATCCACTTTTGGCAGCGTGCCGCGGTTGCCCGCCGCATTATTGATCAGCACGTCGAGGCGGCGATACTTTCGACGGAATTCTCGCGCAAACTCGCGAATGGATTTCTGGCTGGACGTGTCGATCTTCATCACGACCAATTTGGTCGAACCCGTGCGGCGGGTAATCTCCGCGGCGGTCACCTTCCCTTTTTTGAGGTCGCGGCAGGCGAGGATCAACTCCGCGCCGAGAGCCGCCAACTGCATGGCAATCTCTTTTCCAACGCCGGAGGTTGGTCCGGTAATGAGGACGCACTTGCCTTTCATGGAATTCATTGAAATGCACCTATTTTATGTAACAGTGCTCGGTCATTGGGATGTATTTTACTCTTAACTGATTTTGCTGAATATTAGCGAAATAACAAAACTTGCCTTTGAAGGATGCTTCGACAAGGTTTCGTCACTTCCTGTGGTCGCCAACCTGCCAATTCAGCACAGGCATCCGCTCGGGGGCTTATTCTTGGGTATATAATTAAAACGTAATTCACAGATCGGAGAGATGACCCATGAAAAAGTTCTCTCGCCGCGATTTCCTGCGACTGATGACACTCGGCGCCGGTTCACTGACGCTCGATCAAATTCTGATTGCCTGCGGACTCAAACCGGTTTCCACACTGCCTCCCCCCACAAGGACATTCATCCCACCGACGAATACAGCGGTCGCCGCAACGTTGGCATCCTCTCCATCCGCCACCGCGAGTTCCACAGCGCTTCCCATCCCGGACCTCGTGGTGGCGCGCGGCGGCGAACCGGAACAACTTGTCCGCCAGGCATTGGCCGCGTTTGGCGGAATCCAATCCTTCGTCCCGAAAGGTGCGAAGGTTATCGTCAAGCCGAATATCTGCGTGGCCTATCACACTTATGAATATGCGGCCACAACGAATCCATGGCTGGTCGGGGCTTTGGTAAAGATGGCATTCGAAGCCGGCGCAGTCAGTGTGCAAGTTTTTGATTATCCATTCGGCGGCAGCGCAGAAGAGGCTTACGTCCGCAGCGGCATTGCGGAACAGGTCAAGGCCAACGGCGGCCAGATGATGCCCATGCCCGACTTCAAATATGTGAAGACGGATATTCCCAACGGTCTTGACTTGAAACGGACAAAGGCTTTCAAGGATGCCCTCGAAGCCGATGTGTTGATCGACGTGCCCATTGCCAAACATCACGGCGAGGCAGGCCTCACACTGGGCATGAAAAATTTGATGGGCCTGGTGCTGGACCGCAGTGCCATCCACACCAATCTCGGCCAACGCATCGCAGATCTAACAACGCTTTTCCACCCGACGCTAACAGTTGTAGATGCGATCCGTATTCTTATGAAACATGGCCCCAGCGGGGGATATCTCAGTGATGTAAAAAAGCTCGACACGCTGATCGTCAGCCCGGATATCGTAGCGGCGGATAGTTATGCCGCAACACTCTTCGGTCGTCAGCCCGATGATATTAAATACATCACTGCCGCCGCCAAAATGGGATTGGGCAATAAGGATTTGAAAAATATGAGGATCGAAGAGATCGCGGTCGGCGCATAAGATCATGCAAGGTTCTGTTATTAAAACATCTGACAAAAAATCCCGCCTCAAACCCGGACGCTGGGTGGTCGCGCGTAAAATCGTCCAGTACCTTTCGCTGACAATTTTTCTTGCGCTCTTTCTGATGACGCGCCGCAATGGCTGGCCGCCAAATTTGATCGACATCCCAATGCAGCTCGACCCGCTTTTGATGTTGGCCAACCTTCTCGCCAGTCGAACCTTCCTGACCGCATCTTCCATCGCTCTCATAACTATTCTGGCTACCTTGATTTTTGGCCGCGCCTGGTGCGGATGGATTTGTCCGCTTGGCACGACACTCGATATTTTTTCATTCGATAAGGCGCGCGGGAAGCGGCAGCCACCCTCCGAACGCTGGCGTAACGTAAAGTATGTTCTGCTGATCGCGGTCTTGGCTGCCGCCCTTTTCGGGAACCTAAGCCTGCTTGCGCTCGACCCGCTCACTTTACTATTCCGATCATTGACTGTTGCAGACCTGCCCGCACTGAATCAGATTGTAAAAGTCATTGAGGCCGCGCTGTTTCAGGTCGCGCCGTTGAGCGAAGCGGTCGCGGCTTTCGATATGCGGATCAGACCAGCCCTGTTGCCCTCGGAGCCGCTCTATTTCCACGAAGCACTTTTATTTGCCATCATCTTTGCGAGTGTGTGTGTATTGAACCTGTTCGCACCGCGTTTTTGGTGCCGCTATCTGTGCCCGCTGGGCGGCATGCTCGGAATGATAAGCCGCGTTGCATTCTTCCGCCGCAAAGTCAGCGAGTCATGCAAGGGTTGTACGCTTTGTACGAGCGTTTGTCCGACTGGAACGATTAATCCTGAGAAGAATTATGCCAGCGATCCGGCGGAATGTACGATGTGCATGGAATGTCTTGAGCCTTGCCCGCGCAGTCTCATCCGTTTTACTCCTGGGTTTTCAATTGCTGAAGGACGGGAATATGATCCCAATCGCAGACAGGCCCTAGCGACATTTGGTCTGACCCTGGCGGCACTTGCGCTATTTCGCAGCAACAGCCTCTCCAAGCGCGAGCCGCCATTTCTGATCAGGCCGCCGGGCGCACGCGAAGTCAATGAAGATGTGCTAAGCCTGTCCAAATGTATTCGCTGCTCGGCGTGTATGCGTGCCTGCCCGACTAACGCGCTTCAATCGTCTTCATTCGAAGCGGGCTTACAGGGTTTTGGATCTCCGATCATTATTGCCCGCAATGGATATTGCGATTTCTCGTGCAACACTTGCGGACAGGTATGTCCAGTGCAAGCCATCCCACCATTAAGTCTCGGAGAGAAACAACGAAGTGTCATCGGCAAAGCATACATTGACGAGAGTCGTTGCATTGCCTGGTCTGATCATCAAGAGTGCCTCGTCTGTGAAGAGATGTGCCCATTGTCTGATAAAGCCGTACAACTGGAGGAGAAGGAAGTTTGGGGAAAAGATAACACGGTTGTCACGGTGAAACTTCCCCATGTAGTGCGCGATCTCTGCATAGGATGCGGAATCTGCGAATACAAATGTCCAGTCAGCGGTGAAGCCGCCATCCGTATTTTTGTGCCGCAGACACCTGTGCCCTTTTAAAACCCGAGTTTATTGAACGATGTCCACCTTGATAAGAAGAACCGCCGTCCAAGCAAGGACGGCGGTTCAATAAGTCATGGCGATGATCGGGGTGAGGGGGGCACCTCGACCACCGCCAACAAATTTATACACGACCTGTTTATTAAAGTCAAGGGTAGATGAATTGGATTTTTCAAAGTCGGGTATACAAATGACTTCAAGAAGATCATAAGTGTAGTAAAGAAGGAAAGTGAATAAACAAGAACAGGTCGGTAAGAGATATTTGTGGGTTTTTATCATTCCCATTTCACAAAAGAATCGATTCTCTTTCTTGACGCTCGTCCGACGCAGTGGTATCCTTGCGCCCAATGTTTGGCCAGTTCATTGTCGATACGAATAACAATCGCACTACCCGCACTAATTATTTGGCGCCGGGACGTTGGTATTTCGATAGTGAACAGAGACAACAAGTTCAGTTCAACTAAGGACACCCAGCGCCCCGAAAATTCTTCGGGGCGTTTTGTTATCTCTCTCACCTGCCCTTCGAGCACCCTCTCCCAGCGGGAGGGACAAAGGGTGAGGGGAATCACAGGAGAAAAGATCATGAACATCAGCAACACCACACCAGTCTATGCAGTGGCAGACAAGAACCTTGTCCCGGTTAGCGGACACTTGCGCGAGATGATGAATATTCCGCCCTCACGCATGTTCCTCATCAACAAGTCTCTCAAAGTATATAAAGAAAAAAATCCGGATGCGAAAATTTTCGACGCCTCACAAGGCGACGGCGGAGCGTCCCTGCCCGGGGTGCCGAAAATAATTCTCGAGCGCGCCTTCCAGCTACAAGTCGAGCATGGAAGCGCCTACGATATGCCCTTCGGCACGGACGCCTATCGCAAATCCGTCATCGAGCAATATTGGAAACTGGATGCGAGTCTGGGATGGGGACCGGCAAATGTGTTGGCCACTGTCGGTGGACGCGATGCACTGGTCAAAGCCTATCAAGCGATGATGGCTCTTGGTCATGGACGACAGGGCGATCTCATCATGGTCTCGCGCGTACCGTGGATTTCTTATAACTGGGGACCGTACAGTGTGGGCGCGAATGTGTTGTGGGCGCCGGGCGATCCTGCGCAGGGCTGGGCTTATTCCGAAGATGCGATCCGTGAAAGCGTGAAGTTTGCAGCATCCACAGGACGCAAGCTGGCGGGACTTATCATAACCAATCCTGATAATCCAACCGGTATGACCATCGCGGTGGAGAAGCAGGTCTCGCTTGCCAAAGCGGCGCTGGAAGCGGGTGTGGCCTTCGTGTTGTTCGATTGGATGTATCACTACGTCACCGATGAAAGCCCGATGGATTTGAACTCTTTCCTAAAATTCTTCACGCCCGAAGAACTTAAACGACTGATGTTCCTGGATGGAATTACCAAATCTCTTGGCGGCTCGAACATCCGCAACTGTCATTTGATCGCAGACGAAGCTGTTATTAAGTTCATCGTGGCGCGCGCCTCGCATACTGTCATACCAACTTTCTATTCGCTGGCTGTGGCAATGGCCGCTTATGAAATGGGATACACCAAAGCATCGAAGTCCATCGTCGAACCGACCAATGCCAGTCGCAAGGTGTTGAAGGGTCTGCTCGAAAAAAGCGGACTTCAATACATTCTTGGCAAAGGCTATTATGCATTCATGAATGTTAGTGAATTCATCAAAACCAAAGGTCTGGCGGACAGCGAGCCTCTCGGACAATATCTCGCTGAAGAACACGGTGTCGCGATTGTCCCTGGCGCATTCTTCTCACCATTCGGCAATGACTGGATCCGCTTCTCGTATGCCACGCCAGTGGAAAGAACCGAAGGCGCGTTCAAGAGATTGATGGAAGGATTG
>Ga0172371_10010341_pt1 | contig 12613 bp, 11 predicted proteins | sample Lak12m_FD_114543 | JGI IMG/M metagenome (GOLD analysis project Ga0172371, IMG submission 114543) | Freshwater microbial communities from Kabuno Bay, South-Kivu, Congo - kab_022012_12m | ecosystem: Environmental > Aquatic > Freshwater > Lake | place: Democratic Republic of the Congo: South-Kivu... | reverse complement strand
GTTTCTTCCTGCTTTTTTTAAAGTAATAAATGAACCAATAAAGTCAACTATATCAATCTTCTTTTTTATTTGCTCAAGTTGATTGTCCATTGCTTCTATTTTATCACTTTAGCAAAATTTTATATTTGATATTTAGTATTTAATATTTTATATTTGTATTATATGCTTTATCTTTTCTTAGATAAACAAACTATCAAATTAATCTTTTTAAAAAAAACTATCCTTGGTCAGCAAGAAGTTTCTTTTTTTGAAAAAAAATATGAATCAGTTTTTTTAGAGAATGGTAGAATTATTAATTCTGATTTACTAGCTTCAGCGATCAAAGAGGCTATCACCTCATCCCCTGATAAAATAAACGACTCTTCGGTCTTTTTGATACTTCCTCAAGAATCTTTTTATTTTGTCCGAACTCAAGTACCACCTGACATTGCCCCATCTGCTATGAATTCATTTATCGAGGATAAAGCCCGCTCTTCATTTCCGCAAGACTTGAATGACTGCCTCACCGCAACGTTTACAAGAGGAACTGAAACAGAAAAAACAATTTCATTTTTTGGATTGGCCCGAGATATCTATGAGGATTTTTTACAAGCCTTATCATTGATCGATCTTAAAGTACAATCAATCTTACCTGAGACGCTTGCTTATTTTAAACTGTTTGAGAAAACTTTAAGAAACGAAAAAAAGGAAAACATTCTATATATTAATATCGGTGATAAATACGTATCTGGTTACCTTTATGATTCGTATGGATTACTTGATAATAAAAGATTTCAAGCTGAGCTAACACCCGACACTAAAATTGAAGAAATTGTAAAAACAAAAATTACCGAACTTGCTTCATCTCAAATCAAACTAAATAGAATAATATTATCTGGACAACCATCAGAAACTATTCGTCAAGATACTTTTACAAAATCAGTTGGAGTCTGGACAAATCCCCTAAAACGTATTGTTCCTAATTTTTATGAAGAGTATTTAAAAATGCTTATTATCGAAGGTAAAAAAGCCTTTCCACTACTTAGTATTGATGTCTGTTTTGGTGGATTTATATTTTCATCTGAAAATAAAGAATTTTCTTTTTTTAAAAATGGTTTTAAATCCCATAAGAGAGGTTTAAACTTAACTAAAACTAAATTGCCAACAAAGCAAATATTATTATTTATTGGTTCATTTATACTATCTTTCTTATTGTTTATATTAGTATCAAAAATCAAACTACCAAAAATGCCAAATTTATTTTCAAAAGTTAAGCCGTCACCCACCTCAATTCCAACTCCAACTCCAACACCAACCCCAGCATTTAAAAAATCTGATTTAAAAATAAAGGTTTTAAATGGCGGTGGTGTAAAAGGTAAGGCAACCGATGTAAAAGACATTTTAACAAAAAAAGGGTACGGTGAGATTATCACTGGTAATGCTGATAATTTTGACTATCTTAAAACCGAAGTTCAGATCAAAGAATCTTTCTCGCAGATTTCTTCAGTCTTAAATAAAGATCTTGAAGATTATCTATCGTCTTTTAAACAAACTGTTCTTGACTCATCATCAACCGCTGACCTTATTATAATCATCGGTCAAGATTTTAAATAAATATCTTTCTAATCTTAAAATAAGTGTTTTATAATAAAGCGTTGTTCATTATGGAAATAAACAAAGAAGAATTAGAAAAAAAACTCAATGGAATTTTAAAAAAAGCAGACTTACCTTTTAAAAAGAAGGAAATCATAGAACTTGAAAAAGAATCAATCACTCCTAATTTTTGGTCTGATCCAAAAAATGCTTCAAAGATAATGAAGAAAATCAACGACTTAAAAAAAGAGGTTGAAGACATTGAGATGATGCAGCTTCTATATGAAGAAAATCAATTAAAGGAAGCTGAAATATTAATTAATAAATATAATATTCTCTTATTCTTATCCGGACCTTATGATAAGGGTGACGCTATTTTTTCTATTCATGCAGGCCAAGGTGGAACAGAGGCAATGGACTGGACAAGTATGCTTTTTAGGATGTATACGAGATACTGCGAAAAAAAAGGTTTTTCTTACGAGGAAATCGATCGTGTTCCGGGAGATGAAGCTGGTATAAAAAGCACTATTTTAAACATTAGCGGTGATTTTGCTTACGGATATTTAAAATGTGAGGCCGGTGTTCATCGGCTGGTCCGCCAATCACCTTTTAATGCCGACAAATTAAGACAGACATCTTTTGCCTTAGTTGAGGTACTACCCGCAATAGAAGACCGAGAAATTAGCATCAGAGACGATGAGATTGAATGGCAGTTTTACAGATCAGGAGGTCATGGTGGCCAAAATGTAAACAAGGTCGCCACAGCAGTCCGATTAATTCATAAGCCAACCGGTATTATTGTCTCTTGTCAAACAGAAAGATATCAGGGAGCAAATCGAGAAAGCGCTTTAAAGATATTGCGATCTAAGCTTTGGAAGATAGAAGAGGAAAAACGTGAAAAAACTATTGCCGGTTTCAAAACTGAAAAGATGGCTTCCTGGGGACATCAGATTCGTTCATATGTCCTACATCCTTATAAACTTGTAAAAGATCTACGCACCCAATATGAAGAAACAAATACCGATAAGGTACTTGATGGGGATATTAACACCTTTATCGAAACCTTTTTGAGAAAAAACGAATAATAAATTATCAATATCTAATATTTATAATTTGAGATTTGAATTTCTTTAAAATTATTGTTATTCTAAACCTATATGAAAAATTTAAATACCGATCCAAATCTTATTCATGAAATTAATGTCGTCGATGATAATAAAATGAAGGCGCCTATGTTTTTTGTTTTAGTTGCTATTGCTGTTATCCTTGGTGTAATAATTGGTCTTATTCCTTCAAAATTATCAAATAAAAAAACATCTAATACTACGACAACTGCTAGTGAAAAATCGGTTGGAATTGTTGATAAAAAAACCTTTAAAGATTCTGCTGAAGGTATTTTACGTGAAGGGGGTATCGATGGCGAGGGAAATTTTCATCTCGAAAGGGCTGGAGGAGATTCTCAAAATGCTTACCTTACATCATCGACAGTTGATCTTTCTGAACATATTGGTAAAAAAGTTCGAGTTTGGGGTCAGACTTTTGCTGGAGAAAAAGCTGGTTGGTTAATGGATGTTGGTTTGGTCGAGATTTTGAAATAATTCTTTATGATTAAATTTGATGCTGTTACAAAAAAATACCCTCTTGGTAATATTGCTCTTGATAATATTACTTTTGAAATAGATGATAATGAATTTGTATTTTTAGTCGGGCCATCTGGGGCTGGAAAAACAAGTATTATAAAACTAATTCTCCGGGAAATGACGCCTACAAAAGGATCGATAATAATTGATGATCTAGATATTACAGAAAAAAAGTTTGATAACGTAATAAAACTACGTCGTGATATAGGAACAATCTTTCAAGATTTTAAAATCTTAAATGATAAAAATGTTTTTGAGAATATTGCCCTTGGTTTAAAGGTGATTGAAAAATATGATCATAATCTTAAATCAAAGGTAAAAGAGATTTTAAAACTTGTTGGTTTAAGCGATAAAGAAAAGGTTTTCCCTGTCCAGCTTTCAACCGGCGAACTTCAAAGAGTAGCAATCGGAAGAGCAATCATTGGTGATAGAAAGATTATTCTTGCTGATGAACCAACCGGCAATCTTGACCCAAAAACATCTTGGGAGATCATCAAAATATTTAAAAAACTTGAAGGAAAAAAAACTATAATTATTGCTACTCATAATACTGATATTGTTAACAGCCTTCAAAAAAGAGTAATCGTATTAAAGCAAGGTAAAATATTTAAAGATCATAGAACAGGAGGCTATGAACTATGAAAGAAATAATATCATCTTTAAAAAGAACTCCATATCAATCTTTAACTGCTTTTTTAGTTCTATTTTTAACATTATTTCTATCTTTAATTCTATTTGTCTCATTAAGCTTTTTAAATAGCGGTCTTTCCTATCTTGAAACAAGACCTCAGGTGACGGTATATTTCCAAACAAAGATAAATGAATCAGATATCTTTAAAATCAGAGATCAATTAAATAACTCAAATAAAATAAGCTCAATAAAATATATTTCACAAAAAGAAGCTTTTAATATTTATAAAGATATGAATAAGGATAACCCTCTTCTGCTTGAGATGGTCACATCAGATATACTACCCTCATCTCTTGAGATCTTTGCAAAAAAACCAGAATACTTACCAGAAATCGCAGAGTATTTAAAAAAACAAGGGGGCGTTGATGAGGTTCAGTTTCAAAAAGATATTGTTGATCGTCTACTTACCCTAACATCTATACTTAGAAAAACGGGTTTGATATTTTTTGCTTACTTAATAATTATGTCTATTGTTGTCCTTACTACAACCTTTCTTTTTAAAATCGCCCTCAAAAAAGAGGAAATAGAACTATTAAGATTAATTGGCGCATCAAATAGTTATATAAGAGCGCCATACATTAAAGAAGGTCTGTTTCTTGGCGCGTCTGCTTCGATTGTCTCTTTTTTAATATTAATAAGTATTATTTTATATCTTAATCCGTTCTTAAAATCATATCTTGCTGGAATAACAAATCTTAGTTTAAATTTATATATTACCGAAATAAAAATCTGGCCTTTTAATATTGAGTTTTTTGCAATGGCTTTTGCACTATCTTTAGTCTTTGGTTCAACAATAGCTCTTATTTCTTCTTTCATTGCAACTAATAAATATCTGAAAGTATAATCATATCATGACAGTTAAGAAAATCTTATTATTACTTTTGTTTTTTTTTACAATCATTGCTCATCAAGTGTTTGCTCAAGAATCTGATCAGGCCAATGAATTACAAAAAAAAATTAATGAATATCAAACTAAACTCTCTGATTTACGTCAACAAAAAAATACTCTTTCTTCTCAAATTCAATATATGGATACACAGATATATCTCACAACACTACAAATTCAATCAACTGAACAAAAAATTTTATCAACTGGAAAAGAAATTGACATCTTAGGTTCACGCATTGAGGGGCTTGATGAATCATTAAACTATCTTTCAAAACTATTAATCAACAAAGTAGTTGAGGGTTACAAAAAAAGATCTTTTTCTATCTTGTCGATCATATTTGATAACGTAAAGGTCGACAGTTTCTTGAATCATATAAAATATTTAAAAAGCACTCAAGAAAATAATCAAAAATTGATTATCCAAGTTCAAGAAACTAAATCAAATTTTGAACAACAAAAAAAATTACGTGAAGAAAAAAAAGCTGAACTGGCAAGTTTAACAATTACCTTAAATTCTCAAAAACTTGCTCTTAATAGTCAGAAAGCACAAAAACAAAAATTATTATCAGATACTCAAAACGATGAGGTAACTTATCAAAGATTATTGACTCAAGCACAAGCACAGCTCGCTGGTTTTAGATCTTTTATACAGACATCAGGAGCATCATCAACAATCGCTGCAAATGGTTTAGGAGTTGGTAGTGATGGCTCATATTATTCACAAAGAGATATTAGGTGGGCTAATCAAGCTATTGGTTATTCATCAGAAAATGTTCTTAATGTTGGTTGTCTTTTGACATCGGTTGCAATGGTTGCTAAAAAAAATGGTGATAATGTCACGCCGGGCGATCTCGCATCAGATGCTTCGAGATTTTACGGTTTTACTGCGTATATGAGTCTTCCGTGGAAAGGTGTTGCAGGAAAAAGCTATTACGGAGGAGTAAATATTGATAATGAACTTGGAAGTGGCAACTACGTAATAGTCGGAGTAGGTGGATGCGCTAGTGGAGGTAGCCATTTTGTTGTATTGATCAAAAAAGAAGGCTCAGAGTATATCATGCATGATCCTATCTATGGACCTGATTTGAAATTTAGCTCACATTACGGAAATATCTGTTCTAGTGCTACTTTTAAATAGTTTTGTAGACTATAGTCCATTGACTTTCTTATTCAAAACATTATTCAATTAACGTATAAAAAATCAAACATGTTAATTTGTTAATCTTTTAATGAAAAAATTAATAATCATTTTATTTTTAATATTATTTTTATTTCCCAGTGTTTGTTTTTCTCAAAATAAGATCTTGATCAATGAGTTCTTAGTTGATCCTCAACCTCAGCAGGTTGAACTAATTAATCTTGGATCAGAGAGTGCTGATATTTCTAATTGGTTTATAGATGATGCAGGAGGAGCTACATATTTTACTATTCCCCATTCTTCCATTATCTATCCAAATGCTTGTCTGGTTTTTTCCGGTGATTTCAATTTAAATAAATCCTCCTCAGATATGATTAGATTATTTGATAGTAGCGCTCCACCAACTTCATCAAGCGCGGTCTTAATAGACTCATTTTCTTATAAATCATCACCAGGTTCTTTGGTATCCTATCAAAGACTAGAAGATGAGAAAATATTTTCAACAGGTAGTGCTTCTTTTGGTTTTTATAATTTTAAAAATCAATCTTGTATTATTTTACCAACACCGACTAATCAACCTTCATTAATTGTTACTCCTTCTCCCACCCCCTCAACCTTCCCGACAATAACCCTAAAACCAACACAAGAGACCGCATTAATCTCATACAATAATATATACATATCTGAGGTAATGGCAAATCCTCTTCCTGAAAATAAGGAGTGGATTGAAATATATAATGACAATGATTTTTCTGTTAATCTTGATAATTGGTTTATTGATGATATAGAAAATTTAGGGTCAACACCAAAAATATTTTCTTTGACTATACCTTCAAAAGACTACCGAGTAATTCAACTTGGTTCATCTATCTTAAATAATGATGGCGACAGTGTTCGGTTGCTTGATTTTCATAAAGACTTAAAAGATGGTTTTGAATATGACTCATCAACTCAAGGACTAACCCTAGGAAGAAAAGATTTAAGTAACGATGAATTTTGTTTACAGGAACAAAGCTATGAAAAAACTAATAATCCTTGTGTGGGTTCATCTCAAACACCTACTTTGACTATTACAGTTCAATCAATAACTAATCCTTCTCCAACAATTACAGTTATTAAAAATAAAATAAGTAAAGTCAATAATATTTCCCAAAATAATCTTAGAGAAGGAGATGTATTAGGAGAATCTTCAAGTACTTTTAATCGCTCTACTCATAAATTAGAAAACCGAGAATTGATTAAGACTTTTTGTGCGTTATCGGTTATTTATTCTCTTTTGACTATCTTATCGCTTTTAATTAAAATAAAATTTATATATGGAAAGGTTCGTGAATTTTGTACGTCATTTATTTATTCCCCATCAAAATAATAATTATCGAGCTAAATCGCTTCATCCTGATTTTTTAACAATCTATCTTGTTTTTGCTTTAGTCTTAACGTTTGCTTTCAAAAAAACAGGCGTTAATGTCTTAGGTTTTGCCACAGATATTACAGTAAATAAGTTGACTGAACTTACCAATGAACAAAGAGTTAAAAATAATCTGCCAAGCTTGACTTATAGCGACTGTCTATCAAAGGCTGCCTATCAAAAAGCCCAAGATATGTTTTCAAAAAATTATTGGGCTCATTATGCCCCTGATGGTAAAACGCCCTGGGACTTTATGCTAAGTGCAGGGTGTAATTATGAAACCGCCGGTGAAAATCTTGCAAAAAATTTTATGTTCAGCAGCAATGTTGTTGATGCCTGGATGAACTCAGAGACACATAGGGCTAATATCCTAAATAATACCTATACAGAGGTTGGGTTTGCTATTGTTAACGGAGTGCTAAACGGAGAACAAACTACTTTAGTTGTTCAAATGTTTAATAAACCAACTCAGGTTGTGGCTGCCCAAAAAGCCCCTTTATTTGAACCAAAAACTGTCAGCGCTAAAGAAGAGATAATCGTAGATACCGCTCCTAAAAAAAATATAGAACAAGTCCTATCTATAAAAAATCAACCAGTTAGTAAAACAAAAACAAATATTAGTAATATTTCTTTAAATATAAATATAATATTTTTTATATTCTTATTTATTGCTCTTGGCCTAGATTTTTATTTTGCAGCAAAATTCAATATAATTAGAGTTGGCGGAAAAAATTTAGCTCATTTTGTTTTTATTCTATTTCTCTTTTTAGGACTTATATATATATACATTAATGGATCAATAATATAATCTTATGAGACATTTAGTTAAATACGTTAATCAAGAATTAAAAAAACATACATTTGATTATCTTCTTTTAATTACTGCTGGAATATTTTTTTTAATTTCTTTAAATGTTTTTAAAGGTGAAAGATTACTTGAATTTATTTTACTATTATCTTTTGCTGGTTTTTATATTATTTGGGGAATATACCATCATATTATTGATGATTCGCTTCATATTAAAATTGTGATAGAATATATTCTTATTGCGTTTACATTGATATTTCTTTTAAAAATTATTATTTTTCCATAACAAAATATGAAAGGCGTTGTGCTGGCTGGTGGACTCGGAACTCGACTTTACCCTCTTACCTATGGTACAAATAAACACCTTCTTCCTGTTTATGATAAACCAATGATCTATTATCCAATTCAGACTTTAGTAAACGCTGGAGTAAGGGATATCTTGGTTGTTGTTTCGGGTCCCCATGCGGGTCATTTTATTCGCGTCTTAAAAAATGGAGAAGAATTTGGTATTAAGCATCTAGAATATGCCTATCAAGAAAAACCTGATGGAGGTATCGCAGATGCATTGCTCCTTGCAGAAGATTTTTCTGATAATCAATCTATCACAGTTATTTTAGGTGATAATACTACTAATTCAGATATCTCAGAAGGTATAAAAAATTTTAAAAACGGCTCGATGGTTTATCTAAAAAAGGTTCCTGATCCTGAAAGATTTGGTGTACCAAGATTCGATAGTAAAGATCCAAAAAAAATTGTTGAGATAATTGAAAAACCAAAAAATCCACCATCAAATTATGCAGTCACTGGAGTTTATATTTATGATAATAATGTTTTTAATTATATAAGACAGTGTAAACCGTCGTCACGAGGACAGCTAGAAATAACCGATGTTAATAATGTTTATATAAAAAATAACCAGTTAACCTGGAGCGAAATTAATGGTTATTGGCTTGATTGTGGAACTTTTGATACTTTATTTATGGCTGGGCTTTATTGGGCTGAAAAAAAACAGTCTCCACTACTAGCAAAAATGACAAAGATTGAGTTTAAATAAATAATGGACACTATACAACTTTTACTGATAATAATATTAACCATCACTACTATTTTAATGATTGTCGTTGGCGTGCAGCTGATCGTAACATTAAAAGAAATTAGGAAATCACTTTTACAAACAAAAAAAGATCATAAATTAGATAATAAACAGACACAAAAAGATAATACTCATAAAAAAAATCATCTTAGCATTCATGCGGTAATGGGGCGTATTAATTCACTTTCCCCAAAACTAAATGAAAAAAATAAAAAGTTTTTTATTAAAGCAAAACATTAAATAACAATTAGTGTTGACTTTTATTAAATTCTGGTGTATGCTATAATAGTTTTTTTACTCCCCTTTGTATTCTAGGGGTTTTTTCTTGTTAACAACAATATTTAAATATCTTTTTTTAAGATGAGCAAAAACGACACTACTAATATTAAACCCCGAAAAAATATCTCACTCGGAGCCGGAGATCCACAACTTAACGATTTTAATTTAATTGAAGTACAAAAACAGTCATGGGAAAAATTCATTAATATCAATCTAAAAGAAATACTTAATGAGTTTTTTCCTGTTGAAGATTATACTGGAAAAAAATTCACCCTTTATTTTGAAGATTTATATTTTGGAGATCCAAGGCATTCTTTAGAGCTATGCTTACAAAAAAAATTGACTTATGACACACCTGTCTATGCAAAACTTAGATTAGTAAATAAAAGAACTGGTTCTGAAAAAACCCAAGATGTCTATTTTTTCAATCTTCCAAAGATGACAGAACGAGGTACTTTTATTATTAATGGAATTGAAAGAGCAATTATTAATCAAATCGTCAGATCACCAGGTGTTTATTTTACCGCTGAAATTGACAAGACTACTGGCCTAACCCTTTATAATGCTGAGATTCGTCCTTATATAGGAGCCTGGATTGACATTACCTTAAATAAAAATAATTTAATTGAAATGAAGGTTAATAAAAAAAGAAAATTTTTAGCCTCTGTTTTCTTAAAGTCTTTTGAAGGTGAGACAAATAATGACATAATGGCTAATTTTAATGAGATTGATAAGGGTCTTATTGAAAAATATTTGCTCCCAACTTTAAAAAAAGATCAAACAAAATCTAAGAATGAAGCTATCTTAGAAATTTATCGAAAAGTAAGACCAGGTGAGCCTTTAATTCTAGACAATGCTTATGAAACCATCAATAATCTATTTTTTAACCAAAGAAGATATTCGTTATCTGATGTTGGTCGTTATAAAATAAATAAAAAATTAAATCTTAATATCGACATAAAACGAGAAAACTATTTATTGACAAAAACTGATATTATCGAGACTATCAAGTACTTAATGAATCTAACAATCGGTAATGGTAAGTTTGATAATATTGATCATTTAGGCAATCGAAGACTTAGAACAGTTGGAGAACTTGTAAGTATGTATGGAATTCGTGTCGGTATGGTTAGAGTCGGAAGAGAAATTAAAGAAAGAATGAGTTTAGTGGCAGGTGAAACCCATGTTTCTCCTTCACAGGTCGTTAATTCAAAACCTCTAATGGTAGCAATTAATTCTTTCTACCGAACAAGTCAACTATCAACTATTGTCGATCAAACAAATCCTCTTTCAGAGCTTGATAATTTAAGAAGAATTACAGTTGGAGGACCAGGTGGAATTGAAAAAGAAAGAGCCTCATTCTCTATTCGTGATATCTCTTCTTCTCAATATGGAAGAATCTGCCCAATCAGGTCTCCAGAAGGTCCTAATATCGGAGTCGTCACCTATATGGCTTTATACTCAAAAGTCAACAAATATGGTTTCTTAGAAACTCCTTATAGAAAATTAATAAAGGAAAAAGTTACTGGTAAAACTAAGGTAAAAGTTGGATCAGAGACTATCTATTTACAGGCTGATGATGAAGAAGCTTACTATATAACATCAAATAATATTAATGTTGATTCTGATGGTTATATTAATGAAACAAGTGTTGTCGCTAGATTTATGGGTGAATTGATTGAAGTTGAAACCGAAAAATTAGATTTAATTGATATCTCTCCTCGTCAGGTAATCGGAGCAAGTGCTGCCTTAATTCCATTTTTACAAAATGATGATGCCTCACGTGCTCTTATGGGTACTCACATGCAATGTCAGGCAGTCCCATTACTTAAACCATCAGCGCCAATCATTGGTACAGGTATGGAAGAAAAAGTCACTGTTGCTCTTGGTAGAACTGTTAAAGCACCAGAAGATGGAGAAATAAAATATATTGATGGTCAAAAAATTATTTTTAAGGGAAAAAGTGGTAAAACCTATGATTATAAGATTGAAAGATACATTCGTACTAATAAAGATGTTGCCTTTGATCAAAAACCTCGCGTAGAAAAGAATCAAAAGATAAAAAAAGGTATGGTAATTATTGATGGTCCTTCAACTGAAGATGGAAAACTGGCACTTGGCCAAAATCTTGTTGTTGCCTATACCTCACTTAATGGTCTTGGATATGAGGATGGTTTTGTAATTTCTGACCGATTAGTCAAACAAGATATTTTAACCTCAATAACAATGGAAGAGTTTGTCGCTGATGTCGTTGATACAAAATTAGGTCCAGAAGAACTTACACGTGATATTCCAAATGTTCGAGAAGAGGTTTTACAAAATCTAGATAAAGATGGATTAGTGCTCATTGGTACTGAAGTAAAAGGTGGAGATATATTAGTAGGAAAAGTTGCTCCAAAGGGAGAAAAAGAATTAACCGCTGAGGAAAGATTGCTTCGAGCAATTTTTGGAGAAAAAGCAAAAGACATTAAAGATACCTCTTTACGAATGCCTTACGGAAAACGTGGATATGTCGTAAGCATTGAGGTTATCGATGGAAAAAAAGATCCTAATGAACTTGAACCGAGTGTTTTAAAAAGAATAATCGTCAATACAGCTCAACTTAGAAAGATCTCAGTTGGTGACAAACTTGCAGGTCGTCATGGTAATAAAGGAGTTATCTCTAAGATATTACCAGAACATGACATGCCTTATCTTGAAGATGGCCGTCATGTAGATGTAATTCTCTCCCCTCTTTCAATCTTATCTCGTATGAATCTTGGACAACTTTTTGAAAATTTATTAGGAACAATTGCAAAATTAAATAATAATAATATCTCTATTCCTGTATTTGAAAAGGTTAAAGAAGACTTTATCACATCAGAACTAAAAAAGATTGGCTTACCTACAAATAATAAGGTTACATTATATGATGGTCAAACCGGCCTACCTTATGAAAGAAAGGTCCTCGTTGGTACAACTTATATTATGAAACTTATTCATATGGTCGAGGATAAATTCCACGCCAGATCAGTTGGACCATACTCACTCGTTACCCAACAACCTCTTGGTGGAAAAAGCCAACTTGGAGGACAACGTTTTGGAGAGTTGGAGGT
>Ga0172371_10010340_pt1 | contig 12615 bp, 13 predicted proteins | sample Lak12m_FD_114543 | JGI IMG/M metagenome (GOLD analysis project Ga0172371, IMG submission 114543) | Freshwater microbial communities from Kabuno Bay, South-Kivu, Congo - kab_022012_12m | ecosystem: Environmental > Aquatic > Freshwater > Lake | place: Democratic Republic of the Congo: South-Kivu... | reverse complement strand
TAAAACCATTTGAATTCCTATGATTCTTTGTTAACTAATTCTTATTCATATCTCAAAGCATCAATTGGATCTAAAGCTGCTGCTTTTTTTGCTGGTGCGTAGCCAAAAAACATTCCGACTGAAAAAGTTATTACAAAAGCAAGCGGGATACTCCACCAGACAAAAAGAACATTAAACTGAAGCATAATTAATATGTAATAAATCAAAATAGCTAGAAAAGTTCCTACCAAAAAACCAACAGCAGTCAATATAAATGCTTCAAACAAAAATTGCGTTAGAATATAACCATCTTTTGCTCCGATTGCTTTTCGAATTCCGATTTCCTTTGTGCGTTCCGATACTGTCACATACATAATGTTCATAATTCCAATCCCACCAACTAACAAAACGATAAAGCCAACACTGCCCAAAAGAAGTGCCATCGTTTGAGACGAACTTTGGGCAGATGCTACTGTTGCTCCCATATCCCGCAAACGAAAGTCCTCTGACATTCCGGGTTTAATATTGTGAGTTTCCCGAAGAACACTTGAAATTGCGTCCATTGTTTGAGATAGTACATCCACACTCGTTGCATTCACATTAAAGGAAAACTTTCCGGTTTTCCCAAGGACATATCGGTACGCTGAAGAATATGGAGTAAATACACTTTCATCAATAGTCACGGGGCCAAATGCACCACCTTTATATTCTGCCACCCCAATAATTGTAAATTCCTTTTTTCCCAAAACTACTGTTTCGCCTGCGACTTTTGGATTTTTTACTCCATATAATTCTTCCGCAACTGTTGCACCAAGTATCGCTACTTTCATATGATTTTCTTCATCTTCTTGGGTGAAAAAATTACCATCAACAAGAGTAAGATTTGCAACTCTATCAAATTCAGGATACGTACCTACTACTGTAAAGCTCGTTGTAGTTTCATTGGTAGAGACATTAACTTTCCCTGTCAACATAGGCACAGCATCAGCAACAGTTGTAATTTTCTTTACTTCAGGAATATCGTCAACCGACAACTTAGAGGGTTCACCAGCAGTCGAAGGGGCATTAATTAATATTGTTGTCACTGACATATTGGAGTATTGGGATTCAATATCCTTTTTTGCTCCCTCCCCCAACGCTACAACAATAATTATCGTCGCTGCGCCAATGATAATGCCGAGTGTCGTTAAAAATGAACGGAATGCATTTGCTTTAAGAGAATTCCATGATAACCTGAATAATTGAAGGAAAAAATTATTTGATTTCATACCGATTTTTCCTTAGTAATACGACCGTCTTTAAGATAAATAACCCTGTGTGTTAATGCAGCTAAATGTGGATCATGTGTCACCATAAGAATGGTTTTGTCATAATTTTTATTTAGAGAAAGAATAATATCCATTACTTCTTTACCAGTTTTTGAATCCAGATTACCTGTCGGTTCATCAGCAAGAATAAATTCCGGATCGTTAACTAAAGCGCGCGCAATTGCCACACGTTGACGTTGACCTCCAGATAGTTCATTTGGTTTATTTCCAAATTTTCCTTCCAAACCAACCATGTTCAATAATTCCTTCGCTCTTGAGTTATTTGGGTTCTGTGCATAAAAACTTGGTAAAAGCACATTATCCAATGATGACAATGTTGGTATTAGGTTAAAATTCTGAAAAATAAATCCAATATATCGATTACGAATTTCCGCCAATTGATCAGACGATAATTCAGAAACCAACTTGTCTTGAAGTTTATATCTCCCGCTTGTTGGCCTATCAAGAGCACCTATAATGTTAAGAAGTGTTGATTTTCCTGAACCAGATGGACCCATTAAAGCAACAAACTCACCCTGATATATCTCAAAATTAATTCCTTTAAGGATTGGGAATTCTTCTTCCTTAATATAATAGCTTTTTTTTACATCTTCGAGGGAAATTATCTGCGTTTTCATTATTTCTTAAAGACTACTTCCTGGCCAACTGAAAGTCCTTTAATTATTTCAACATTTTTACCGTCTGTGAAGCCTGTTTCTATTTCTGTTTTAGCTATTGAACCGTCCTGTTTTTTTAAATTTACAAATGCTGCTGTTCCTTCACGAAAAACTGCTTTATTAGGTATAGTTAATACATCTGTAACTTCTTTTGTGACAAAAGAAACTGATCCCTCCATGCCATCCATGAGTCTTCGATTTTGTGGATTTTCAATACTTGCAACTACTTTATATGAAGATAATCCATTGGAGTCTATCGTTGCTAATGGTGACAAAAATGTAAATGTGGCCGGAAAATCACCCTCATACGCATCAAGTGATATTTTTACTGTCTGCTCTTGTTCAATCTTCAACGCGTCATCTTCTTCGGCATACGCCACAAACGACAATACTTCAGGTTTTACAATAGTTACAATCGACGTCTGATTTTGAGTACTTACAACATCTCCTACTTTAATGTTTACTTGAGCAACTAAACCGTTTACAGGAGAAACAACTCTAGATTGTTTTAAAGCCAAATCCTTAAGTTCTACATCAAGAACCGCCTTATCCAAATCCCATTGATTTTTTTCTAAAATACGTTTAAACGTATCAGTGACAATCCTATTAGCGTAGGTTACTTTCCCGTCTTCATCAAAATCATTTCGCTCTTTGGAATAGTCTTTAAGCGCTGTTTCCAAATTCTTTTGTGCTTCCTGCGCATCAACCGAAGCCAACCATTGACCTTGAGTTACGAGATCTCCTTCTGTAACAAATACCTGAGTAACCTTTCCACTCACCGCAAACCCTGGTTCATATGAATCAATGACTAATTTTCCATCTATGGAAAAAGCGATTCGAAGATCCGATTTGCTTACTTTTGTCGTTTGGGTAGTACTATCAATTTCCGGTTTCTTAATTTTCTGAAACAAAAAAAATCCAAGCCCCGCTAAAATAATAACGGCACTTATTATGAATATAATTTTGTATTTATGTAATACGCCCATACTTTCTTGCTCAGATTCCTTTAATTTTGACATATTCTATTCCACCCTGGGTATCTATCCAAATTGATACATATACACCTTTAGATAAATCTGCAATATCAGCACTTACAACATTACCACTTGCATCACCAGAGCCTTTTGCAATCGTTATTCCCACAGGAATAATTAAGGTAATTTCCTCTGTTGTAAGCTTGGCAGCTTCATCTTGTCGAGCAGCAGTACGTTCTTCAGGTGAAAGATTCTGCATTTGAGCCTTTTTTGCTGCCTGCTCTTCTTCACTTAATACAACTTTTCCGATTTCCTTAGCGATTTTTATCTCATTTCCTAAAGCAGAAATAATATACCCTGTTATCTCAGCAGGACGATCTGGAGAAGATATTGCAGTACTATTTGTAGTAATAACAGAAACTTTTCCTATAGTTTGAGAATAAATATAATATCCCCCGATCAAAACTAATACGAGAACAATGATGATTGGAATTATCTTTTTCATATATTTCTATTGTAGCTCATTTATATCGCACTAATATAGTTGGTGTTCTATAAACAAACTAGCTTCAATGATAATACAATTTAGAAGTTCTTTTTCTTTCAACTATTTTTAATTTCTAAAGGAATTTTAGAGTAAATTCAATTTACTTCAAATTGTGGCCATCAACTAAAACGTTGTGGTATAAGAAAATGCTTGCTCCCCCGCGAGGATTCGAACCTCGAACCTTCTTCTTACAGAATCCCTTCTGTTACCAAAAGGACTGGACTATCTCATACCCTTCTTTTGCGAAAGGAGGGTTCAGGTATATAGTCTCTACACATTTAATCAGCGATGCTGATTTTTAGCTCGGGATAATCCTGTGTAACAGGAGTTCCCCGAATTAGCCTGATTTTCCATATCATATCACTACGATACGCTGCCTGTTTGACAGGAAGCCGCTCTACCGTTGAGCTACAGGGGAATGTTAACGAACACTTGGTATTATACCACGGCTATTTTGATTTTGGCAGAGAAAGAGTGTACGCTTACACTATAAGGAGGACACCTTTATGAATGGTTGTCTAACAGTCGGTGGTATTATTTTTTTACTTCCTTTTATCGCCGTCATTTATCTCATTATTAAACTTGTTGTTAAAGGAAAAAATGAAGGCTGGAAAGGTACCGTCATTAATAAACTTCACAAAACGAAAGATGACTTTGATCATCCACACAAAAAAGAACATTTCTACACACTTACAGTCAATATGACTGATGGACAAGAACGACACATAGGTGTATCTGAAGAATTTTGGAAGAGTTGCAAAGTTGGCGATGTTATTGAGAAACCAAAAGGTCAACTGTATCCAAAGAAAGTCTAAACCTTTTAAAACGACAGGATAAACTGCGCAGCGCGTACTAATAGATGTGGAGACATCAGAGGTTCTTCTGTTTGTTTCTGTTTCCATTCCCCTGTTTTCCATGCTGTTAGGGATTTTGCGATACGCTTAATGGAGGTTTTTCCCATATGGAATCCTAAGGGGAAAAACAATACATCGTGGTTTTTTGCCCATGCACTATCTTCAAACTTCGGCCACACAACAATATGTTGGTCTTTCAAATAGGCAATTAGCTCTGCGCTTGCTTTCTTTTTAAGTCCAACGGGATACACATGCAGTTTTCCATAGTCACCTCGAGGAATTTGAATGCGGTAGAATGGTGAGGATTTTGTAAATAACGAACGCATCATGTGTTCATACCATTTCACTTGTTCCCGCTTTACTCGTTCTATACCGCTTCGATTTATCCACTGGGAAATCCATGCAATTCCCGGTATGCCTCTGTGAGAAGACATATTTCCTATAACATCATCATGCCGCTTTAATATGGTTTTATGTGCATAGACTGCAAATAAGGGGTTATGAAACAGATGAGATGCTAATAGCACGATGCGAAACCACAAATACAACAATGTTGTTTGTAAGGTGTACAATGACCATAAACGTTTTGTTTGTTGAAACCGCATTCCTTGTTTTGTCCCATACAAAAAGCTTCCGTACAACGGACTCACTTTTCTTAAGCTATCCATAATAAAATGACTTTCATTTAACGGTTTGACTGTTTGTGGATCAAGCAATTGATGGACACTGTCTTCTATGAGCATTGCTTTTTTAGTCATTTTTTGCAGAAATCGTTTGTCTTTTGTGACTTTATTGGTAATCCCACACGCATGGAAGAGAATAATAACTGCTGGATGATGTCTTTGTATGCTTCTTAAAAGCGTCTGTTTTTTAATTTGAAACTGTTTATCTAATTTATATACTGCAACACTGTACCCATGAAGTTTCATGTTCGTAACCACATCAGAACAATAAAAATCTGGAATCAAAATTGTGCTTCCTTTTTCAACATGTTTTTTCTTTAAAAGGTCCCACAACCCATCTTCCCATGACCAATAATAGTATCGTTTCGTCAACACATTTGGGTGAGATGCTTTCGCACTTAAAAAAGGAAATAAAAATGGTTGATAGTGTTCAATCATACGTTTGAACAATACGTAAAACTTATTCGAGGTAATCCTTGAGCTTTTTGCTCCTGGAAGGATGTCGAAGCTTACGCAGTGCTTTTGCTTCAATTTGTCTAATACGTTCACGGGTGACACCAAACATTGCACCCACTTCTTCGAGCGTTCTCGGTTTTCCATCCTCTAACCCAAAACGCAAGATTAATACTTTTTTCTCACGATCTGAAAGGGTTGTTAACACCTCTTCCATGTGCTCTTTTAAGAGTTGTTTTGAGGTTTGATCATACGGTGTTGGACCTGGATCGGAAATGAAGTCTCCTAAATGGCTGTCTTCTTCATCCCCAACTGGTGTTTCAAGACTTGTTGGTTCTTGTGATACCTTCATAATTTCCCGAACCTTGGTCACATCAACTTCCATTGCTTTTGCGATTTCCTCAGGAAATGGTTCACGTCCAAGATCTTGCATGAGGCGCCTTGAAATTCTAGCAAATCGATTAATGGTTTCTACCATGTGGACGGGAATACGAATAGTTCGTGCTTGATCAGCAATTGCCCGGGTTATCGCTTGCCTGATCCACCATGTTGCGTATGTAGAGAACTTATATCCTTTTCTCCAGTCGTATTTTTCGACAGCCCTGATGAGTCCTTGATTTCCTTCTTGGATAAGATCAAGAAGGCTCATGCCGCGTCCAATATATTTTTTAGCAATAGAGACAACAAGACGAAGATTTGACTCTGTCAGTTTCCGCTTTGCTTTCTTGTCCCCTTTTTCGTAGCGCTTTGCAAGATAGATTTCATCTTCAAATTTCAATAAGGGGATACGCCCAATCTCTTTTAAGTACATACGAACAGGGTCAGATACTGGTTCAACGCTTGATGTTGCAAGGGATTCGATCTCTTTTTCGAGTTCTTCAATGCTTTTTCCAGCTTCTTTTTCTACATCAGCTGAGGTTGTTTCAAATACGTCAACTCCTGCACGAATGAGTTTGTCGTACAAATGGTCTATCTCAATGATGTGTTCTTCTGGTTTTGGGTATAAAAAGAGGATATCTTCTTGGGAAATGAAGCCGTTTTCCTTACCTTCTTTTAAAAGGTCTTCAGCACTAGTTACCGTTTTTGCTTTTGCCATAAGTGTACCGTGAGTCCCTGTCTTTTTGATGAATAGCCATCAAGAAACAATGAACTTCGCTTGAATAGAAGGATTATACCAGGGTTAGGTATTTTTTTCTAGTTGGGTGTATTCTGTGGTTAATTGTGCGAGTTCCTCCTGAATTTTTACTCCTTCTTCCTCACTTGCCGACCGCATTTTGTCTGTTGTCTCGCGCATCTTCCGTTTCAGGATCGTTTTTTGTACTTCCTTAACTGTTTTTCCCCATTCTTTTTCAAACAATTCACTTTTCTCAGTTTGCACTGGCAAATCCCACAAATACGCCTCATCTAAAACAGGAAGCAGTTCTTTTGGTAAGCTTTTGGCAAAATCTGGTACAGAGAATGCTCCATCAGGAAATGTATACAACTTGAGCGTCTCAACAATTCGCCGAACTCCCATATGCTTCAAATCAACTGGGTGGATAGCTGAAAAAAAGTATTGAGACAGTTTCTTTGTATCTCCTTGCAAAAGGAGTCCTAAACAATAAAGTTCAAGTCGCTCAGGACCTGAAATAGCAAAGCTTTCTTTTTTTATTCCAGATTCTTTATAGATAGTAACTGATTCAAGTGCTGGTTTTACTTTTTTCATTCCATCTATGATGGTATCTTCTGATACTGCAAGTTCAGAGGCAATTTTTTTAATATAGTGTCCTTGCACAATACTATTTTCAATTTTTGTAAGAATGGGTAATAGCTCCTCACTTGCTTTTTTCTTCCCAAATGCTGTGGTTGTATCGAACCGTTTTTTAGAAGAAGCGATGAAATAGTCATAAATTGGCATTGCATTTTTTATTGCTTTCTTTAACCCAATTGGGTCTTCACGCGCTGCTTCATCAGGATCTTTGCCAAGTGGCATACGTACCACTTTCATATCCATACCGTTTTTTTCGGCAATATCAATGCCACGTCTTGCGGCGGCATCTCCTGCCACATCGCTATCAAGTGCAAAGAGAAGCCGCTCTGTATATCGTTTTAGTAAATGAACGTGCCCTTCGGTTAGTGCTGCCCCTTTAATAGCAACGACATTTGCAATACCTGCTTGAAAGGAAGAGATAACATCCATTTCTCCTTCCATCAAAATTGCTTCATTTGCTTTTATGATTGCTCCTTGGGTTACGTCAAGTCCGAAGAGTACATTGCTTTTGCTGTACACCGGAGTCTCTGAAGTATTGATATATTTTGTGTCTTTCACAGACGGATCAAGCACGCGACCGGAAAACCCCACGACTTTTCCCCGGTGGTCCCTGAGGGTAAACATCAATCTTCCCCGAAACCGATCGTACAATCCACGATTCCCCCGAAGTGCAAGCCCTGATTTTTCAATTGTCTCATCACTATACTGTTTCTTTTTTAAAAATTGATACAACGCCTCCCAACTATTTGGACTATATCCAAGACCAAATGTTTTAATTGATTTGTCTGTTATTCCTCGGTTTTTGACATACAGCATGGCTTTTTCCCCAAGGGAATGTTTTGTTAAGAGATACGTAAAATAGGAACTTGCAAGCTCATTGATTTCATACAATGTTTCTTTGAGTTTTTTTTCTGGCGTATCTGATTTTCTCTCTTGTAACGTCACCCCTGCACGCGATGCTAGTTCCTCTAAAGCCTCAGGAAATTCCAAATGTTCATATTCCATGACAAAATCAATGACCGATCCGCCTTTCCCGCATCCAAAACAATGAAATACTTGCCGGTCAGGAGACACCATGAAGGAAGGAGTTTTTTCATTATGGAACGGACACAACCCTTTGAAGTTCCTACCAGATTTCTTTAATGGTACTTTTTCGCCAATAACATCGATGATATTTAAACGGGATTTTACTTCATCTGCATCGCCCATACGTGACACTCCTCAATATAAACGTATACACTACTCGTGGATTACAGAATACCACAAACCGTAAAAATGGCAACTTTGTTTATAGAAGAATCGGCAAAGGGAATGGACTCTCTCGATACGTTACGTATTGTTGAATGGTTTCTCCGTGATCAAACGCAAACTCATCAAATGGGAGCAGTTTATCAATGGGAATCCATTCAACTTTTGACGATTCCCAATCCTTCTCTCCTGTTTTCTTAATGGGTTTTACTATAAATTCAATGGTGACATTCTGTCTATCCTCATGCGGTCTATCAGGATTTGTATTAATTTTAAAAAGTTGTATCACTTCCCCTTCCCATCCTGTTTCTTCTTTCAACTCTCGAAGGGCGCACATGGCTGCAGTTTCGTCGCGTTCCAAATATCCTGCAGGCAGCCCCCACTTCCCTGTTTCTAAAATTGGTCCAGAACGTTTTTCCAACAACAAACATCCGTCTTTCTCAACAATCATGTGTACCACAACGTGGCGGAGTTTTGCTTTGTTTCCGTTTTCAAAAGTACACGAAATCATATAGATATTGTACACTCACGATGAAAGCAGTTGTCCTGCTATCCAGCCTGAGGCCCATGCCCAGGACAAATTGTATCCACCAACATCTCCATCAACATCTAAAATCTCTCCTGCAAAATACAAATGGTTTGCAATTTTAGATGCAAGTGACACGTCGTCTATTTCCTCTGTATTTACTCCTCCTGCGGTAAACTCTGCTTCGTTCCACCCTCTGGTTCCAGAAATTTCAATCTTGTAGTCTGTCAGTGCTTCTATAAGTACATTTTTTTGTTCTTTTGTTAATTCATTCACTCTTATTCCTTTTGGAATATTTGACATTGCACACAATGCGTTTGCAACTTTTGTAGTAAACAATCCCCAGAGACTTCTTGAAACAAATCTGTCAGCAAATTGTGTAAACCTTTTTTCTATCAAATCCACAACTTCTTGTTTCTTTTTACCTGGGAAAAAGGACAAAGAAAGTTGAACTTGTTTTTGGTTTTTTCGATTAAGAGATACAGATATCTCACGACTAATATCTAACACTGCTGACCCTGAGATACCATACTGTGTAAACAACACGTCACCAATAACAGCAGTGCTGTCTGTATGAAGTTCTGCAACAACCCGTTCCCCCTGAAGAAGATGTGATAACTTGTTTTTGGACACCAAAGGAACTGCACTAGGAACAGGATCAATAATTGTGTGTCCAATGTTTTGGGCAAGTGTGTACCCAGACCCATTTGACCCAAAGGATGGATAGGTTGTGCCACCGCATGCAAGAATCACATTCTTTGCTTTTACCGTTCCTTTGTTTGTTTGTATTGTCCATATTTCCTTGTTATACCGTATATCTCGTACTTCTGTTGACGTTCGTATTTCGATACCTTCATATTCCAAATCATCAACTAAAATATCTCGTACGGTTTTTGCATTATCGATAAGAGGAAATAGTTTTCCTTTCCCTGTTTTTTGTTCCTCATAAAGCCCGATACCGCGTGACTCAAAAAAAGATACGATGTGAGAAAAATCATACCTAGAAAATACATGTTCAATGAGCTGTTTGTCTCCATGAAAATGGAAAAGTCCTGATTGTTGTACATTCTTGTTGGTCAAATTTCCCCTGCCTGAACCTGATATAACTAATTTTCTTCCAAGTTCAAATGTGTGATCAAGAACAACAATTGAAGCATCTTTATAATGGTGCCTCGCTGAAAAAGCTGCCATTATCCCTGCTGCACCGCCACCAATAATACAGACGTCATAGGTAGTCATTGGTATGATTATAAATCAAATACCACTTCTATACATACGAGGTGTTTGTTTTGTATAATCAAACTCTATGGACATTATCATGAATCTTGTTAATTTTATTTTGCATATTGATACTCATCTTGTGCAACTTGTTTCCACTTATGGCTTCTTAACCTACGCAATTATCTTTGGCATCATTTTCATTGAAACCGGACTTGTGTTAACACCGTTTCTTCCAGGTGACTCTTTGTTGTTTGCAACAGGAGCACTATCAGCACTTGGATCATTTAATGTATGGATCATACTTCCCCTTATGATTCTTGCTGCAATCCTAGGAGACACATCAAACTATTGGATCGGGCACTTTTTTGGAGAAAAAATGATTGCAAATCCAAAAATCCCAATTAAAAAAGAGCACATTGAAAAAACAAATGCATTTTTTAATAAATATGGAGGAAAAACCATTATTCTTGCTCGGTTTGTACCTATCGTTCGAACATTTGCTCCATTTGTTGCTGGAGTTGGCAAAATGCATTATGGGAAATTTATTTCATACAACATTATTGGCGGTATTGCATGGGTAACCATATTTATTCTTGCAGGATTTTTCTTTGGCAATATGCCATCTATCAAAGAAAACTTTTCCATTGTTGTTTTGGCAATCATTCTCATCTCTGTTGTTCCAATGGTTGTTGAAGCAGTAAAACACAAGATGAAGAAGTAAACACTGCGGAGGAGACAGGATTCGAACCTGCGATGAGGTTGCCCCCAAACAGACTTTCCAGGTCTGCGCCATAAACCAACTAGGCGACTCCTCCTTAAAATACAGTAACCTGCAAATTATATCATTTCTTTGCGGTATAATCGTTAGTATGTCCAAAAAGACATACGCACTTATTGCTATCATTGTTGCTGGTATTCTTTGGTCCACAGCAGGTGTTGCAGCAAAAACACTTGTTGCAGACGTCTCTCCTTTCGTTGTTGGATTTTGGCGCTTTTTCCTTGCCTCACTTTGTATTCTTCCTTTTTTTCTTAAAGAAAAACCTACATGGAAAAGAATGAGAGAGCTTGTCGCTCCAAGTACTATTGCTGCATTAAATGTCCCTTTTTACTATATTGGCATTCAATCAACAACAGCAAATGCTGCCTCACTTATTTTTGCAGGGAGTCCACTTGTTACAGCAATTCTTAGCTATCTCATCATTAAAGAAAAAAATACCCATGCAACTTGGGGAGGAATTATTTTGGGACTTCTTGGCGTTAGTATTGTCATACTCCTTCCAACACTAAACGAAACACGGATCGTTGATGGCAATCTTGTAGGAAATTTGTTTGTTACATTAGGCATGCTCGCATGGACTGGGTATACCATTTGGCTTCGCCGCCTTCGAACTACTAACCATATATCTCCTATCGTTACTACGTCTATGCATTTCTTTGTTTCTTCCATCCTTTGTCTCCTTCTTTCAGTCACCACTCACCATCCATTAATCACTCCCGCTGTTACCACACTTCCCTATATTGGAACCATGATATATTCAACGGTTATTTTGACACTTCTTACCTACTTTCTCTTTCAATGGGCAATTGAACACGTCAGTGCTACAACTGCCTCTTTTAAACAGTATGTTGAGGCAATATTTGCAGTCCTTGTGAATGCACTGTTTCTTGGTGAAATACTCACCCCTGGTTTTGTTATTGGCGGATTACTTGTTCTTATTGGACTTGCAATTGCAACTGTGAGTAAAACAGGAAGAAAGAAACAGTTATAATATGCGCTCCTGTGCAGAGTCGAACTGCAATTACAGCCTCCGGAGGGCCGCGTTCTATCCATTGAACTACAGAAGCCTTAAAAAATCTTTTAGTGTATTTTTGTTAAATCGCCGTCAAGCACAATCGGCTGCATTGCGTGCATTTCTGCTTCATAATCCATTTTTGGCAATGGATACAAAACATAAATTTTCTTGCCTAATCCGAATGCGTGTCCCATTTCTAAAAATGTGTTCCCGCCAATATACCCTTCTATTTCTTTTCTTGGGTAGTTTAATATCAATATTGCATCTGAACCTTCAATGTTTTTGAAATGTTTTCTAATGAAATCGTATTCGATTTTTGCTGCAATTAGTTCATCTCTTGTAATACCGGGCTTTGCCTCTATTGGCACATCTTCATCTGTTCCCATTGGAACAATTACCTCATGTCCACGTTCTTCAAGCGCACTTTTAACCATGCGCATTTCTTTATAAAAGAACATGCTTGCAGATATTGTAATTTTCATACGTATCACCTCTCCTTTTTTACTTCTTTAAACAGCGGAGGATGCAGGATTCGAACCTGCGCCTCCCTTTCGGGAGAACAGTTTTCGAGACTGTCGCCGTAAACCACTTGGCTAATCCTCC
>Ga0172371_10010339_pt1 | contig 12616 bp, 11 predicted proteins | sample Lak12m_FD_114543 | JGI IMG/M metagenome (GOLD analysis project Ga0172371, IMG submission 114543) | Freshwater microbial communities from Kabuno Bay, South-Kivu, Congo - kab_022012_12m | ecosystem: Environmental > Aquatic > Freshwater > Lake | place: Democratic Republic of the Congo: South-Kivu... | reverse complement strand
TACGCCGGGCGCCACCATTTATGGTTTCGCCATGGCGCTGGGGTTGCTGGGTCAGAAGATGAAAGCAGTCCACCACGTGCAGGAGGATGGCGAGCGCGCGCAACTCCGCTACCCAGAGCTTCCTTCCGGCTTGAGAGTGGGAATCGAACGCGAAGCCCGGCGCATGGCTGGTTATCTGCATGGCAAGACTATCGCCGATTCGTTTCTCGATATTGTTACAACAAACCAGAATGACGGTTTTGAAAAAGTTGACCAGGAAATCCAGGTTTATTTGGAAAAACAGGATGACCCACGTCTAACGGAGATCTTCACCCGCCTGCAGGAAATCTACCATGCGGAGAGGAAATAGCGCCTTCGATGAATGAGCGGGCTGTTTTTTATCAATTGACGCATAAGTTCGTCCATAACGAAAAGGCAATTCCGGAAGAAGCCCGGCAGGTGATCTATTATTCCCTGGCAATCGGTCATCACGTGGGCGTGATGGATTGTTTCCAGAGCCTGATGGAAATACCGCTCGATGATTATCGCGCCTGGATTTCCCGCCTGCCCGAGGGGAATGCCAGGCACAAACTGGAAGGCGTGCTAAAGTGGGGCGAGATTGAAATCAACTGCAGTCACACCAGCGAGTTAATCCCTTCCATAAACGCCCGGCTAGACCAGATGACTGATGCAGAAAAAGGTTGGTCCAATATTTTGGTGCATTGCATGCAAAAGATGATACAAGAACCGGCGCTCTATATGATGGTTAGAAAAGCAGCATGAAAAAGAAGCTGATCATAACGGTTGGGAATGGCATGATGGGCGACGACGCCGCGGGCCCTTTGCTGGCTGAGAAGCTGCAAGCCGAGCCACTGGCCGGATGGGAGACGCTTAACGGCGGGTCGGCGCCTGAGAACAGCTTGTATCTGATTCGCGAATTGGCCCCGCAGCAAGTATTGATTGTAGACGCCGCCGATATGGACCTGACGCCGGGTGAAATTCGCTTGATTAGCGATGAGCGGATGGCCGAAACTTGTTTCGGCGAAGACCCATTATTTTTTATGACTACTCATTCTTTGCCACTGACCTACTTAATGCAAGCGCTACGCGAATTCGTACCAAAGGTTGATCTGCTTGGCATCCAGCCGGAAGTGGTAGCCTTTGGTTACCCGGTATCGGACAGCGTAAAACAGGCGGTGGAGCGGGTCTATGCCAACCTCCACCAGTCTGAATGCGGGCGCATTAACAACTGCGCCTGGGAAAGTCTGTGAGATGATTGAGGACGAAGCAGGAGTTGAAGCACCTATGACCGCTATCCAATCCCTTGATGACTTGAAGAAATTCCGAGAAGCTGTGCTGGATAAAAAAGACCAGGAGGCGAAACTCGGTATCACGCAAGTGATCGTCAGTATGGGGTCGTGCGGAATCGCTGCTGGCGCGTTACAGACCATGACAACGCTGCTAGAGATCAGCGAAACCGAACAGATTCAAAACCTCCAGGTCTCTTTGACCGGTTGCAACGGCCAATGTCAAGAAGAACCGATCGTTCAGGTCATCACCGGTGAACTGCAAAAAGTGACTTACGGGAAAGTAAGCCCTGAGGTAATACGGCGCATCCTGCATGAGCATGTTTTGGGCGGCCAGGTTGTTCAGGAGTATGTGATATGAACCAGGAATTGAAGGAAGCGGATATCATCAGCGTGGTAGAAAAAGCAATTGCCGAGCATGGCGCCCGGCGCGACGCGGTAATCCCGGTCTTGAGCGAGGTCAACCGCGCTTTTGGCTACATCCCCTCCGAGGCCTTGCCCGAAATTCGGCGGCGCATCCACGAGCCAGATGAAGGCGTATTCCTGGCGGATAGTCATTTGTATTCGGTCGCCAGTTTTTACCAGATGCTCTCGCTGCACCCATTAGGCAAGCATGTGGTACGCTTTTGCGAAAGCGCGCCATGCCACGTCCAGGGGGGGCGCCAGGTGATCAAAGCTTTGCAAGACGAACTGGGCATCAAGCCAGGGGAAACCACAGCCGACAAAAAGTGGTCGCTGATAATGACCAGTTGCCTGGGAATTTGCGGAGTGGGACCCGTTTTCCTGGTGGACGAGGATGTGTATGGCAACGTCACACCCGAACAAGTGCATGAAATCCTGGCACGGTACGCATAACGCCGCTGAGATCATCCAGAGCTAATCAGCGAGAAGAGGTGAGAGATGGCAGTCACAAACATAGCTGCGGGAACAAGACCCCGAAAATCCATCCGGATGATGGTGTTGGTATCTAGCGATCCAACCAGCCTGGAACGCGGCGCGGGTGAGGTATTTCGCAAATTCCAGGAAGAAATCGAGGCGTATGACCTGGCTGAAGAAGTATCCTTGACCACGATTGCCGATGTGGGCTGCCGCGAGGATGTGCCGTTAGTGATCGTCTATCCGGATGCGACAGTGTATGGCCCGATACGAACAGAGGATGTGCATATCCTGGTTGAAGAACACCTAAAAAAAGGACGGGTGGTGCCAGGTTTATTAGCCGTCATGCACGGCCCCTTGCCCGAAATTGCCTGGTTGAACAGCCGCAAAGGCGCCTTGCCCGCCCAAAAACGGATCGTGCTAGAACGCGCCGGATTGGTGAACCCGGAAAGCCTGGAAGATTACATTGTATATGACGGGTACCGGGCACTGGGTAAGGCGCTGACCCAGATGACGCCTGCAGATGTAATCGCGGAGGTGAATAAAGCTGGTTTACAGGGTCGAGGCGGGGCAGGCTTTCCGACCGGACGCAAGTGGAGCTTTGTGGTCAGCGCGCCCGGCGAGCCAAAATATGTGATCTGCAATGCCGACGAGAGCGAACCTGGCACGTTCAAAGACCGCTTGATCCTGGAGGGCGACCCATTCAGTATCGTCGAAGCCATGACGATCGCCGGTTATGCTGTCGGCGCGCACGAAGGCTATGTCTACATTCGCGGCGAGTATCCATTGGCGTATAAGCGCCTGGAAAAGGCCATTCATCAAGCAGAAGCGCGCGGACTGTTGGGCGAACACATTTTCGGCAGCGAATTTAATTTCCATATCCACCTGCACGCCGGAGCCGGCGCCTACATCTGTGGCGAGGAGACTGCCCTAATCGAGTCAATCGAAGGTAAGCGCGGAATGCCGCGCGCTCGTCCACCCTACCCCCCTACTTTTGGCTTGTTCGGTAAGCCAACCGTCGTCAACAATGTAGAGACGCTGGCCAACGTCCCGCCGATCATCCGCAATGGCGCGGATTGGTATCACCAGTTCGGCTCGCCTAAAAGCGTCGGCACAAAAGTATATACCATCCTGGGCAACGTCAACTTCACCGGACTGATCGAAGTTCCGATGGGCATCACCCTGCGCGAGGTGATTGATATTTATGGAAAAGGCATGAAGGCTGGCGGAAAGCTGAAGTTGGTGCAAACCGGCGGATCCAGCGGTTCGATTGTGCCAGCCAGTCTGCAAGACACACCAATGGATTTCGAGTCGTGGCGTAGCGCTGGCGCCTCGCTAGGCTCAGGCGCGTTGCTGATCTGCGATGAGCATACCTGCGTGGTAGACCTGGCTAAGGTGATTTTACAATTTTTCCGTTTCGAATGTTGTGGCAAATGCACCCCTTGCCGGATTGGCACGCAGCGTTCCTATGAAATCATCAGCCGCGTCTCAGAAGGAAAAGCCTCATTAGACGAATTGGAAGCATTACAGAAGCTCGGGGAGCATATGTCGGAAGTATCAAACTGCGGCCTGGGACAAACTGCATCTACCGCGGTACGCGACATCTTGAAGCACTTCCGAGCGGAAGTTGAAGAACATATCACCGCACATCGTTGTCCGGTGGGCGTTTGCCCGGTAGCAGAGCTTGCGCCTGCATAGATAGGATCTGGCTTGCGTACCATCGGCGGTAAAGAATACCGCTTATCATGAATTCCTAAGGAGAGAAAACCATGATCAGTCTGACGATCAATGGTCAAACCCTGGCAGTCCCCGCGAACTCGACTGTGCTTGAAGCAGCCGAGCGGGCTGGTATTACCATTCCCACCCTGTGCCACCACAAAGACCTGACCCCATACGGGGGCTGTCGCCTATGCGTCGTCGAGATCCAGGGCGCGCGCCTGCCTGCGACCTCCTGTACGATGCCGGTCTCCCCGGGGATGGTTGTACAGACCGAAAGCCCTACCCTTACGCGCTACCGTCGCTCGATTCTGGAGTTATTGCTCTTTAACTATTATGACGCCAGTTATACTCGTTCCAACGGTTCGGTCGGTCTGGCGCAGGACACTCAATTCGTCCATTGGGCTAACTTCTACGGTGTAGATATCAAGGGTAACATGGCAAAACAGCCCGGTTGCCCGGTAGATAGCGATCCAAACCCGTTTGTTTGGGTGGACATGAATAAATGCATTCTGTGCACTCGTTGCGTGCGCGCCTGCGCCGAAATTCAAGGCCGTTTCGTGTGGGCGCAAGCCAATCGCGGCTTCATCAGCCGCATCGTAGCCGGAGCGGACACTACTATGCTCCAGGCGCGTTGCGAGTCGTGCGGTGCGTGTGTGGCCTACTGTCCGACTGGAGCGCTGGATAACAAGATGTCGGTCAGCCTGGGCAACCCGGACAGGCTGGTTACAACCACCTGTTCGTATTGCGGTGTGGGTTGCCAGTTCAACCTGAACGTTAAGGACGATGTTTCCGGCGGGCGCGTTATACGGGTCACATCAAACCCAAAAGCGCCGATTAATGGAATGCATCTGTGTGTGAAGGGTCGGTATGGCTATGATTTTATCCATGCTTCGAACCGTCTGCTGCAACCGCGCGTGCGGAAATACTTGTTGGATAACGCTCCACGCCCTAAGAACCGCGGCGCGTGGGTGGAGGTGGATTGGGACACTGCGCTTAAGCTTACCGCCAATGGCTTGAGCGAAAGAAGGGGAAAATTCGGCGCTCAAAGCATCGGTTTATTAACCTCTGGAAAGAGCCTGAACGAAGAAAACTACCTGATGAACAAGTTGAGCCGGCAAGTCTTGGGAACCAATCATCTTGACTGCTGCTCACATCTGTATCACAGCAGCACGGTAGATGGGCTGGAGGACACCCTCGGCCTGGCCGTCCAATCCAACTCGCTGGATGATGTGGTAAATTTCTCGCGCTCAGCATTAATTATCGGTTCCAACACCACCGAGCAACATCCGGTTTTCGGAGCCAAATTGCGCCAGGCTGTGCTGCGTTGGGGACTCAAGCTTGTGGTTGCCCATCCCGATTTCATTAATATGTCAGAGTATGCCACCTTGCGACTGGTTCACAAACCCGGCACAGACGTGACGCTGATCAATGGCTTGATGCACATCATTCTGGAAAAGGGCTGGCAAAACGAGAAATTTATCTTAAGGCGCACCGAAGGCTTCAAAGAATTCAAACACGCCCTGGAACGTTTTACGCCCGACTACGCGGCGCAGGTCACTGGTGTGGGAATGGAAACCCTCTATCAAGCGGCTGAAATCCTGGCTTTGGGCGATCCGATGGCGGTGATATGGGGCAGCGACCTGGTAAAACAGTCGGGGCGAAAGGCTGTGACCAGTCTATCCAATCTGCAATTATTGTTGGGTAACCTGGGCATCCCCGGCGGCGGCGTGATCCCGCTGCGCAGCCAGAATAATTCGCAGGGCGCTTGCGATATGGGCGGCCTGCCGAACCATCTGCCCGGTTACCAGCCGGTCGAGCAAGCCGAGGCGCGGCAGAAATTTGAGCGCGCGTGGGGCGTGAAACTGCCTGAAACGGCCGGAATGGGCGCAACGGAAATGTTGGAAGCAGCCGGAGCCGGCCAATTGAAGGCGCTTTATATACTCGGCGAAGATATTGTCGCCGGCGCGCCGGATAGCCCGCATGTACGGCGCGTTTTGCAAGCTTGTGATCTGGTCATCCTGCAAGAGAGCTTCCTTTCAGAAACCTCGCATTACGCGGATATACTCCTGCCAGGCGTCAGCTTCGCCGAAAAATCTGGCACTTTCACCAACACGGAACGCCGTATCCAGTTAGTACGTCAGGCCATCCAGCCCTTAGGCGATTCCCGTCCTGATTGGCAAATCCTATCTGATCTAGCGCAATTACTCTCATCAAGTGGGACAGCGCGAGAAGGGGAATATGTTGCCTGGAATTACCACAACTCTGCAGAGATTATGGATGAAATTGCCGCATTGACGCCGATCTATGCTGGCGTCTCACATGCCCGGCTGGAACAGGTTGAGCGACTGCAATGGCCGGTCGAAAGCCCAGAACATGCTGGGTCTTCAATTTTATATGGGGATCAGTTCCCGACTGGGCGTGGAAAATTCATACCCATCCAACGCGAAGAAGCGTCCCCGACGTAAGGCGCAAGCGGGAACGCTACAGTTGTATTCATAAGCGGGCTGTAAAAGCGTTGAACGCTCTTACAGCCCGCTTCGCTTTGTAATTACTGCTTCTGGCTATCTACCCAGGCGGCCGCCAGTTGGACGCGGGTATCCATCAGACGCTCGGCCAGCGCCACAGATATTTGTCGCAAGAACAAACATCCCAACTGGCAGTCATCGTCAATCAAGGCGCGCAGGCGCGCGCCGTCAATCTTAATGAAATGGGAGGGTTGAGCGGTACGGCCGGTGGAGTTATAAAGATACGGCTCCACAATGGCGCTTAAACCGAAGATTTCGCGCGGTTGGACCGAACCAACCAGCAAATCTTTGCTGATTTTTGGGTAGTAGGTATCAAAAGTTCTTTGATACAGGTCAATATAGCCTTCAATGAGGTAATAAAAGGCACTGGCGGGCTGCTTTTCCTCGAAGATAGTCGTCCCCGGTGCGACTTTTTCTTCTTCGGCGATCGCGGCAATTGCATTGAGCGAATCATCGTTCATGCGCGCGAAAAAATCAAAGCGTTTCAAAAATTCAGGTGAGATCATTGAAGGCCTCCTTTGTGGCGACTGGCTGATAATCGAAAAATAAGACCTGACTAGGTATGGCTGACCGGTCTGGGATATCTGGACTCCCCGGCAGAAACGCGAACAGGGAGGCGATTAATCGGCGGAGGCAATGGGCAGGTGGCAAAATCCGTGTAAGCGCAGGGTGGGTTGTGGGCCTTATTGAAATCCAGCATGACCCGACCAGCGGCCGGCGCGTCGGTGGTCATAAAGCGGCCCCCCGGGTAAGTCGCATCCGTGCTAGAGGCATCCTGGAACAGGAACCACAACCGGTCGGATTCTTCAACAGGAACAGCATGTAAGCGACTGACCTGTCCGTGCAACTTGAACTCGGCGTAACCTGGGCTTTGCATCTCCAGGGTATCGCCTAACACATTTACAATAGAAATGGTCACCGGCTGCTCAAAGGGAGTAAAGTCTGCTTCGACGCAGTATTCGGGCTGAATGGGGAACCAACGTAAAACAACGAATTGTTTCAATTGCGGATGGTTCTTGTCGTAAATGCGCACCCCATAGCGCGAGCCGCGCTGGATGACCGAGAGCTTAAGATCGTTCAACGCGATCCAATCTGAAGAACCGTAGCTATCAATGATCACCTGGGTCTGGCTGATGGGTTGGTCATTGATTGTCGTCAGCGCGCCTTCAGCCGCCTGCAGGGTAATGTCGCGATCGTGCAGGGTAAAAGTCCCCGAGAAAGCCGGAGCCGAATTGGGCGGCAAAATAATCCGGTTCGAAGGGTGCGCCCCCATGCGATTCTCGCCCTGGTCCAGCCAGAATAAGCCTGAAATTGCCAGCCAGCCCTCCGGCGACATCAATCTTTGAGCGTATTCTTGACGCCACTTACGAATAGAGTCAGCGTAGTTTTTTTCGTCCATCACAAATAGAAATTATACCTCATGGTTCAGCCAATGAGTGTAAATATTGGAAAGAGCATGATCCGTCCAACAGGATAACAACAACCTGAACATCGATTCTGGTACAATCATTTTGGCATACAATTGGCATCTGCAGGAACGTTACCAAACTGCCAATCACGGGTTAAACCACTCAGCAGGCATCTCCAGACGCCTATCTTTATAATTGGACGGAGGAAACGATGGGTCTTTTAGATGGTAAGGTTGCGGTGATTTTTGGCGTGGCGAATGACAGATCGATTGCCTGGGGGATCGCCAAAGCTTTCCACGAGCAAGGCGCCACACTCGGGTTGAGCTACGCCGGCGAGGCGCTGGAACGACGCGTGCGTCCGCTGGCGCAGAGCGTGGGCTGTACCTTTGTGGAAGAGTGCGATGTAGCTTCGGATGAACAAATCCAGCGCACGGCGCAGAAAGCAGCCCAGACATTTCGGCGCGCAGGCGCGCAGGGCGTGGATATTCTGGTACATTCGATCGGGTTCGCCAACCGAGAGGAATTGAGCGGACCATATTACGACACCAGCCGGGCAGGTTTTCACATGGCGATGGACATCAGCGTTTATTCATTTACCGCGCTGGCTAAAGCCTTCCAGCCGTTGCTTCGACCGGGTGGGGCGCTGTTGACCCTGACGTACTACGGCTCTGAAAAGGTCGCCCCTCACTACAACGTCATGGGGGTTGCCAAAGCGGCGCTGGAGGCTTCAATGCGCTATCTGGCCTATGATTTCGGCCCACAGGGCATCCGGGTAAATGCGATCTCGGCTGGCCCAATCCGCACCCTGGCGGCGGCAGGCGTTTCAGGTTTCAAGACGATGCACCGCCGATTTCCCTCGTTTGCCCCGCTGCGCCAGGGAGTAACCAGTGATGATGTAGGCAAGACAGCGGTTTATTTATGCTCTGACCTGGCAGCGAAGACGACTGGACAGGTGGTGTTCGTCGACTCAGGGTACAATATACTCGGCGTCCCGGAAGACCCGGCAGAGCATAAAGAAGAGTAGGAGCATTTCATCAAAAGGGTATGTTTCGTAAAAAGAACGAATTAGTTACCCGGCCGATCCAACCATCTCAACCCGAACGGGTGACCTCTGTTTTGGGATCTGGCACAATCTGGAAAGGCAGCCTGAGCGGAAGCGGAGGGGTGCGCGTGGAAGGCGCATTTGAAGGGGATATAGCGCTGCGCGGCCTGCTGGTGGTGGGCGCGACCGGTCGGGTGACCTGTCCACACTTGCGCGCCAGCACGGTTATCATTGCCGGCGCAGTGCGTGGAGACATCACTGCCGAGAAGGTGGAGATCCGCGCGACTGGACGAGTGTGGGGCAATGTGGTAACGGCTGCTTTTTCGACCGAAGAGGGCGCCTTCCTGCGCGGGCAAATCCGGATGGAAGATAAGGTAGATATTGGCGTGGCGGCGGTTGCTCCGGCAGAGGCAGTCTTTGTGGAGCAAGCGGGAGGCGATGAATCAGTAATCAGGTAATTTTAACGACCTGGTTCAGGGAGTGGGCGAAAGTAGACCTTTGTAGACCTTTAATGAAAAGGGCGCAGGTAGAGGGTAAAACTAGTTTTGCACGGATGGACGCGGGGTACGCGTGGCAGTCGGAGTTGGCGAAACTAGTTTCGATGAAAGTGTAGGCGTGCGCGAAGGCGCAGCGGTTGGGCGAGAAGCGCTGGTAACGGTAGCGAAGGCGCTCTCCACGTCCAGGCCGAGATGTAACTCGGTCACAAATGCATCCAGGTAGCTCAGTAAGGCAGGCGTCTGATCAACTGTGAAATAAGGACGAAAGAGCTGCGTGGCAGCGTCGGCTAAAGCCCAGCGTGCTTTGCCCCAAGACTGAAAGGGCGGCTCGATCCGGGCAGCCGGGATCAGGTCCACCGCGCTAACCCAATGGGGATGCTGGCTGGAATAAGTCTTGAGATATTCCAGGGTGGCTTTGCGCGCCGGCAATCCACCGGAGGCTTCCACCAGTCGGGCGTGTTGCTGCGGCTCGGCCAGCCAGCGGATGAACAGCCAGGCAGCCAGTTGTTGTTGAGCCGAAGCGGGTAGCAACACGTAGGACGGCCCATAGACATCGAAAGCCGGGCGGCCTTCGTAAGATGGAAATGGCAAAACCGTCCATTGGTCCAGGTTATTTGCATCGCGAAAAGCTTCTTCCTGAAAACCAAGCTCTAACACGCTGGCAGTGGAAAACAGACCCTGGCGATGGGCAAATCCGTATGCCGCCTCGCGTTCTGACAACCAGGCGCAGCTATTTTGGTAAGCAGCGCGCAGAAAGGTGAAAGCCTGTTGATTCTGCGGCGTGTTAAACTGGTAGACGCTCTGTCCCAGTCCCGGCTCAGGCGACTTGAGCATATCACCGCCGAAAGCGTAAATCCAACTCAGCGCGACAGAGTAATCAGTCGAAATGATCCAACCGCCTGTTCCGTTATTCTCCTTGACCTGGTCGTGCTGGTTGGCCGCGGCGGCCGCGCAGGCCTGGCTTTGAAACTGGTCTGGATCGGCGGGCGGCTGTGCATAGCCTAACTCTTTGGCCCAACTCTGGTTATACAGCAACAGTTGACCAGAGCGAAAGGCTGGTAGCCCCAGTCGCCGCCCATCCACCAGGTCTTGATGCCAGAAGAGCGGATAGAAATCGGCCTGAATCGTAGAGCTGATCCCCCATTGTGGATCGTTGACATACGGTTGCAGATCAATCAAGTTATTTCGGCTATCCCAAGCCAAAGCCTGGTGCAGGAAAGCCAGCGTAACCTGCGGCGCTGCCGGGCTTTGGAAGGCGGAGCCAAGAGCATTCTCCAGCGCATCGTAGCCAGGATAAGCAACCGAAGTGACCAGTATGCCCCACGGATTGGTCAGGTTGAATTCCTCGGCCAGGCGGGTGGCAGTCTGGCCAAGCGGACCGCTCCAGGGATGCCAGAAACGGATCAACGCGCCGCGCAATTCCTCAGATTGGATGGCTATAGCGCTGGTGGGTTGCAGGGTGGCAGTAGGCGACTGGGTGGGCGTTGCGCTGGCGGTCTCCAGACTAGTCCACGCGGTGGGCGCCGGTGTGGGCCAGGCAGGGGTTGGCGGTTGCACAGGAAAGAGGCTGGCGCATCCGGTGGACAAAATGGAGAGAATCAACAATGCGGACAAAACACGCCGTTTATCCAACAGCTTCCATTTGGAGGCCAAGCGCACAGCTTTCCAGTGAACCATGGGGCATAGTTTATCATACTGAGAGAAAGATGATAGAATCGAGCCATACAATCCAGGAGATCATGCTATGGCGCTGAAAAACGAGCAAGTGTTGAACGGACGCTATCAGATTGTATGCTTGTTGGGGCAAGGGGGGTTTGGAGCGGTCTACCAGGCATTGGATTTAAATTTAAAAACACCTTGCGCGGTGAAGGAGAATTTCGAGACCAACCCGAACTCCACACGCCAGTTTGAGCGCGAAGCCTCGATGCTGGCAGCATTGCGCCATCCCAATTTGCCACGCGTTACAGACCATTTTTTGATCCCCGGCCAGGGTCAGTATCTGGTAATGGATTATATTGAGGGAGATAATCTCCAGACTATCCTTGATCGGAACGGCAAGCCATTGCCCGAATCCCAAGTAATCGGTTGGCTGGTTGAGCTTTGTGATGCTCTAATCTATCTACACACTCAACCCACTCCGGTCATCCATCGCGACATCAAACCAGCCAACATCAAGATTACTCCAAATAACCAGGCTATACTGGTAGATTTCGGGATTGCCAAAGCCTATCATCCTGAAAGCCAGACCACTCTGGGGGCGCGCGCTTTTACGCCAGGATATTCACCTTTTGAGCAATATGGACAGGCGCCCACCGACGCCCGTTCAGATATTTATGCTCTGGGCGCGACAGCCTTTTCTGCACTGACCGGACAACCGCCGACCGAGAGCATTGCACGGATGACAGGCGCACCCTTGCTCCGCCCGCGCCAACTTAACCCTGCGCTTTCACCGCAAATAGAACAAGTTATTATGAAGGCGTTGGAGATTATGCCAGAACAACGCTTCCAAAGCGCCCTGGAATTTAAACAGGCCTTAGGCGCGCAACCGCTCATACCACAAACCTACATAGTGAGCCCGGTCCACCCTAACGCGAGCAGACAAACAGCGGCTGTTACCTTGATCCCGCCGGCCGACCCCACGCGCAGAGAGTTAATTCACGAAACTCCATTAACTCCGCCTACCGGAAGACAAGCCGGCAAATCGACTCGAGCAGCCAGTCCAATGAAGCTAATCGCTGTCGGTGCGGGGATTGCAGCTTTGCTCGTTGCCGGACTGGCTGCGCTGATCGGGCTAGTCTATCTGCTCGGTTTTTTCCCTGGCGCGGCCCGCTCGACTCCAACACAGGCTCCGACTGCATCGCTAGCAGTAACCAAGACAAACATTCCGTTCACACCCACCATTCAGGCTGAGGTAAAACCGGCCTTGACCCGGTTGCCTAAAGCTGCCTTTACAGCCTGCCAGGTGACCGACACCGGCGGCATTGACGACAAATCGTTCAACGCCACTGCCTGGAAGGGTGTGGAAGACGCCCAGAAAGAAATGGGCGTCGAAGGCAAGTACCTCGAATCGCAACAACAGACCGATTACGAGAAGAACATCAATGCCTTCATCGAAGAAAAGTGCGACATCATCGTCACCGTCGGCTTCCTGTTGGGCGACGCCACCAAGGCCGCGGCTGAGAAGAACCCCGAGCAGAAGTTCTCAATTGTGGACTTCGCTTACGACCCGACCATCCCGAATGTGTTGGGGCAGGTCTTTGCC
>Ga0172371_10010337_pt1 | contig 12617 bp, 9 predicted proteins | sample Lak12m_FD_114543 | JGI IMG/M metagenome (GOLD analysis project Ga0172371, IMG submission 114543) | Freshwater microbial communities from Kabuno Bay, South-Kivu, Congo - kab_022012_12m | ecosystem: Environmental > Aquatic > Freshwater > Lake | place: Democratic Republic of the Congo: South-Kivu... | reverse complement strand
CCATCCTAACCTACGTGTAAGTTGGGTTGCCAACCCGACACTGGTCAGGATGCCATCCTAACCTACGTAAGTTGGGTTGCCAACCCGACACTGGTCAGGATACCATCCTAACCTACGTAGGTTGGGTTGCTAACCCGACACTGGTCAGGATGCCATCCTAATCTACGTAGGTTGGGTTGCCAACCCGACACTGACTGGTCAGGATACCATCCTAACCTACGTAAGTTGGGTTGCCAACCCGACACTGGTCAGGATACCATCCTGATCTACGTAGGTTGGGTTGCTAACCCGACACTGTTTGGTCAGGATGCCATCCTAACCTACGTAAGTTGGGTTGCCAACCCGACACTGGTCAGGATGCCATCCTAACCTACGTGTAAGTTGGGTTGCCAACCCGACACTGGTCAGGATACCATCCTAATCTACGTAGGTTGGGTTGCTAACCCGACACTGTTTGGTCAGGATGCTATCCTAACCTACGTAAGTTGGGTCGCCAACCCGACACTGGTCAGGATGCCATCCTAACCTACGTGTAAGTTGGGTTGCCAACCCGACACTGGTCAGGATACCATCCTAACCTACGTAGGTTGGGTTGCTAACCCAACATTGTTTGGTCAGGATGCCATCCTAACCTACGTAAGTTGGGTTGCCAACCCGACACTGGTCAGGATGCCATCCTAATCTACGTAGGTTGGGTTGCCAACCCGACACTGACTGGTCAGGATGCCATCCTAACCTACGTAAGTTGGGTTGCTAACCCGACATTGGTCAGGATGCCATCCTAACCTACGTAAGTTGGGTTGCCAACCCGACACTGGTCAGGATACCATCCTAACCTACGTAGGTTGGGTTGCCAACCCGACACTGTTTGGTCAGGATGCCATCCTAACCTACGTAGGTTGGGTTGCTAACCCGACACTGGTCAGGATGCCATCCTAACCTACGTGTAAGTTGGGTTGCCAACCCGACACTGGTCAGGATGCCATCCTAACCTACGTAAGTTGGGTTGCCAACCCGACACTGTTTGGTCAGGATGACATCCTAACCTACGTAAGTTGGGTTGCCAACCCGACACTGGTCAGGATGCCATCCTAACCTACGTAAGTTGGGTTGCTAACCCGACAGAATTGGTCAGGATAACACTTGCATGCTCGAGCCTGCGTCCTCGCAGGTAAAAGATCCACTTGGCGTAAACGAATAGCAATCCCCCTCACCCCTGGCTCCTCTCCCACTACGGGGAGAGGGGAGAACGCGAGACATCGACTCCCCTTCCCCCTTTATGGGGGAAGGGGTTGAGGGATGGGGGTGACTGTTTGGTCAAGCGACTTTAATAGATCAAGTTGGATGAGATGAAAAAGAAGCAAAAAAACTTGACAAGGAATTAACCATTAAACAATTAACCATTAACCATTAAACACTCCCTCACCCCCGGCCCCTCTCCCACTGCGGGGAGAGGGGAGCGCGAGACATCGACTCCCCTTCCCCCTTTATGGGGGAAGGGGTTGGGGGATGGGGGTGACTGTCTCACGGTATACTCGTTGGTGTCGCTTCGCATGGTATAAAAGTCAATCTCATATTTCCATCCAAGGATAGCGTTCCCTTGCTTTCAATTCCATTACATTGCAAGATTTTCCTCAAATATTGATCGCGTTCAGCAGTAAGTACTTTCACCTTTGGATTGCCTTCTATGCCTGCTGGAATCATCAAATCCATATAAGATCCACCTCCACATCCTTCCAACTTGATAAATACATCATATCCGCTTTCATTGATTACCGTTAACCTCACTTTACTTCCATCATACAAATTTTCCAAACCCGCACAAGAGACAACCACCTGCTCCGTCTCCGTCATCGTTAGACTTGGTTCGGGCGTATCCGTCGGGATAGGTGTCTCTGTGGCGGTCGGTGGGATGGGTGTATCCGTTTCTGTGGGTGGTAATGCGGTGAACGTATCTGTGGGCGCTGGCGTGGTAGTCGCGAGGATTGACGTTGGCGTGCTGGTGAATTCAAGCGTTCCTGCGCTGCAGCTGGCGATGATCAACGCCAGAAGCGAGATGAGTATGGTTATGGGGATACTTTTCATGCTGTGACTCCCTGCCTAAAAATAATCGTGGTTTATTGATATAATTTTAACACAAATTGACAACTCGATCAGTTTATGATGCAGTCAATAATTATAATAACTAACCATAAATATGATTATCCTATTTATTATTTGGCGCTAAATTACTATATGAATACCAATTGAATATTGAAAAAAGAATAATATTAGGATATATTGAGATCAGAATAATTAGATAAGTTACAAAACAAAAGGAGGTTTGCTGTGAAAGAAAAATTGTTGTTGGTGATGATGATTTCATTTGTTCTATTCTTTTTTTTTCCACTTCTTGTAAAAGCTGGAGAAGCGCCTAATCAAGGTGATGATATTTTTCTTCCACTCATCATCAATAGCGGTTCGAATCCATCTATGATCAATATCCCGGCGGGGGAATTTCAAATGGGTTGCGATATCAATCATAATGGCGGCTATTTATGCATTACGAATCAATTACCATTACACACCGTTTATCTGAATGCTTACTATATCGACAAGTACGAAGTTACCAATGATCAAATGGCATTCTTCTTGAACAGCCGTGGCAGTAATGATTGTGATGGCTATGAGTGTGTCGATCTGGATAATTATTTTTCACGTATTTCTTGGAATGGCAGCCAATATGTAGTAGATAGCGGCTATGACAATCACCCTGCGATAGAAGTGACCTGGTATGGGGCGAATACATACTGTACAGAGAATAATAAACGCTTGCCTACTGAGGCGGAATGGGAGAAAGCGGCGCGTGGAACAACTGTGCAAGCCTATCCATGGGGCGATAGCGTTCCAACCTGTGCCTTGGCGAATTTTTGGGATTATTATGGAACAGGAGATTTTTGTGTAGACGATACTACCTCCGTTGGCAGCTACCCATTGGGCGCTAGTCTGTATGGTGTCTTGGACATGGCGGGTAATGTTTGGGAATGGGTCAATGACTGGTATTCGAGCAGCTACTATTCAGATCCCTCAGCGGGTAACAACCCTCCTGGTCCGGGAACAGGGGATTATCGCGTCTCGCGGGGTGGTTCATGGGGTACCTATCCAAACGGTTTGATAGTAGCCTATCGCGGCTTTGATTCTCCCGTCAATACGGGCAGCGACTACGGCTTTCGCTGTGCCAGCTCTCCTTGATTCTGGAATTCTGAGTTGGTTTGGGGGTTTTGTGAGGCGTCGGTATTAACCGATGCTGGATATAAAAGGAAATTTCTAGCCTGCGGGGACGCAGGCTAAATATCCACTTGGCGTTAGCGAATAGCAATCCCCCTCACCCCCGGCCCCTCTCCCACTGCGGGGAGAGGGGAGAACGCGACTTAGACTCCCCTTCCCCCTTTATGGGGGAAGGGGTTGGGGGATGGGGGTGACTGTTTGGTCAAGCGACTTTAATAGATCAAGTTGGATGAGATGAAAAAGAAGAAAAAAAACTTGACAAGGAATTAAACATTAAACAATTAACCATTAAACGCCCCCTCACCCCCGGCCCCTCTCCCACTGCGGGGAGAGGGGAGAACGCGACTTAGACTCCCCTTCCCCCTTTATGGGGGAAGGGGTTGGGGGATGGGGGTGATATCTGGTCAAGCAACTTTGATAGATCAAGTTGGATGAGATGAAAAAGAAGCAAAAGAACTTGACAAGGAATTAACAATTAAACAATTAACCATTAAACAATTAACAATCAACCATTAACCATTAATTAAAAACCCCTCCAGCGCCGCTGCTCCAGATGTATGCCCCCACCCAAGCAGCTCCTCAATTGCACGCAAATCTTCCACTTCACCTCTCGCCAACCAATCCAACGCGGCGATCAGCCGCTCATCCGCTAATCCCATCGCGGCGCACTCGATCAGGTTGGCGCTCAACAGGTTTGTGCGCTTGTAAGCGGCTTCTACCAGCGATTGGTTGATTCGTTCGCGTTCAGTTGTGCTCATCCAGCCATCGCTTATTCGGTTCAAGCGCAGCAATAACCCCGCCACAAAATCATCCCCACTGGGCGTCAATCCAATCCCATAACCCAATAATGAAGTCAGGGTAGTTTCCAAGCGCTGTGTATCTTGGTGGGCAAGCGCCTGCTGCATCTGCTGGAGTTTCCTGTTTGGTAGGTTGCTTTTCTGCAGCGCTGTCATCTCGTTTATGTTGCTAAGATTGCACTGTTGAAGCAATTTCTTTGCAACAGTGCAATTCGTTTCATCTAAAGCAGCTCGCTCTCCCACTGCGTCTGGCTGCCAAATACAGCTTTTTTTGAGCGATATCTCGCAACCAGTCTCAGGGAAGCTGATCCGCTGTGAATGAAGATATGCTGTTTCGCCGACTTGGATATTGGATAGCGTATTTGCTAGAGATGAGTTCAGGTTGATCGTCAATGGTCCCCGGAAGCGTTCATTACTCAGATAAAGCATCCATTTTGTTGAGCTCTTGAGATAGATGCCACGCGAACTAATCCCGAATACAATCGTTTCGCATGACTTGCTGATGATTATTGCTGCTTGGCGCCCAATTGTATATACTTCTACTTGCCGCTTCATGGCATTTTATCATCCTTGCCAATATATATAAGTTAGGATTTTTATCAGTAGAAACTCTAATCATTTTGTTGAATTAATTGGGTGTCTCTTCATATTTATTTTCAGGTATAATAGTAATCAACCAATTTAATCCGAACAGGGTGTTTAGTGAATCAAGCCACTTTAATGAGGAGGTTTCACGAATGGAAAATGCAAGTCCTGGATTACCTAGTTTTGATTATATCAAACCAGATACAATTGCGGATGCCTGTCAATTCCTGGTTGTGCACCCAGGCGAAGCGCGCCCGCTGCTTGGTGGGACAGATATCTTTGTGCGTATGCGTGATGGACATTGGAAGGATCGCTTTCTAGTCGATCTCAAAGCCTTGCCGGGCATGCAGCAGATCAGTTATGATCCGCAAACTGGTTTGTCAATTGGCGCGGCAGTCACTATGAATGACCTGATTGCGTTCAAGCCCGCCCAACAACATTATCCCGTGTTGGTGAAGGCAGCCAGTTCTGTCGCCAGTTACCCCTTACGCAACCGTGCTACGATCGTTGGCAATATCTGTAATGCCTCACCTGCCGCGGATACCACCGGCGCCTGTCTTTTGCTGGATGGTGAACTGGAAGTGTATTCTGGCGAAGGAACGCGCCGCCAAGCTTTAGCAACCTTCTTCACTGCTCCCGGTGAGACATGCCTAAAAACAGGAGAGATCGTTACGCGTCTGATCTTGCCGCCGCCGCCACACGCTCTAAGCGGAATCTACATCAAATTAGGACGCAATAAAGCCAGCGATCTAGCGATTGTTGGGGTGACCGCGATTGGTTATCCCGATACGCTCAATCCTTCTGGTTTCCGATGCCGCTTATCGCTGGCATCCGTGTCTCCCACGCCATTGATCGTGCATGCTGTCGAGCAGTATCTTGACAGCGCGCCATGGGTAGAAGCTAATCTTCATCAAGCAGCGCAGATTGCCATGCAAGCTTGTACGCCTATCGATGATACGCGCGCTAGCGCTGAATACCGCCGCTTGATGGTGCGCAATCTTACCTATCAAGCTTTAGAGCAGATTTGCACTGAACTGACAGGCTGTAGCAATCAAGGAGGCTATGATGGCTGAACATCAGATCGCAATAAAAGTCAATGGCAGGCGCGAACAACTGCGTGTTTCTTCCAACCAAACCCTGTTGGGCTTGCTGCGTGAACAGTTGAGTCTGACCGGTACAAAGAACGGTTGTCATGCGGGCGAGTGCGGCGCCTGCACGGTCTTGATGAACGGCGAACCGGTCAACAGTTGTCTGGTATTGGCGGTGGAGTGTGATGGCGCCGAGATCATCACAGTAGAGGGTTTGGCGCACGATCAGCAGCTGAGTGTGCTGCAGCAGGCGCTGATCGATTCAGGCGCAGTACAGTGCGGCTTTTGTACTCCGGGTATGCTGATCTCAGCGCGTGCCTTGCTCGACCGTAATCCGCATCCCAGCGATACCGAGATCCAGGAAGCGTTGGTTGGCAACCTTTGTCGCTGTACGGGTTATGTGCGCATTATCGAGGGGATCAAACAAGCAGCCAGATCATGACTGGCGTGGAAAGGAGTGATCCGATGATAAGTGATCAATCGAAAAGCAAGATTCCAAGCCCGATTGGCGAGAGTGTAAAACGAATAGACGCAGGTGAGAAAATCACTGGCGCGGCGCTGTTTGCGGATGATATTCAATTCGGGGAGTGCTTGTTGTATGCGCGCATCAAACGCAGTCCTCATCCACACGCCCGTATTATATCTATTGATACAAGCCAGGCAGAAACCCTACCAGGCGTCAGAGTTGTTGTCACTGGCGCTGATTATCCTGGCTATCTCGGGCTTTATTTGCAGGACCGTCATATCTTCTGCCGGGACACTGTGCGCTATGTCGGTGATCCGGTTGCAGGTGTGGCGGCGGACAGCGCAGAGATTGCCCAACAGGCGTTGGATCTGATCAAAGTCGAGTATGAGCCTTTGGAAGCGGTGTTTGATGCCGAGTACGGCGCCAGTCCACAAGCGCCGATCCTGCACCCCAAGCTGGCTGATTATAAAGTGGCAAATTTTATCTTGCCGCAACCTGGCACAAATATCTCTAATCATTTCAAAATTCGCAAGGGCGATGTCGACAGCGCTTGGGATAAATGCGCCGCTATCGTTGAGCGCAAGTACCGCATCCCGCATATCCAGCATGTGCCTATCGAACCGCATACTGCGATTGCTAAAATGGAAGCTGATGGCAGGCTGACTTTATGGGGTAGCTCGCAATCGCCTTTCGCGCAACGCAATTTGATCGCACAGGCATTGGGTATTTCACAGAGTGATATCCGCGTGATCGCGCCTTATGTAGGCGGCGGTTTTGGCAGCAAGGCTGGCGTCAGCATGGAAGCGCTCGCCGTAGCGATTGCTATGAAGGTCAGAGGCTTTCCGGTTAAATTGCTGTTGACGCGTGAGGAGGAATTCTACACCGCCTTTGTTCGTCAGGGCTTGATTGCCTCTTTCAAAATGGGTTGTGATGCTCAGGGGAAACTGCTTGCGATGGAAAACACCTTCTTTTGGGATGGCGGCGCTTATACCGAGTATGGAGTCAATATAACACGCGCCAGCGGTTATTCCAGCAGTGGTCCCTACGAAGTACCTAATGTCAAAACCGACAGCTATTGCGTGTATACCAATCATCCAGTCGGCGGACCGATGCGCGGTTTTGGGATGCCCGAAATGCACGCTGGGCTTGAACAATGTATTGATGAACTTGCTTATAAAGTCAGCCTCGATCCGGTCGAATTGCGTAAACTAAATTGTCTAAGAGACGGTAGTATATTGGTGACGGGTAGCCGTATGCATCCTAATGGATTATCAGAATGTGTAGAAAAGACGGCGCAAGCGATTGAATGGGGAGTCAAGAGCGTGTCTGACGACCCAAATAAAAGGCGCGGCAAAGGGTTGGCTTTGATGTGGAAAGCGCCCGCCATGCCACCCAACGCTGGTTCGAGCGCTTGGGTCGAATTCACTGAGGATGCAAAAGTCAATTTAGGTGTAGGCGGTCAAGAGATCGGTCAGGGTACTTTTACCGCCGCTGCGCAGATGGCAGCCGCCGCTTTAGGGGTACCCTATGATTGGGTGCGCGTTGCCACGCCAGTTGACACAAAATATAGCCCCTATGAATGGCAGACGGTTGCCAGTCGCTTGACATGGAGCATGGGTAATGCCATCGTAAATGCCGCCTTAGATGCCCGACAGCAGATCCTTGACTTAGTCGCCCAAGCCTGGCAGGAAGATCCCGATCAGCTCGATATCCGCAATGGGGTTGTCGTATCCTACACCAGCGAACGAGAGATTCCCCTGAAAGACCTGGTTATATACGGGCTACCTAAACCGGATGATCAGGGTTGGATCGGTGGGCCGGTGATCGGGCGCGGTAAATTCATGCCCACTTATGTAACTGGTCTTGATCCTGAGACAGGACAAGGTGAGCGCGCTGTCGTGCACTATACCACTGGCGCGCAAGCGGTCGAGGTTGAAGTCGACCTACAAACTGGGCGCGTGGATGTGCTGCGGGTTGTGTCAGCCTTTGATGTCGGACGAGCGATCAATCCAGATATGGTGCGTACGCAGGTTGAAGGCGGCGTAGTGCAGGGGATCAGTTCTGCGCTCTTTGAAAGCCTGCAGTTGAAAGAAGGTATCTTACAAAACCCCAGTTTTGTCGATTACCGCATCGCTACGGCTTGTGATACACCGCAGCAGATTGAGACAATCATTGTTGAAGTGCCGCAAGATGATGGTCCTTGGGGGGCGCGCGGCGTCGGCGAGCATCCCATGGTGCCAACCATCCCAGCGATCGCCAATGCGATCTACGACGCCGTCGGCATTCGTATGCAAGGTCCACCCTTTACGGCGGAGAAAGTCTACCTGGCGATGCTGGAAGCTGGCGTCGTCGATTGAAAGGCAGGTTGTAAGTATGCCCATAGAAACGCTGGTTAAACCAAGTCAATATCATGATTCGGTCAGCTTGATGCTGACAGCGCGTGAATTGGCTGATCGTGTTGATATCAAGGACGCCGCGGTGGTTATGGCGACACTTGCCAATAAAGCCATCTTGGAGGAAGCCGGTTTGCTCAGTGAAGCTGCCAAAAAAGCTGGCGTCAACGATCTTGTGATTGTCGTGCGCGGAGAAGACCCCCAAGCGCTTAAACGGGCTTTAGAATCAGCGCAGGACTTATTGACTAAAAAGAAAACCTTGCCAAAAGGGAGGCAGTATCAACCCAAGACTATACGTAGCGCGTTGGCATCTGATCCAGATTTGAACCTAGCGGTCATTTCGGTTGCTGGACGGTATGCCGCTGCAGAAGCCTGGCAGGCGCTAAAAAAAGGATTGCACGTCTTGTTATTCAGCGATAATGTCTCACTGGAAGATGAGGTCGCTCTAAAAACGTATGCTAAAGAGCATGGCTTGCTGCTGATGGGTCCCGGTGCTGGCACGAGTTTGATCAACGGCGCAGCGCTCGGTTTCGCCAATCAGGTCCCAGTTGGACCGATCGGCATCGTCTCTGCTGCCGGTACTGGTCTGCAGGAAGTCAGCACGCTACTGGCTCGATTTGGCTCGGGCATCACGCAAGGCATCGGCGTTGGAGGGCGCGACCTGCATCGCGATGTGGGCGGCATGATGATGCTCGAAGCGCTATCTGCATTGCAGGACGATCCCGAAACACAGGTAATCGTGTTGATCAGCAAGCCGCCTTCACCGGAAGTGGCGCATAAAGTATTAAGCGCCGCGCAGTCAAACCCGAAGCTGACGGTGGTTTGTTTCTTGGGTGATGAATGGCAGAGCCCAGCAGCCAATATCTTTCCAGCCCAAACGCTGCAAGAAGCCGCTTATCTGGCTGCAATCCTTTCTGGACTTGAAATGCCAGATTTACAGACCTGGCTGGCGGAGCAGCGTGCCCGCTTGCATACGCAAGCGCTGGATCTGCGTACCCAATTATCGCCATCTCAGCTTTACCTGCGTGGCTTATATTCCGGCGGTACACTCTGTTTTGAAGCGCAGTCGATCTGGAAGAAAATGCTCATAGAGCCTGTCCATTCGAATGCCCCTCTTCCTGGAAATCCAATCCTTACAGACTCTACCCATTCGATCGCCCATAGCGCGATTGACCTGGGAGAAGAAGAGTTTACGGTGGGCAGACCGCATCCTATGATCGATCTCGATCTCAGATTACGGCGTATGTATCAAGAGGCACAAGATCCTCAGGTTGCTGCTATCTTGTTGGATGTTGTGCTTGGTTATGGCGCTCATCCAGACCCAGCTTCGTTGTTAGCCCCTGCTATACATGAGTTGAAGGATCGTGCTCACCAGCAAGAGCGCGCACTGATCGTGATCAGCAATGTTGTTGGTGTAGAAGGCGATCCACAGAATCTGTCTAAAACGATGAACCAATTGGAAGGCGCTGGGGCTTTGGTCTGTGAATCCAATGCAGCCGCAGCGATGCTGGCTGGTTATTTAATTTATGATTTATGAAACCATGAATGGAATGGATTGATGAAGAAACCGAATGAACTCTTTGGCAAACCTTTAAATGTCCTCAACCTGGGGTTGAGCAGTATGGCAGATGCTCTCGTTCATCAGAATATCCCGGTTGTAGACCTCGATTGGCAGCCTCCCGCTGACGGAATCCCCCATTTAGAAAAAACTGCTTCAGGGATCGATATTGATCAAGCCAATCAGGAAGTTGTCAAACGGATTGAGGAAGCGCAGCCAGTCTTGGTGGGGATGGGGGTAGCGCGTGACACCATACCTGGCATGCATAAGCATATGATCTTGCATGCTGGACCACCGATTGAATGGGAACGCATGTGCGGTCCGACGCGCGGCGCTGTGATGGGCGCGCTGATCTATGAAGGTTTGGCTATCGATGCCCAAGAAGCCCAAGCGCTGGCAGCTTCTGGAGAGATTGAGTTCTCTCCCTGCCATCATCATCATACTGTTGGGCCAATGGCAGGCATCGTCTCACCCAGTATGCCGGTCTTTATTATTGAGAACAAGACCTTTGGCAACCAAGCTTACTGTACTTTAAATGAAGGATTAGGCAAGGTGCTGCGCTATGGCGCCATGGGAGAAGAGGTCTATCAGCGCCTAAAATGGATGGAGAGCGTGCTCTACCCATTGCTTGACCGCGCTTTGCACAGATTGCCAGATGGTATTAATATCAAAAGCCTGATTTCACAGGCGCTGCATATGGGCGATGAAGCGCATAACCGCAATCGTGCTGGCACTTCGCTCTTCCTGCGTGCGATCGCGCCGGTTCTGGCGCGCACTAATCAGGACAACGAAAACCTGGCGCGTGTGATTGAATTCATAGACCGCAATGATCATTTCTTCTTGAATCTGAGCATGCCAGCCGGGAAAGCAGCCCTCGAAGCGGCTGAAGGTATCCCTGGCAGTAGCATCGTGACCGTTATGGCACGCAACGGCGCTGATTTTGGCATCCGCATCGCCAGTATGCCGCAGCGTTGGTTTACCGCACCCGCGGGGGTTGTTGATGGTCTCTATCTGCCTGGCTTCAGCGCAGCCGATGCAAACCCGGATATCGGCGATAGCACCATCACCGAGACAGCGGGTTATGGCGCTTTCGCCATGGCAGCCGCGCCAGCCATCACGCAGTTTGTGGGTGGCGCGCCTGACCTAGCATTGAAGACCACCCTGGAAATGTATGAGATCACTTTCAGCGAACATCCCAATTTCACCATCCCAGCGCTGGATTTCCGCGGCACACCTCTTGGGATCGATATCCGGCGCGTGATGGAGACTGGCATTCTCCCGCAGATCAATACCGGCATCGCTCATAAAGACCCCGGCATTGGTATGGTCGGGGCGGGTATTTTACGCGCTCCGCAAGCTTGTTTTGCTGAAGCGTTTGAAACATTTCGGAGAGAAGCTTAATCAACCCATTTTAGATATTGTTTACCTTATAATGAAGGAGAGTTTCCCATGAAGATCATTGACCTGACTGTTCCACTCGGCATTGGCACTCCGCCCTGGCCTACCTATGAGCCGCTGCAGATCAAGTATTTCAAGCGCCTGGCGCCTAACGGCGCCAACGGTCAGATTGTGACCCATTCCAATCACCTCGGTACGCACCTGGATGGCGAGATCCATTTCCACACCCCTGGCAAGGATATCGCCTCTTTGGAAATGGACTTCCTGGTGCATGATGGTGTGATTGTCGATCTCAGTGATGCGGTTGGAGACTATGAGATCTACACTAGCAAGATGGTTGAAGAGCGCGTCGAGGTACGTGAGGGCGATATCCTGCTCATCCACACTGGCTACCATCACTTTGGATGGGATCAGGTCACCGCTGATGAGATCCGTTATATGGTTAAGCATCCTGGACCAGACCGCGAGTTCGCCGAATGGGCGAAAGCCAAGAAATTACGCTGGTTAGGGGTTGATTGTGGCAGCGCTGATCATCCCATGAACACCATCATTCGCGATTGGATGCCGCGTCAGGCGCGACAAGCGGAGAAAGTCTTTCAGAAGAAGTACGGCAAAGCGCTTGCTGAAATCTTTGATGACTCGAAATATCAATTGATGCACTTGGAGATGTTCCCCTATGGCATCATCCATGCTGAATGTGTTGGTGGTGATATTGACCTGCTGCTCAATCAGCGCGTCGAGATCGGTTTTTTCCCCTGGCGATTTGTGGACGGCGAATCGAGTATTGGTCGCTGCGTTGCCTTTGTTGACAATGAACGCTACGAGCAGCTCATGCAGCAGAAAGAGAACCTGCCCAAGACCAAGTTTGGCGATGCCTATAATCCCGAACACGTTGAGCGCTTGGAGAAATTGAGCGCACTGTAATTATGTTGGCGAAGGTGTAAATAAGAGTGATGATAGATTATGATGGGATGGGGGATTTGATCTCATTGGAAATATTGGACGTCTCTCAACGAGCGATGCTGCCGACGCGTATCGAATATCAGATCATCCCAACGCAGTTAT
>Ga0172371_10010335_pt1 | contig 12620 bp, 12 predicted proteins | sample Lak12m_FD_114543 | JGI IMG/M metagenome (GOLD analysis project Ga0172371, IMG submission 114543) | Freshwater microbial communities from Kabuno Bay, South-Kivu, Congo - kab_022012_12m | ecosystem: Environmental > Aquatic > Freshwater > Lake | place: Democratic Republic of the Congo: South-Kivu... | reverse complement strand
TTGTAGTAGTCAAGGGCTTTTTTGTCTATTTCTCCCTGGGAGATTATTAAGGCAGGCATCTTATTCTCCTGCGCTTTTTGCAATGCCACTATCAAGTCTATGTCTGCTATTTTATTTTTGTCTTTTGCTATTAAATAATATTCCTGCTTGCCAAAAATCTCATCAGTTCTTACTTTTGCATAAAATTCTTTTTTCTTTTCTTCTATAACTTCAAGGATTTCTATTTCTTTTGCTGAAAGATACTCCTTGATTTTTGTTGCGAATTCTGATCCTTTGGCTTTTTCTTTTTTCTTTGGCTGTTCTCTCGGAGGATGTGGTTTTTCTATGACATTTGGAATAGGTTTTGGAATTTCTGGTTCTGGGGATGGTTCTTTCTGAGGCTCTGGAAGTTTTTGCTGTGGTTGATTAGGAAGAGGAGCCCGAATGATTACTTCCTGAAGAATGCTTTTTATTTCAGAGTCCTGGACTGTAAAGTATTTCCAGAATACTTTTACTTCTTCGTTCATTTTTATTTTAATAGGGATTGCAAAGTCTTTTAATGACCTTAAGGCAACGCGGATTACAGGAGGGAGCGAGGAATCTTCCAGAAGTTTCTTTGCCTTTAATAAAAGAATTGCTTCTTTTTCTCTTGAATTCAGAGAATCTATAAAGTTTTCGAGCATTTGTTCCTGCCCCTGCAGTAAATACAAGGAAGAACTGCCTATTTTCATGTGACTCATGAAAACTTTCCTTTCTGAAAACAGCTCTGAAAGGAACGCAGAAGTGAATAACGGAGAGATGTTGATGGCTTTTGCTATCTGGATTGGCAGGGTTGGCCCTTTAATCCTTATTATTGAAAGAATCCTCTCTTTTATTTGCGAGACTTTGTCTATGTCAATTGGCATTAATTTATTTGAGATATGTATATTATAAAGATTGTTATATTTGGATTATTTTGATACCTTGATAGATTATAGCAGAAGGAGGTTATCTCATGTTCGATTAAATTAAGTTGTTTTATGAAATAATTATGGATTAATCGTTATCTTACTGCTATGAGTTAATGCTGTTCTGAAGATTGGTTGTGATATGTTGCTTATTAGGGTTTTTGCCATTCCACCTGATAGTAAGAAACATCAGACTCTTCGTCTACAATGCCGATTAGCAAGGATTTGTTTGTTGAATGGGCGATTCTGTTTTTTGCTGCAAAATCGTGCCAGTTTACTGCATCGTGCTCTCTTGCAGTGTAAAGAATCCAGCGGGCGTGGGCTTTTCCAGGAGAGTATCCTTTGTCATAAACTCTGAATTCTGCCCCGAATTTCAATGCTGTCTTGATAATATATCCTTTTTTTCTTAAATCAGAGAAAACAATGAATTTTGTTTCTATTTTTTTGTCTATTTTTCTTAGTTTTCTCAGGAGAGATTCTTCATTCAGGGGTTTGCTTCCTGAAAAGACTTCCATTTTCCCTTCTGAAACAAGAAACAGGGCTTCAACGAGAGCGTATTCTACTTTTCCTGCTTTTTTTTCTCCAAAGAATGATTTTTCAAACAGGGAAAACGCGCTTTCTGAGTTTGAAGATATTCCCGAGCCTGAAAATTTTGCCTGAATCATATTTAATTTAAGGGAATGCTGTTTTTAAGGCTTGGGGTAAGCTTTATATATTGGGTTTATTTTGCTTCTTGGAAGATGAGGTTCGGAGAAATATATTCAAAGTCCTGGAAGGAATTCAAAGAGGGAAGGAAAGAGCTTTATAAATTGATTTTTTGGTTTTACGCTGTGCCAGCTATTTTGTTATTTTTGGTAAGTTTTCTCTGGATGAATTCTAGCGGAACTTATGGGGCAATTGTGTCTGGAATGAACCAGATAGTTTCAACACAGGGGTATAATGCTACTGCCATAGGGAAGATGACTTCCGAGGCTATTCTCTCTAACATGAACTCGTCCTTTGCTTCCATAATGATTGTCTTGGAAGTAGCTGTTGCTTTAATAATGCTGCTTGCTCTTTCAAGCATTATTTCTGCGTTGCTGAAGGGGGGGAAGTTTAATTTTTCTGAGGCAGTGAAACTCGGAAAGAAAAATTACTGGAGATTGTTCGCATTTTTAATAGTATATATTTTCTTTTTGGCTTGCTTGTTTGTTCCAGGAGCTCTTTTGATAGCATGTGTTTTATGGCAATTTTTAGAACCCTATTTTCTAATTTTGGCAGCTTTATTCGTTATTCTAGGGATTACGTTTATGGTATTTTGGATTTTTGGATATTTTGTGTTTATTGATAATGGCAGCAAGGGAATAATAAAGGCATTGAAAGATAGTTATCGTCTTGTTAAGGGAAGATGGTGGAAGACATTTGGATATTATATTTTGTTTAGTTTAATTATGTTTTTAATAATTCTTTGCTTTTCTATTCCGAGTCTTGTGATTCAGGGAATTGTCAGCGCAGAAATTGCCAAGGCACAGCTTTCTCTCGGAATGTATTCTGCTAATTTATGGGTATCTCAAATATGCGAGATTTTGTCATTCTTCATTGTGTTTCCATTGTCTTTGTTGTTCCTGAAGAATATGTATTTAGAGTGGAAAAAGCGAAGGAAGTAACCATTTCTGATGCTTTGATTTATCAGAGGATTTGGCTTTTTCTGATTAAAGTGAAAGCTTTATAAGAGGAGGGTATTAAGATATTTAATGAGTGATGATTATGGCGACTTTGAGGAAGTAAAAGAAGAAGGAACTGTTGCTGAAGGGGGGGAGCAGGGGCCTGTCAGAGTAAGGCTTCCGAGAAAAGGGGAATTTATAGGAGTTGTTTCTCAGAGATTAGGCGGGAACAGGATGGATATTAAATGTCATGACGGAAAAAACAGAAATTGCAGAGTTCCCGGAAAGTTTAAGAGAAGCATGTGGCTCAGGATAAATGACATTGTTCTTGTTCAGCCCTGGCCCGATGACAATGGAAAGGGAGATGTCATATTTCATTATCATTCAAATCAGGTGAATCAGCTCAGAAAGAGAGGACTGCTTGATTTTATTAAAGGAGGGTTTTAGAGAAGGTGGCAAGAATAAAGGGCAAACAAAGAAAAGAGCGTGATGATGGGATAAAAAAGATTGATTTTTCTTTGATTGAAAAAAAATGGCAGGAGAAATGGGAGAAAGCAAAATGCTTTCAAGTTAAAGAGGATAAGAAAAAGAAAAAATATTATGTTTTAGAAATGTATCCTTATCCAAGTGCTTCATTTTTGCATATGGGGCATGTGAGAAACTTTACTATAGGAGATGTTTATGCGAGACTAAAAAGAATGCAGGGATTTAATGTTCTTTATCCCATGGGATATGACTCTTTTGGACTGCCTGCTGAAACAGCTGCTAAAAAAGCAGGGATTCATCCGAGCAAATACACAGAAGAAGCAATAAAGAAGATTACTGAATATTTCAAGGCATTGGGGAATAGTTATGACTGGAGCAGAACTTTGGCGAGCCACGACCCTGATTATTACAAGTGGAATCAGTATTTCTTTTTGAAATTGCTTGAAAAAGGACTAGCATACAGAAAGAAAGCTCCTGTGAATTGGTGCGAGACGTGTCAAAGCGTATTAGCTAATGAGGAGTCTGAAGGAGGTAAGTGCTGGAGATGCAATAATGAAGTGATTAAGAAAGATATGGAGCAATGGTTCTTTAAAATTACAGATTATGCAGACAGACTGCTTGATGATTTAAGCAAAATTGAGTGGCCGGAAAAAATAAAGACAATGCAGAGGAACTGGATAGGAAAAAGCCATGGAACTGAAATTGATTTTGAAATTCCTGCAGTTGGCAACATGAAGGATAATGAGTTTGTTTTCTTCCATGCCTTCAAAGATAACTCTAGAAGTGTTTTCTGGCCTTGGTTGAAGAAGGAAATTGAAGCAAGAGGAGGAAAAGTTGCTTATGCGCCAGATTTGCCTAAGCCAGACGAACCAAATATTAGTGAATGGGTTAAACTTGTTCAGAAAGAATATAATTTTAATGAAAAAACAGTATTAATAACTCACTCTCTTGGCGGAGTTTTGGCTATGAAGTTGCTTCCAGAGATTAAAAACAAGATAAAAAAATTGATAATGGTTGCTCCTCCAGCGTCGATAAATTTGAGTGACGGCAAGAGAAGACCTGCGTTGGAGAAGTGTTGTGATTGGAGATTTGATTTTGAAAAAATTAAAGAAAAGACTAATGAGATTGTTGTCTTGGCTGATGAAAAAGACCATCTTATAAGAGTTGATAGTGCTATGGAAACTGCTAAGAAATTATCTGCTAAGTGCGATGTTGTTATTGCCCAAGCACCCCATTTTAATAGTGAAGAAGAGCCCCGCATATTAGACAGGATTGTGAGAAAATGGCCGGTGTTTACGACAAGGCCGGATACTATTTATGGGGTTACATTCATGGTAATCTCTGCCGGGCATCCTAAATTGATGGAAATAGTAACTGATAAGCAGAAAAAAGAGGTTGAAGAATTTGTGAAGAGGTGCCAGAAGGCAAGAAGCCCTGAAGAAATAGAAAGTTTGGAGAAAGACGGGGTGTTTACAGGAAATTATGCGATAAATCCATTGACAAAGGAGAAAATTCCTATTTATGCAGGGAATTTTGTCATTGCAGATTATGGCTCGGGGATGGTGATGGCGGTTCCTGCTCATGACCAGAGAGATTTTGATTTTGCGAAGAAATACAAAATTCCTGTCAAAGTAGTGATTAATTCTAAAAACGAGAAATCAAATATCAAGGAGATTCAAAGAGCATTTACAGATGAAGGAGTTTTGATTAATTCAGACAAGTTTGATGGACTGAATAGCAAGGAAGCAATTAAAAAGATAACAGAGCATTTGATAAAGCAGAAAGCCGGAAGATGGGCCGTTAATTATAAAATCCGGGACTGGATGATATCAAGACAGAGATATTGGGGGACGCCAATACCTGTGATTTACTGTGATAAATGCGGGGTTGTTCCTGTTAATGAGAAAGAACTTCCTGTTTTACTTCCTGAAAAAGTGGATTTCAAATCTGCAGGGAATCCTCTTAATAGCAATAAAGAATGGGTTAATGCCAAGTGCCCTAAGTGCCATGGGAAAGCAAGACGAGAAATAGATACAATGGGCGGATTTATGGATAGTTCGTGGTATTTCTTGAGATATTGCGACAATCTGAATAAGAAGAAAGCATTTTCAAAGGAAAGGGTTGATTATTGGATGCCTGTAGATCAATATGTTGGAGGGGCTGAACATGCGGTTATGCATTTGATGTATGCGAGATTTTTTGTTAAAGCATTAAAAGATTTAGGATTTGTTGAGTTTGATGAGCCTTTCAAGAGATTGTTTAATCAGGGAATTGTATACAAAGACGGGGCTAAAATGAGCAAGAGCTATGGGAATGTAGTATTTCAGACAGATATTTCAAATAAGTACGGGATTGATACTGTGAGAATGTTCCTCATGGTTGTTTCTGCTCCTGACAAGCAGATGGAGTGGAGCGATGAAGGTGTTGAAGGAAGTTTCAGAGCTATAAACAGGTTGATTAAACTTTCGGATAAAGTCGGAAAGAAAGCTGACGGGAGAGAAGAGCACAAAATTAATTTAACTATAAGGAAAATGACGCGGCATATTGAGAGTTTTGATTATCCCAAAGCAATTATTTCTTTTGTTGAATGCATGGATTCATTTTCAGAGGGGATAAGCAGAGAAGGATACATGACTTTGCTGAAATTAATATCTCCTTTCTGCCCGCATGTTGCTGAAGAGATGTGGGAGAAAGTTCAGGGAAAAGGATTTGTTTCAGTTGCAGTGTGGCCGAAAGCTGACGAGACAAAGATAAACATGGGATTGGAGCAAGCAGAGAAGAATGTTGAGAAAATAGTAGCTGATATACTGAATGTTATCAAAATTGTCAGAGAGGGACAGGGGATAAATGCAGAGAGAGTTTATCTTTATGTTATTCCTAATGAGGTTTCTGCCTATAACGCAGAGGCAATTAGCAAGAGAATAGGAAAGGAAGTGAGTTTATTTGCTGTTAATGATAATGCGAAATATGATCCCTATGAAAAATCTTCCAAGGCTAAGCCAGGAAAGCCTGCTATTTATGTTGAGTGAATTTAAAGTCTATCAGAATTATTAGTACAAAGTAATCACACAGCTTTAAATAAAAGCTTTTTCTATAAAATAGATGGGTAAGAAAGGGTTGGGGGAAGAGGATAACGGAGATTTTGAATTGAGAGTTGAATGTAAAAAATGCGGGAAGAGGTTTGATTTTGCCGATTATCTGACTTCTGAAGATGAGGATAAGCATATTGCAGAGATTGTTCTTGAAAAATGCGGAGGCAACGATATTCTTTGCGATAAATGCAGGAGCGAGGCGAGAAAAGTTCTTGATAAAGGAAAGTTTGAGCTTGTTAGTTACGGGGATAAAGGTTCTGCTGATATTGAGATGAAAACTGAGGGCGGGGCTAAAAGTGTATGGAAGATGAAGTCTGTTGACGATAATTTAGTCACTTTTGAGGTTGTGAAGCATATTGATTTAAACGAAGATTAGCAATAGGTTAAATTGGGCCATTGTAGATATCGTTCGTCTTAAGGGTATATGTTAATTTATAGTTAATATCTGTTGTATATTAGCTAACGATGTTTGGTTTTATAATCATTTTTGTTTTATTTCTATTATTATGTTTCATGATTAAGTTTATTAATGCATTTCTTTATTTGTGTTTATGATTGAAATGATAAAAATGCTTATTTTGGCAGTTATTCAGGGAATCAGCGAGTGGTTTCCGATTTCCAGTTCTGGGCATCTCGTGCTTTTTTCCAGGTTGTTGGGATTTGAAAACAGTGTTGTTTTTGATGTTGCGCTGCATTTTGGAACATTAATGGCGGTTTTTGTTTATTTTGGAAAGGATATTGTTGATATTCTTGAAGCATGGTTTAAGGGGAATTGGAAGTCTGAAAATGCCAGATTAGGATATTTAATTATAATCGCGAGCATTCCGACTGCGGTTATAGGGTATTTGTTCAAGGAATATTTTGAATCTGCTTTTGCAAGCCTTGGGATTGTTGCAATAGGGTTTGCCATTACGGGAGTGTTTTTGATTATTGCCAGCTTAGATTTTAAGAGAAATGAGAAACAAAAAATGTCTTACTTGGATTCATTTCTTGTCGGTATTGCACAGGCAGTTGCGATATTTCCCGGGATTTCAAGGAGTGGGGCGACAATTTCAACAGGGCTTTTGAGAAAAGTTAAAGTCAGAGAGGCAATGAGATTTTCATTTTTAATTTCAATTCCTGCTATTTTTGGGGCGAGTTTGCTGGAAATTGGCAGTGAGAAGATTTCTCCGAGTTATATCTGGCCAACACTTATTAGTTTTGTATTCGGGCTCGCTTCAATTCATCTTCTTTTGAAAATAGTTGTTAATTCTAAGAAGAATCTGAGATGGTTTGCCCTTTACGTCATGTTATTAGCTATAGGGATTGGAATTTATCTGCTTGTCTGACTTATTCAACGACTGCCTTTATTCTTCTTATCCCTGCTGCAGAGGATTCTTCCTTGATGATTTTAAAATGCCCCAGCTCTTTTGTATTTTTTACATGCGGGCCTGTGCAAATTTCCTTGCCGAAATATCCTTTTTTTTCTTTCTTGTCAATTATTGTGTAAACAGAAACTTTTTCAGGGTATTTTGCCCCGAATTCTGCCTGAGCTCCTGATTTGATTGCGTCATTTAAAGGCATTTCTTCTTTGATTATTTCTAAACCTGGCTTAATCTTATTGTTAACCAGAGTTTCTATTTCTTTTAGCTCTTTTTCTTCTAATTTTCTTCCGAAGTTGAAGTCAAATCTCAGTCTTTCAGGGGTTATGTTAGAGCCTTTTTGCCGTATGTCTTCTTTTAGGATTCTTCTCAAAGCCTCATTTAAGAGATGAGTTGCAGTATGAAGCTTTTTTGTTTGCTCGCTGTTGTCAGCAAGTCCTGATTTGAAAGTTCCTGCAGAGGCTGTTCTTGACAATTCTTGGTGCCTTTGAGACTCTTGCTGGTATTCTTTAACATTAACCTTGATTCCCTTTTCTTTTGCCAGTTCCTGAGTCATCTCAATCGGGAAACCAAATGATTGATATAACAGAAAAGCATCCTTTCCCGATATTTCTTTGTTGTTTGACAGCTTTTCAAACTCTCTAATTCCCGAATCAATGGTTTTGTTGAATTTGTTTTCTTCTTCGTCCAAGTGAGTTATGATTATGTTTAAGTTTTTGGAAAGTTCCTGATAGTCAGGATATATTTTCGGGACTGATTTTGCTATTCTGGCTGTAAGGTTTTCTTTTATTCCGAGCTCTTTTCCATATCTTATTGCTCTTCTTATTAATCTTCGAAGAACATATCCTCTTTCTACGTTTCCCGGGATTATTCCGTCAGATATCATGAATGCTGCAGCTTTGATATGGTCTGCGATTATTCTCATCGCTCTTGTCTGCCCTTTGTCCTTTCCATATTTCTTGTTTGTTATTTTTTCTATTTCTTTGATAATTGGCTGGAAGATTGATGTCAGATAATTATCTTCAAAGCCATTAAGAACAGCGAGAGTTCTTTCAACTCCCCCTCCAAAATCTATGTTTTTCTGCTTTGCTGAATGATATCCAGAGTCGTCTTTTACATACTGCATCAGGACATTATTCCCAATTTCAACCCAATTTTTGTCTTCAGGATTAAATTTTTTAGGAGCTTTTTCCCCAATAAAATAAAATTGTTCTGTGCATGGTCCGCATGGCCCTGTTGCTCCTGCAGGTCCCCACCAATTATCATCAACTGAAAATGCTATTCTTTCTTTTGGAATTCCTAAAGACATCCAGATTTTTGCAGATTCTTCGTCTTTTACAGCATCTTTATTTCCTGCAAAACAGGTTACTGCGTATTTTTTTATAGGAATTCCTAATAATTTTGTCTGGAACTCAAAAGTCATTTTTATAGCTTCTTCTTTCCAATAGTCTCCGAGGGACCAGTTGCCGAGCATCTCAAAGAAAGTGTGATGCACAGTATCTCCAACTTCGTCTATGTCTCCTGTTCTGATGCATTTTTGGACATTGCAAAGTCTTTTTCCTAAGGGATGCTTGTTTCCGAGAAGGAAGGGGACAAGAGGGTGCATCCCTGCTGTTGTGAATAATACTGTTGGGTCATTTTCCGGAATTAGAGATGCTGAAGGGATTTCTTTGTGGTTTTTTGATTTGAAGAAATTTAAGTATGCTTTTATCAGCTCCTGCCTTGTTTTTATTTTGCCCATAAATGATAAGGTTTTAGAATGTATTTAAAAGTTGCTCTGCAACTTTTAAGTCTTGATTATTGCGTGCCTAATGGGCTATGTCTATAATAATTTATAGGGTTATGGGTGGATTATGCTGTGTCTTAAGGGGTATTCAAGCTTATTGCAATCGGGAGAGGCGGGCTTTTATTTCTTCTAATTCTTTGTCTATTAAAAGACGTTTGCGCGTTTCTTCTTTTTGCTCTTTTTCCTGCTCCGGGAAGGCAGGAGTTTCCTGATTTGCTTTTTCTTTTATTTCTTCTTTTTCCTTTGGGAGTTTTGGGATGAGCCTATCAAAGAAGGAAAGAGAATTTTTCAGTTCTTCTATTTTCGATTTTAAATGTATTTTAAGGAGAAGTTCTTCTTTTCTCAGCCTTTCATATTCTTTGAACTTTTTTGTTATATTAATTATTCCTAATTGCGACTGCAAAAGATTTTTTTCTCTGTAATTTATTTCAGGAGTGTCTATTTTGACATATTCAGGATTCATTCTGCTTTTTCGAAGATATTTTGAGTTATGTCTTTTATTTTTGCTTTTATATCATTTAATTCAGTTTCCCAGCTAGCTAACTCATGCTCTTCTCTCATTTTAGTTTCTCTTATTCTTCTTAATAAAGATTCTACCTCTTCGATTTTTAGTTTTATTTCACTTAAAGATTTCCGGGCGGTTCTGAATTTATCTATTTTTACGAATATATCCAACTTTTCCGGATGCTTTTGAGGAATTTCATGGAATTGCTGGGGAGCAGGAGGTGCACCAAGATTTAATGGCTTGGGCTCTCTTTGTTTAATTTCTCTTATCATCTGTGCAGGTTTGTGATTTTCCGGAATTTCAACTGTTTTGAACTTTTTTTCTAGATTGTTCTGATAATCTGGGATTTTTGGAAGCGGAAATTCTTCTTTTTCTTCTTGATGCTCTTCCGGCATTTCAGGGAAAGAGGGCATTTTATCTTCATCTAAATCATCTTTAAGGAGATTTTTTAAACTAGGAGATGAAATTGACTCAAATAAGGGCCCTCCAATAGGCGCATTAGTTTTTGGAGGAGCAAGATCAGGAAGCCTGTTTTTATCGTCTTTTTTATCCCAGAACATATTCATCATTTTCAAAATTTATTTATATAGCTTTATATTAACTATACAGTGACTACATGGATTAGAAAGATTTTTATTCGGGAATTTTGAAAAAGATGTATGCAAATCAAGCTTCTAAAGGATATAGTCTCATCTGTTGTTGGGGCGGGAACCTCAAAAATTGTAGATCTTTTATACGGAAAGAAAAATGTTAATGAGTTTCTTATTGCTAAAAACTTAAATTTAACAATAAATCAGACGAGGAATGTTCTGTATAAACTGGCTGATGAGGGGCTTGTCAGTTTTGTGAGGAAAAAAGACAGGAAAAAGGGAGGATGGTATACTTATTTTTGGACTTTGAACTCTGGGAAGAGCCTGCACAGATTCAAGGAAAAACTTGTCAGAGATATAGGGGCTCTGAAATCGCAGCTTACCTTAAGAAAAGCAGGGAGATTGTTTTATTGCCCGAACTGCAAGATAGAGCATAATGAAGAAAGTTCTTTGCTTAATGGGTATTCGTGCCCGGAATGCGGAGAAGTTCTGCAGTTGAAAGATAATGCAGAAGATATCGCAAGTCTTGAAAAGCAAACTAATAAGCATAATTCTTTGCTTGCAGAGGTTAACACTGAAATCGGAGAGATAGATGCTCAGGAGGAAAGAGTTAAGGGGAGAAGATTAAGAGCAGAGGCAAAGAAGAAAGAGAAAGAAAGAGCTGCGAGAAAGAAGGAGAGAGAAAGACTTGCCAGGAAAGAGGCAAGAGAAAAAGCAAGGAAGAAGGCTGCGAGAAAGGCGAAGAAAAAGAACAAAAAGAAAAGATGAATCATAAAAAAAAGAGAGGATTTTTTCGAGAATTTAGTTTAACTAATCTGATAATTTTAGTTAATGTTGTTGTTTTTATTGCTTTTTATCTGGTGACGAAGCTATGGATGAAGAATTTTTATTTTTATGTTGCAGTAACACCATTAGTTGTGCTTTCCGGGAAGATGATTTGGACCGCTATCACAAGTATTTTTACTCATCAAATGCTGCTTCATTTGTTTGTAAATATGTTTTCTCTGTATTTTCTTGGTAATTTTACAGAGAGGATTATAGGAAGAAAGAGAATGTTCTGGCTTTATATTATCGCAGGAATCATAGGAAGTATTTTTTATGTTCTATTCGCGCAGGTTGGGACTTTAGTTCCCCATGGGGATTATTTGTTTGGCGCGCTGAGTGATTCTGCTGTTGGAGCGTCAGGGGCGATATTTGGACTTCTTGGATTGATGGCAATGCTTGTCCCGAAAAACAGGGTTTATCTTATTGTTGGTCCCCTGATAGTTATTATTCTTGAATTTGTTCTTGTAGTAGTTGTTCCAGAAGAATATATGAATATCTTTAGCACTATTTTTTCAGTTTTGCTTATTGCTATGATAGTTGCAATGCTTGTTCCTAATGAAAAGATAAGAAGATTTTCTATTCCTATAGAGATGCCGCTTTGGGTTGCTCCAATTGCTGCAATTGTCCCTCTTGTTTTAATAAGCTTCTTTGTCAAACTGCCCATTGGGAACACAGCTCATTTAGGCGGATTAGTTGTCGGATTGATATTTGGATGGTATTTGAAAGTTAAATATAAAAAGAAGGTGATGCTTTTAGAAAGATATTTTGCCAGCGGGCAAAATTGGTAGTACTGCAATGAAAAGAGGCAAAAAAATTAAAAACAACAAAAGAAGGTTCAGTTTTAAGGAAGAATACCGAGAGTCATGGAGTTATCTGAAGGAGAGCCAGAGTTTTATCTGGGGTTCTGCTGTTTTGTTTGCTGTCAGCATTGTTTTGGGATATGTTCTCTGGGGCAATTTAGTGTTTTTTGATAAAGTTTTAAAAGAATTAATTGAAAAAATGGCAGGGCTTTCAGGGATTAAATTAATTCTTTCTATATTCTGGAATAATTTATTTGCCAGTTTGATGGCGATTGTTTTAGGGGTTATTTTAGGGATATTTCCGATTATTTTTAATGCTTATAACGGATTAATGGCGGGATATGTTATAAAAAGAGTGTCTGATGTTTCAGGATTTAGCGAGGTTTGGAGATTATTGCCTCATGGGTTATTTGAGGTTCCTGCTATTTTGATTTCATTTGGCTTGGGTGTCAGGCTTGGGTGGTTTTTCACAGCGAAAGATGAGGGAAAAGAGCTGAAAAGAAGAATAATCAGCTCTTTGAGAGTATTTATTTTTATTATTTTTATATTGCTTGTTCTCGCGGCGATAATAGAAGGCGCCCTTATAACTTTAGATGGATGATGAGA
>Ga0172371_10010334_pt1 | contig 12621 bp, 10 predicted proteins | sample Lak12m_FD_114543 | JGI IMG/M metagenome (GOLD analysis project Ga0172371, IMG submission 114543) | Freshwater microbial communities from Kabuno Bay, South-Kivu, Congo - kab_022012_12m | ecosystem: Environmental > Aquatic > Freshwater > Lake | place: Democratic Republic of the Congo: South-Kivu... | reverse complement strand
TTAAAAATTAACCACAGAGCACACAGAGAAAATATTATCAAAAGCTGTAAGCTGTCAGCCATTAGCTCTCAGCTATTTTGTACCTCCCCTCTGTGTCCTCTCAATTCTTATTTTCTATTTTCCCTCTTTTAGTTTTTTGCTCCGGTAGAATTTATCAGTTCTATCCCGCTTCGTACCACTCTTCAAGAAAGCTCAGTACTGATTACCCTACTATGCTATAAAACAGGATAAAATTCCCGGGTTATTTCCATTAGAAGCTATTCTGTTGGAGAGCACAGAGTGTCCCTGTCCCTCTGTGAAACTCTGTGGTTTCATGTTGTTCCCCTATTTTTCATAGAACTTTTGTACCCAATAAGAGCGTTTAACGTCGTGTCATACCATCAGCACGATCAGGTGTCTTTGGGTGTAGGCGCGATTTTGAATTCGGGGACCAGGGTATTGTCGACAGTCACCGCCTGACCGTTACGCAGCTTGAAGGCGCCGGTGCTTACAACGGTCTCGCCCTGCTTGAGCCCGGAGGTGACAGCAACAAAATCTCCGCGCCGCACGCCGAGCCGCACAAACTGCTGGCGCACGACCTTGGCCGGCGGGCTGTTTTTAGCGTTTTTATCATCCTCCACGATGAACACCGAGTCGCTGTAGGGGGCGTTGAGCACAGCGGTAATCGGTATGGCAAGCACGGTATCCTGCTCCGGCAGCACCACGGTCGCCGTAGCGAACATGCCGGGGCGGAGGCGCTGCTGAGTATTCTTTACGGTTGCCTGCACCACGACATTGCGCGTTGCTTTTTCGACCTCGGGGTTAATCGCGGTGATGGTGCCCTCAACAACCTGGCCGGGGAGCGCATCTGTTTTCACCCGCACCGCGAGGCCTGGCCGGATCTGCGCGAGCTGCTGCTGCGGCAGGGAAAAATTGACAAAAACAGGATCAAGGGCCTGGAGCGAGACAATCTCATCACCGGCGCTTAAAATCTGCCCGAGGTTGACCAGGCGAATACCAAGGGCACCGGTAAAAGGCGCCCTGATGGTTTTTTTCGCTATTAACGCCCGCATGTTGTCGGCCTGGGCAACCGCCTGCTTGTACTGCGCATCAGCATTATCATATTCAGCCTGGGAAGATGTTTTCTGTGAAAGAAGCTTGCGCGCCCGCTCCAGCGTTATTTTTGTCAGCGTCACTGTGGCCTCCGCAGAGCGAAGCTGCGCCGTCTCCGCAGAGATGTCCTGCTGCACCAGAAGGTCTCCGGCCTGCACCATCGCGCCCGGCTCGAATGCGATCTGGACGACCTTGCCGGTCATTTCCGCGGACACCGTAACGCCCTGCACCGCAACGAGCGATGCCACCGAGGTAAGAACAGACTCCCAGTTTTCCGTATGCGCCGCGGCGGTTGTAACCATCTCCGGCGCGGGTTGTCGTTTCTGGGCGATCATCCAGCTGATCTGCAGGCCTTTGATTCCGCCAATGGTACCTGTCAGCACAACCAGTCCAATAATGGCAATAATGATTTTCTTCTTCATGTGTCGTTAAGAACCTCTTTCGCGCCGGATACGGGATGCCGCTCGGCATAAGGCTCCAGCGGCCTGCTGTGTTTATAACGAAATTCAGCACAACCCGCACGCAAGTTGTTTTTTATTTTATACTGTTTACAAATTATTTATGCAAGGCACAAATAAAAAAATTTAACTGTTTGTCACTATAAAACGCTTGTGCAAATAATTAGTGCGCATGAAGTTTTATCGCGCAGTATCGTGCACTAAGACATTATTTAGAAGACCTGCTGTTCCAGAAATACAGAACCACGGAAGCGGCAATCGCGGCGTTAAGGGATTCGATGGATGAGGATATGGGGATGGAAATGGCACTGGCTTTCAGTTCCTCCGGCACACCCCGTCCTTCAAGGCCGGGCAGCAGTAAAAAACTTTCAGGAAACTGAAAGGATTCGATGGGTGTTCCTGACCTGTCAAGGGTGACAATGTTCAACTTGCGCTTATCGCACACTGTTTTCAGCTCATAGATGGACGGACCGTTGAACAGGTTTGTTTCAAAGACTGCTCCGGCTGATGATTTGATGCTCCGGGGGTGAAAGGGGTGGGCCGCTTCTTTGAGCATGATAATTTTCTTTACGCCGAAGCCCGCGGCAGAACGGATGGCCGCACCGGCATTCAACGGGTCCTGAAACGGGATCAATAAATTACAGCCCTCCACAGGGCTATAGTCCCATTCAGGAATATCGGGAACCCGGATGACGAGGAGCGGTGCGCCGGTGTTGAAGGTGTCAAGCTCATTGTAGAGGTTTTTTTTAAGGATGTGGAGTGAGCCGGCATCGGCGAACTGTTTAATGATGGTTTTTAGGGCGCTGTCATCATCAGCATAGTGCTCAAAAATTATCAGCGCCATGCAGCGGTCAGCAGCAGATTGCGCAAGTTCCCGTACCAGCTTTTTTCCTGAAACAATCACCTTTCCGTATTTGCGCACGCCGTCAACGACGGTTAATTTCTTAAATTCCCTGAAGTGTTTATTGTCTTTTGATGCGATAACCATCTTCGCGAAGCTTTACAATTTGACGGTAAGAGTTTATATATACACAGGTAGTATTTATAAGATAGCTTGCGGTATCATTGCAATATAAATCTCGGAGAGAGCGATGGCGGAAGAAAAGACAGTCATCACCACCTGCACCCACGACTGCGGCGGCAGGTGTCTGCTTAAAGTACACGTGAAGGACGGTGTAATTACCCGGATTGAAACCGATGACGCTGAAGAGCCGCAGCTCAGGGCCTGCGCCCGGGGCCGGGCCTACCGGCAGAGGATTTATTCTCCCGACCGTCTTGCATATCCCATGAAACGCATTGGCGAGCGGGGAGAGGGGAAGTTTGAACGCATCTCCTGGGATGAAGCGCTTGACACGGTGGCGAGTCAGCTGCAACGGATAAAAGAGGCCTATGGCAATTCTTCAATCTTCCATGTGAGCTATTCCGGCAATACCGGCACCATGCTGCACAGCCAGCTGGCAGTGGTGCGCCTTCTCACCATGTTCGGCGGATTTACCCCCACCTGGGGATCAGCTTCCTTCTGGGGGGGCTTGTTTGCTTCCGAGATGACCTACGGAACCCTTACCACCGGCAATACCCGCAATGACCTGCCCAACGCACGTTTTATAATAATGTGGGGCTGGAACCCTGCAGAATCAATTCAGATAACAACCACCAGCTATTTCATGACTCTGGCCAAAGAGGCCGGGGTGAAAATTGTGGCTGTTGACCCGCGCTTCACCGACTCTGCCGCGGCATTTGCGTCTCAGTGGATACCGATCAGGCCGGGCACCGACACGGCCATGCTCATGGCCATGGCCTACGTGATGATACAGGAAAACCTCCAGGACCAGAAGTTCCTCGATACCAATACCATCGGCTTTGAGCAGTTCAGGGATTATGTCACGGGCAGAACTGATGGAATACAAAAAACACCGGCCTGGGCCGAAGAAATCACGGGGGTGCCGGCAGCAACGATTGCACAGCTTGCCCGCGAGTATGCCACGCTGAAACCGGCAAAGCTGCTCTCATTAGGAGCCCCGGGCCGCACTGCGTTCGGCGAGCAGTTTCACCGCGCTACCGCGACACTTGCAGCGATGACCGGAAATATTGGCATATATGGAGGAGATGCTACAGGTTTCGGCCTGGCGCCAATCGGGCTCCAGCCGCTTGCATCGGCCGCTCTGCTGCATGGCGGAAAGCCCGGCAATCTGCCGGAAGGGACCACCCCGAAAAAAGGCGTGCATATCACCAAGGTCTGGGATGCAATCCTAAAAGGAACAGCGGGGGGATATCCGGCTGATTTCAAGATGGTCTATACCACCAATGGCAATCCGGTGAACCAGTTCATGAATTCAAATAAGGCGGTCCAGGCATTGAAGAGCCTTGAATTTGTGGTGGTGCATGAGCAGTTCATGACCGCAACCGCGCGCTATGCTGACATACTGTTGCCGGTCAACACCTTTTTTGAGCGCAATGACATTGTGCGGCCGTGGCATTCCGCACCGTATTACTTTTATGCCGGCAAGGTCATTGAATCTTATGGCGAATCAAAATCCGATTTCGAGATATGCACAGAGCTGGCCCCGCGCCTTGGTATCGAGGGATACAGCGGCAAAACCGAAGACGAGTGGCTGCGTCTGGCGTGGCAGTCTGCCGAGCTTTTCACGCACACAAAGCCGCTCGCGGGTTATGATGAGCTGAAGCAAAAGGGGGTGCATAAAATTCCCCTTGAACAGCCTGCTGTTGCTTTCCAGGAACAGGTGAAAGATGTGCGGAACCATCCGTTCCCCACGCCGTCGGGTAAAATAGAGATCTACTCGCAGCGCCTGTCTGATATGAAAAACCCGCAGCTCCCGCCCATCCCCACCTTTATTGAAGCGTGGGAAGGGCCGCGTGACGCACTCGCGCAGAAGTACCCGCTGCAGCTCATTTCAACGCACTACAAGCGGCGCATCCATTCCCAGATGGATAATATCCCGTGGATGAAAGAGCTTGAGCCGCAGACCGTATGGATAAGCTCTGCGGATGCGCGGCAGCGCAGCATTCAGCACGGCGATATGGTGAAAATATTTAATGACCGGGGCACGGTGGTGCTGCCGGCAAAGGTAACGGAGAGGATTATGCCCGGCGTGGTGAGCATTGATCAGGGAGCGTGGTTTAAGCCTGACAAGCAGGGCGTTGACCGGGGCGGCTGCGTTAATGTGCTGCTCAAAGACGAGCATTCACCGGCAGGCGCATTCTGTAGCAACACCGGCCTTGTTGAGGTGCAGAAAATATAGCCAAGATATTTGAAATTTGTTGTTAGGCTTCTGGTTCATTTGTTCGGGCTAAATGCTCGCAATAAATGCCGCTTGTTTTTGTCAGAACCTTTGCTCGCACCGCCCGCAACTGTTTTCACCAGAAGTCTAACAATACAAAATGTGAGAGCAAAATCTCGCTATATAAGAATCTACGCCTGAAACCGCAGGAGAGCAGCCTGATAGCTGACCGCTGACGGCTGATAGCAATTGGAGCTTGTTATGCAAATGGCCTTTTACTTTGACCAGTCCCGATGTATCGGATGCTACGCGTGCAGCATAGCGTGCAAGGACTGGAATAATATCGCGGCTGGCCCGGCACAGTGGCGCCGGGTGACGGCACGGGAGTGGGGCGCATACCCCGATGTTTTTCTTGTCTATGTCTCACTCTCATGCAGTCACTGCGCGAATCCTTCGTGCGCTGAGGCATGCCCGGTCAGCGCCATCAGCAAGAACGAAAAGAACGGGGTGATGGCGGTCAACCAGGAGGAATGCCTGGGATATGATGCGTGCGGAGCGTGTAAAAAAGCCTGCCCCTATGCCGTGCCGCAGTTCGGGGAAGAGGATAACGCGAAGATGCAGATGTGCACGTTCTGCAGTGATCGCCTGAAGAAAAACAAAAAGCCGGCATGCGTGGATGCCTGCCCGGTGCGGGCGCTTGACGCGGGACCGCTGGAAGAGCTACAGGCAAAATACGGAAAGGTGACAAAAGTGCCCGGCTTCACGTATTCCGAAGAGACAATGCCGTCAATAATTATTAAACCGCGCTATAAGCAAAACCCGAATCCCTAACCACGAGTCACTAATCTGTATAACTGAGACTGAATATTGCAGCAATTACCGCAGGGGCATGCAGCATCAGCCATGAGACGCTTCAGCATGGAGTTTTAGCCCCAACGCTTCGACGACTTTCAGAATGGTATCGAAACCGGGACTGCGCTCGCCGGAGAGCGCCTTGTAAAGACTTTCGCGGGACAGGCCGGCATCACGCGCGACCTGCGCCATGCCTTTCGCACGTGCGATATCGCCCAGCGCTTTCGCAATAAACGCTGCATCGCCGTTGGCCTCCTCAAGACAGGCCTCAAGATATGCTGCCATTTCCTTCGGAGTTCGGAGATGCTCTGCAACATCGTAGCGAGAGGTTTTGGTTTTGTTCATGATGATCTCCTACAGGTTGCGCGCAAGTCGCAGCGCGGTCTTGATGTCGGTGGCCTGCGTGCGCTTGTCTCCGCCAGCCAGCAAAGTTAAGACCGTACGCCCGCGCAGTGTATAATACACGCGGTACCCCGGTCCGTAATCGATTCGCAATTCCGAGACACCTTCACCAACAGGTTTTACATCACCAGGGTTGCCTGCGGCAAGACGCTCTACCCTGGCCTGTACGCGCGCACGAGCATGAATGTCACTCAACGCATCAAGCCATCGGGCAAAAGTCTCGGTTTTGCGAATTTCGAACATACTATATTGTAGCCGTTAGGCTACATATTGTCAACATTTCTTTAGAGGGGGTGATGTATTAGAGATTGTGTTAGAAATGAAAGGAGAAGTGACGATTTCGACAGCGAGGAAAACGCGAAGATGCAGATGTGCACGTTTTGCAATGATAGACTGAAAGAAAACAGGAAGCCTGCCTGTGTGGATGCGTGCCTGGTGCGGGCGCTTGACGCGGGACCACTGGAAGAACTGTTGGCAAAATACGGGAGTGTTACCGAGGTGCCCGGCTTTTCATGTTCTGATAAAACAAGGCCATCAATTCTTTTCAAGCCACGCTATAAGCAAAACCCGAATCCCTAACCACGAGTCACTAATCTGTATAACTGAGACTGAATATTGCAGCAGTTAAATAGAGGTTTAATTAAAGCGCTAAACCCCCAGCTATGCTGGGGAGAATAAAAAAAGCTCTGCTGAGGTATTGAGTAGAAAGAGAACCTCCCTTAGAGTTGCAGAAGTGATTCGTTTTGCAACAAGAAGGGAGGAAGAAAAGATGGACAGTAGGAAATTATCACACACGGTATGGGAGTGCAAGTATCATATCGTATGGATACCGAAACGAGGGCGGAAGGTGATCTATGGTAAGTTACGCAAAGAGATAGGGCAAATCATACGGAAGTTGTGTGAGTACAAAGGGATATTGATAGTGGAAGGGAATGCGGGGATAGATCATATACATCTTTGTTAGCTATACCGCCGAAGTATTCGGTGGGGAGTATCGTAGGGTATTTGAAAGGCAAGAGCACGATGATCGTGTTTGAGCGGTACGAAACGCGGAAGCGGAATTTTCGGGGGCATAGTTTTTGGGCGCGGGGATATTATGTAAGCACGGTAGGGCGAGATGAAGAGCAAGTGCGGCAGTACATCCGGAATCAGGAGACGAATGAAACGATAGAAGAGAACTATGAGCCGCCAGAGGATGATAATCTCTTTTAGAGAAGCTCGAAGAAGGGTAATCCTTTAGGATGCCAGTAACACAGGCAAAAACATAATCCAGTAAGCAAAACGAATCACATTTTACTTTTGATATAATGCCTTAAGGCAAGCCCGCAGCAAAAGCCCTATGGGCGTATAATCAAGCTACCGGCTTTGCCGGTAGTCATGACTGAAAGACTTACGAAATTGCAATTATTATACGCTCATGATTATTGGCTGTCAATGTATTACACTGTTATGTATGACACCGCGCACCGTTAAGCTTTTGATCTATTTTTAACCAATTTTAAAAATGGATTGCTATTAGCTGAATATATTTTATAAAGTGCTGTAAAAGAAGTTATGTTGAGGTAGGTGTAGCGGTTCAAAGGAAAATGGGCAGCTGCGGAGACAAAGATCTACATCTTGTGGTGAGCATTAGAGGCAGAAAAGTGATGCTTATGTATCAGATGTGAGAATAGTCATTCTTGTTAAACGATTGAAGACTTGAATATAAATGCACTTGTTTGTAGTGATCGAAACGCTGTTTTAAAAGCTGCAAGATCTTAAATTTCTCAACTAATCCCTACTCAAGGGGCTCGACAAATTCGATGAGCATGCCGCCGGTGTCCTTCGGCTCAAAGTAGGCAACCCTGCTCCGCTTCATGTTGAGGATGCCGGCTTTGGTGACGTGGCCCAAACGCACACCCTTCTGCTCCATGTCCTTCACGGATTCTTCAAGGTTATCCACCACGAACGCAATATGATTGATTCCCTCCTGCGGGTACCCGAGGAACGCTCTGAAATTCTCTGTCAGCGGCTGGATGAACTCCAGTTCTATGTCCCCGATGGACAGGAACGCGAATATGGTCTCGGTCTCGGTGCCTCTGTCAGGGACAAAGCGGATGTCTTTATCTTCAAGTCCCAGGAGGTTTTTATAGACGGCAAGTGACGCATCAATATCATTGACAATTATGCCCAGATGACGGATTTTTTGTATCATGGCAGTATGCTCCTTTTCAGACAAAGTAATAAAAAGAGACCAGCCAGTCAAGGTAAAAAGGATTCAAACCAACCTTGCTGCTGGTGGTTGACTATATTGAAAAAGGTATGTTAAAGCATTAGTATCATGAAAAAGTCCAGGCCGGTTACATCAAAACTGCCGCGCGGGTTGACACTTCTATCAGGGTGGTTAGCGATTTTGGCAGCCATCTGCTGCACGCAACCACTGTATGCTGCTTCTACGGAAATAACTGTTCCCGTATCGCCGGATATTTTAAAAGGCGAAGAGCTTACGTTTGATATAAGTTTCTGGCTTTTTAAAAACGCGGCGCGAAGCCGGATGACCTTTATAAAAACCGGCGATACCTATGTTGCAACCATGGAGGCGCAGACGAGCGGGTTCATCGGTTTTGTTACCCGCAACATGCATGAGCGCATGACCAGCACCATGCGCTTTGATGCCCGGAGAGGTTGTTTGCAGCCGCTGTCGTTTAAGGAGGAGTTTACCCGGGGCAACCAAACCAGGAAGAGAACTGTAGCCTTTAACCATGAAAAGAGGATTCTCGCGGTCACCTATGAAAACACTCCAGGCAAAAAGAAAACCATCACCAGGAAATTTTTCAAGCCTGACTGCGATGACCTGCTGACCGCATTTTATAATGTGCGCCTCGGATACTATGCAGACCCGCAGAAGGGGAGCCGGTTTCAGGTTGTCATCTATACAAAAGAAAAAGCTTCCACCCTGCAGATAGCTTTCCCTGAAACAGACAAAACAATACCGAAAAGCCCCTGTAGGGGAACCTGCTATGTTATCATTACCATGGATAAGGACCTTACCAATATGGCCACCAGGAAACTCACCGGATGGCTTTCAAATGACCGTGTTCCGCAGTGCGGCACAGTTGAAGACGCCTATCTTCTGGGCGATTTAAAGGTAATGCTGCGCGACCGAAAAATTGCCGGTGAATAACATATTGAATTCCAGTAAATCCTTTTGTGCAGCGCAGAGATAAAATCCTCGATTAACAGCATACACCCCGCAGTTTTTATTCGCCTTTTATCGTTTCATGGTTTTCTGAAACAGCAGCATCCCTCCTGCCGGCGCAGAAGCCTCACAGAGGCGGTCCATAAATCGATTATGCCTTACAAATTTGCACTGAAGCGCAGGTATTAATTAAATCAATTACAATAATGCTTGCGGCTCTTTTGCAATTCCTAATGTAAGTAATAACAGCAGGTTAACAGCGCGCACCAAACAATCGGCTATAATATTATTTTTTGGCAAAAAAATTGCCTCTGTATTGGCAATAATTAACCGCTGTCATTTTTATATATCGGAGGTATGATTTCATGGAATGTCTGTCGAAAAAAAAGATTAAATCTAATGTAATCCCGATTAATAGCGCCATAATAGAAGAAGAAATGTTTGATCTGAACGCCACCATAACGCCACAAGAAAATGAGTTTGAAATATTGTATGAAAACGCACCCTTAGGAATTTTTGTCATTAATCAAAAAAAGGAAATAGTGAAATTTAACAAAGAAGCTGAAAACATTTTCGGCCACCGCGCTGAAGAGGTCATCGGAAAGCATCTCGTCACCCTTATTCCCGAGCGCTATCGCAACTTCCACTTCAAAAACTTCGGTGCCGTGATGGGCCGTCCGGAGAACAGCTCCAAGGCCTATGAATTTATCGGACTGAAAAAAAACGGCGAGGAATTTTCCGCGGAATTCAGCTTTCGCCTCCTGCCGAGGCCCGCTGATCCGCTGATGATAATCAGCGCCCGTGATATCAGCTCCCGCAAGGGGCTTGAAATCCAGATGAAGGAGAGAACCGATGTCCTGCAGGAATATTTAAAACTGCATAACCAGTGGCTTGTTGAAACCGAGCATAAATATAATGTCATGTTCGAGGCATCAAAAACCGGGCTTTTTTATGTGCAAGAAGATGGAACCATATTCGATATCAACACGGTTGCAGAGGAAATGCTCTGTTCGGACAAAAGCGCGGTCGTGAAAAAGCCGCTCTTACATGTCATGCCGGAGCGGGAGCGGGAAAAGAGCAGTGAAATTATAAAAAAGATTTTCAAGGATGTGCTGAAGTTCAGTGCAGACAAGGTCATGGAAGGGTTTATTGTCAACAGCCAGGGCCGGGAGATTCCCAGTGAGTTCTGTTTCAGAAAAATCGGGGAAGGGGCCGAGCGGCAAATCGTCTGCATGGTGCGGGACATCTCGATCATGAAGCAGATCGAGGACCAGCTCATTAAATCCCAGAAATTTGAAGGACTCGGGGTGCTTGTCGGCGGTATGGTGCATAATTTCAAGAATATCATGACCAGCATAATGGGCTATGTTTCGCTGATGCGGACCCTGGTGACGCAGGATGAAAAGCTGTGCCGGTATTTAAACATTATAGAAACTTCCTGTACCAGGGCCTCTGATCTGTCACGGGAAGTGCTGGCAGCCGGCAAAAAGCAGGATACCGTTAAAAAGGTTCTGAACATCAACAGCACGATAGAGAGAAGCACCGGACTCTTTGAAGAATGCACGGATAAGCGGTTTACCGTTGATAAGGAGCTTGACCCGGCATTGAACCAGGCCGAGTGTAATGAAAGCCAGGTCGAGCAGGTGCTGCTCAATCTTCTGCTCAATGCGCGGGACGCGATGCCCGATGGCGGGCAGATATTTGTCCGGACCCAGAACATCTACCTGAACCACGAAGCATGTAAAAATTATTACAATGTCATTGGCGGCAATTTCGTCGAGATTCTGGTAAAAGACAGCGGCAGCGGCATGTCGCAGGAGGTTCAGAAACGCATTTTTGACCCGTTTTTCACGACCAAGGAAGAGGGGCGCGGTACCGGGCTGGGGCTCTCGACCGTAGACCGGATTGTGAAAAATCATCGCGGTTTTGTGGAAGTATTCAGCAGGGAAGGCCAGGGAACAACGTTTAAAATATATGTGCCGGCCTATGATTCCGCGGCAGTTGATAGCCGGGAAAGCCGGTTGCGCACGGTTATGAAAAAAGGTTCGGAAACCATTCTGGCCGTTGATGATGAAAATAAGCTTATCAACCTGATAGTCGAATCTCTCGGGGCTCTCGGCTATAATATTTTATCCGCTTCAGACGGCCGCGAGGCGGTCCGGCTTTTCGAGCAAAACAAGTCAGACATTGATCTGGTGATTTTGGATCTCATGATGCCGTCCATGAACGGCTATGAAGCCTTCAAAGAAATTAAGGCCCTGGACCCTGCCAGTAAAATTATACTATGCACCGGATATGTGGCTGATGACAATGTCCAGGAGATGCTCAACAACGGCGTCAAGGGGCTCCTCAAAAAGCCCTACCGGATAGAGGACCTTTCCCGCGCGGTCCGTCTGGTGCTGGACGAACAGGCATCTGCTGCGCCCTATTACCATCAGTAGGACGCTTCAGGGAATTCCGTCATAGGTTGCGTCGCCGCGCTTCAATCATAAAGTTATTGACATTAGCGCGGGTATCCGCTACCACTTATAATATAGGCAAAACCAAATATGGTGCATAACAGAGGGTAACCGGCAGGTTATCCTCTGTCTTTATTATATGTGCCGATCCTTACCCGCGCGATATTTTTAACAGGGAGGCTGACAGAGCGTCTATGGATAAAGTCCCTATGACCCGGCAGGGGTATGAAGCCCTCATGGAGAAGCTGAGAAAGTGTAAGGCCTTTGACCGGCAGCAGATTATCAAGGAGATTGAGGTTGCCCGCGGCTTTGGCGACCTCTCGGAGAATGCAGAGTATGAAGCTGCGAAGGAGAAACAGGGGCTCATCGAGAAACAGATCAAGGAGCTTGAACAGAAGCTTACCCATGCCGTGGTGATTGATACCAGATCGCTCAGTTCAGACCGTGTGATATTCGGGGCCACGGTGCGTCTGGAAGACCTGGACCGGGGAGAGAACATAGACTACCAGATAGTAGGCGCTGATGAAGCAGATGTTGATCAAGGGAAAATTTCCATCAACTCGCCCATTGCGCGTGCGCTCATCGGCAGGGAAGAGGGTGATGATGTGGCCGTGCAGACCCCCGGCGGTGTGCGCAATTACTCAGTTCTCGAAATAAGCTTTAAATGAGAGGGAAGTCATGAAATTCTGCCCGAACTGTGAAACAGAATATATCGACAGTATAGAGGTCTGCGCAGACTGCCACGCCCGGCTTATCAGCGAACGGGAAATGCGCATCATTATGGCGGAGCGGGCACGGGAGACGCGGGAAGTTTTTGCCAGGGCGGAAACCATTGAAAATCAGTTTGAAGCCGACGTTATAAAAAATGCGTTAGAGAAAGAACAAATCCCGGTAATCGTGAGAAGCTTTCATGATACCGCATACGACGGCATCTATATCCC
>Ga0172371_10010333_pt1 | contig 12622 bp, 12 predicted proteins | sample Lak12m_FD_114543 | JGI IMG/M metagenome (GOLD analysis project Ga0172371, IMG submission 114543) | Freshwater microbial communities from Kabuno Bay, South-Kivu, Congo - kab_022012_12m | ecosystem: Environmental > Aquatic > Freshwater > Lake | place: Democratic Republic of the Congo: South-Kivu... | reverse complement strand
CCTTTAACCACCGTTGTTAAGGCGCTCTGATTGGGAGGTGAAGCTGCATCATAAGCCGACACCCGATAGCTGTAGCTTGTATTGGATGATAATCCTCCATCAGATATTGATGTGTACCCTGTAGACTTATAATATGTCGGGGTACACGAGGCTCCTGAGCATCTATAGACTTTGTATCCGGCAACGCCGGTTCCCGTATCTGTGCTTGCTTTCCATGAAAAAGTAATGGTTGAGCTGCTATTAACGGTAACGGCAGGAGATGACGGCACAGTAGGAGCGTTAGTGTCTGACGAAGCACATGACGATATCCCGGTCTTTGAAATTTCGTTGGAAAATGTACTTTCATAACCATCAATATCCAGTGATGTTGCTGCAATGTAAAAAGTGGTATTGCAGGTTAAATTCTGCAAGCAGGATGACGTTGTATTATTTACAATTATAGAACTGGTATATCCTCCGGAAGCAGTGCCGTAATAAATTTTATAGCCTGCTAAATCAGATGTATTTAAGGGAGTGCCGTCAGCGTAAGTAGTAGGAGGAATCCACGATAAGGGCAATTCACATGGAAAAATATTCGATGGTATATATAAAAATATTATAATAAAAAATATGACTAAGCCGCTACGGAACATAATTCTCCTTTGTATGTCGAATATTTCTTTTTATATTTCCTCTGCGCATCCCAGTCGGCATTGATATTTTCCGATGTTCCATTCAGCAATTTCAGATGAAAATGGAAAACATGGAATTCCACAACCAAGACCTGGATTAAGACTCTTCAGGGACAACTTATGATGACCTTCGTTGTCTTGCCAAAGTCGATTCTGTTTAACGCAATAAATGTACCAGCCCGAAAGACAATGGCAATGGATGAGAAAAAGTCTTACAATTCAATCTGATAAGCAAATGCGGAGAATTTATTAAAAAAGTTGAAAAGGTTTGGAAATCAACAAGCTTCTTTGAATATGTTTATGGTCTATAATAAAAAATCAGAATAAAAATAAGGACAAATACCCATTGAATGATATTTCATACAGACTAAAGTAGATTTCATTCAATGATAGTCCTGCATAATGCAAGGACCGAAACGTGGTAGGATTGCAAGTCTGGAATAATCGCCGAAAGGCTTGAAAGGAGAACTTATCGATAACCTTATAGGAGAAGCTTGACTTCTAATCGTCTAAAGGTAGCGCGTTGTTGTGCCTTATTTTATTAATTTGTAAACACCGTAAATATATAATCCAGCATAAAAGGCTATAGGAATATGTATGTAATAATATTTTGGCAAGTTCGGAATTGTCATCGGAACTACTACACTACATAAGAAAACAATCCCAACAAGAAAGTAAAATATAAGAGACATCGTTTTTGAAGGATAGTATTTTTCAACTGAGGTCATTCGATTTATCTGAGATTGGGTATTATTAGCTACCTCTTCTATTGTCTTTAAATTAGCAGTGAAGTCATTAAATATCTTGTCAGGATCAATATGGCCAAATGTCTTCAGTAATCTCGACGACTCCCATTTCTTGAAAAGCTGAGAATCTCTCGCACGTAGTGCTTCAAAAGATTCTATTTTTGGAAAGAAGTATATTTGAGCACGATAACTTTTGGACTCAATAATAAAGGTGTTCAGATCATTAAGCCATTTTTGAACTTCAGAGATACTTCCAAATTGTTTTCTCTCATATAATCCCTTCTTGAATGAACCATCTGTCTCATGAGGCGACTCAGGAAATAAATAGCAATGACCTAAGATATTTAGCACTCTGAGAATTTCTTCTCCTCGATTTGCAGGATCGCGTGGGATATATTTGCCATTACCAATTGAGTATTCTTCGTCAGTTCTTGGGAACGTATCAGAAAGGAAGTTTAAATAACGAAAGAGTTCCTTGATTTCCTCAGATGATGAAGGAACGATAATTTAGAAATATGTTTTTCCTTCCTCGGTTCAATTTTTAGAACATCAGTTCTTTCATGTTTTAATGATGCATTTATATTATCTGCTGATCTGCCAAATCCTTCATCAGGAAAGTAAACTGATCTAACGAAGCTTATATTATTAATTTTTTCAGCCTCATTAATAGCAGAAGTTTCAACATTGTATAAAAGTCCCTTGTAATAAATCGCAAAAGAAACAGCGACAGCAATAATAATACTGAGAATAGTAGCATGGATAGCAATATATGATTTGCAATCACTCTCCTTTAAATCATAGTTAGAATTGTCGCAACACATTAATTATCCACCATTGCCTAAATTATAGAGGCACAACGCAGAAGTGAGTGACGAGGAACACTGGATAACATAAACATGCTGAAAACCAGTTTGGAATACATAAAACGTAACCCGGCTAAAAAAGCTCCGTGTGTTCCTCGTTCAACTCCACTGCCTGGTTATCTGCTGTTTTTATAATCTATTTATTCTACTGCTTTAATAACTTGCTTGATTATTTTGGGATGTAAGATTTTGCCGGAATGAAATGGAATCACAATGCGTTTAGTCCCCTTCATATAAATCCGATGGCTGCCCTTGCCTCTGATAAATTCATATCCAGCTTTCAATAACATTGATTCAGCTTCCTGAGGCGTTACTCTCGGAAGCTTAGGCAACTTTTACCTCTAAAGTTGTAGTTAAAATTTCTTTGCTTGTTACCTCTTTAATTTCTTCTTCTGATAACGTTTCCAGATAGAGTTCGATAGCCTCTTTAATATTCTCCATAACCTCTTCTATCGAATCCCCCTGAGTTTGACATCCTTCGAGCTCAGGACAATATGCATAGTAACCAAACTCATCCTTTTCTATTACGACACTTACCTTTTGTGACATTTTATTGCCTCCATTATTTTTCAAATATGATAACAAATAAAATGGCATTTGTAATATTTATTTTTACCATCAAGCGGTAATGACATCAACTGTGCCTTATCTCTTTATCTGTACTATTATTCTCGCACACAACAGATATTAGACAGAAAGATTGATATTGAATATGCTTTCTTCTGCATAGCACAATATCGTATCCTTCCGTATAGCACAATATTGAAAAATGTTTATCTACAACTTAATGATTAATTTGATTCTACTGAAAAGCCCGCTCCGAACAGGTTTTGCCCCCATTGTACAAATAATTCGGAAGTCAGGAAGAGTGTGATTTAAGTTTACCGCAGGGCAAGAAAGAAAGGCAAGAAAAAAACTAATGAAAGTATCTTATCAATTAATGACACGAATGTTTATTTTTTCGCCCACTTTATTATTTCATTCACCATTGCGTCGATCGTTGCTTCCTTTGGCATGATGCTGACTTTCAGTCCTGCCTTCTCCACGGCTTTTGCAGTGACCGGACCGATTACCGCAATCGCGACATCTTTCAGCAGGCCATCCGCATCCTCTCCTGCTATTTCCAGAAAGTTATTAAAAGTTGCTGCGCTTGTAAATGTTGCTATAGTGATTTTACCTTCTTTTAAAAACCGCTTTAATCTCTTGCCGTGTGTTTCAGGTCTTACAGCCTTGTACGCGATGACGACGTCAATCTCTCCGCCGAGCTCTTTTATCTTCTCAGGGAAAATCTCACGTGCTACCTCTGCCCTCGGGAGAAGAAATCTTATTCCTTGCAGTGCGGAAGCGGGGAAGCGGGGAGGCGGGAAAGTTTTATCTTCACTTTTGCACGTCTGCACTATGGCGCTTATGAGTCCTTCCGCATTAAATTCCTCAGGCACCAGGTCTACTTTTATTCCGTAATTATTAATTGCCGCTGCGGTCTTTGAACCGACCGCACATATTCTTATTCCCTTCAAATCCCTTATGTCCCTGCCTCTGTCAAATAATCTCTTAAAGAAATATTTCACTCCGTTTGCGCTTGTGAGTATCAGCCAGTTATAGGATTCGATCTTGTCTATTGCATTATCAAGCCCTGTCCAGTCTTCAGGCGGCACGATTTCAATGGTGTTAAATTCGATGATTTCCGCCCCGATTTCTTCCAACGGTCCGAATCCTTCCGAATGTTCTCTTGTGACAAGAATCCGCTGGCCGAAGAGGGGTTTCTTTTCATACCATTTGAGGACTTCTCTAAGCTTTACGACATCTCCGACTACCATAACAGCAGGCGGCTTAATTTCATTTTCTTTGACCAGGTCTGATATATTTTTCAAATTGCCTACAAGAGTTGTCTGATCAGCCCTTGTGCCCCAGCGTATCACAGCCACAGGTGTCTCAGGACTCCTGCCGTTGTCAATCAGCTTCCGACATACAAAAGCGATATTCTTGACGGTCATAAGAAACACAATTGTTCCCACGCCTGTTGCAAGCCTTGACCAGTCAATGGAACTTTCTTCCTTGGAAGGATCTTCATACCCCGGGACAATCGCAAGTGAGGATGAATATAGTCTGTGCGTAAGTGGAATTCCTGCGTATGCAGGCGCTGCAATTGCGGAGCTGACCCCGGGAACGATTTCAAATTCAATATCTTCCTTCGCTAATGCTTCCGCCTCTTCACCGCCTCTGCCGAATACAAATGGATCGCCGCCCTTTAACCGGCAGATAATTTTTCCTTCCGTTGCCTTTTTTACAAGGGTCAGATTAATTTCATCCTGCGTCATCGTGTGCTGTCCGCCCCGCTTGCCCGCATAGATGAATTCAGCCTCATGGTTGATGTAGTTCAGGACCTGTGCATTCAGGTGAAAATCATAAACCACCACCTCTGCCTTTTGAAGGCATTTAAGGCCTTTTACTGTAAGAAGGCTTACATCCCCAGGCCCGGCGCCGACTATGTAGACTTTACCTTTTTGCATGTTTTGTTTGTCTTTTTATTTTGGTAGCCGCAGGCTTTAGCCCGCGATCAAAAAGAAGGAAGGGGGACTAAATCCACGCAACCTAAAGGTTGCGGCTACCCTTTGTAATTTCAATATTAAACGCTATTGATGATAACATAATCACTTGTTGTTCGTGTAGAAATGAAGAACAATGAATTGTGATGAAATATTAGTTGCGACGGGCAGATGAAAATCAGAAATATATAGCTGACTAAGCCTTATTTACCATCTCCCGCAGTTCTTTGCCGACCTTGAAGAAGGGGACCTTCTTTGGAGGTACACTGACAGAGTCGCCGGTTTTTGGATTTCTGGCTTTTCTTGCATTCCTGTTGCGGAGCCTGAAATTGCCAAAACCCCTGATTTCAACTTTTCCGCCTTTTGCAAGCGCTTCCTTGACGCTTTCAAAAACGGTCTCAACGATAACTTCTACCTGCTTTTTTGAGAGGCCTTCCACTTTCTCTGCAATTTTTTCAATAAGGACCGACTTAGTCATAATTTCCTCCGAATAAAAAATTTGAAATTTGAAATTTCCATTACGGCGTCATTAAATATTTCAAGCTGATACCATGAAAGACGTTTTCCATCAGTTTCCCGGGGAATTCCCCTTTCAGTATATCAAAAAAACTGAATTTTTCCTTTTTTTCAATAATCTGTGGCTCACCCTTGATGCCGGTCAACTTGCCTGCAAGCATGATCGCGTCCTGAAGGTTTCCCAATTCATCGACAAGTCCAAGTTCTTTTGCCATTCTGCCGGTGAATATTCTCCCGTCAGCAAGCTTTTTTATTTCCTCGAATTTCATTTTTCTTCCCTCGGATACAGCCATAATAAACTGATTGTGCACATCATCGAGTACGTTCTGTAAAATCTGTTTCTCTTCCGGTTTCAGTGATTTAAACATTGATGCGATGTCTTTATGCTCCCCGCTTTTTATAACCTGTGTTTCCACACCTATTTTTTGCATAAGACCTGAAATATTGGGGATTTCCATAATTACACCTATGGAACCTGTAAGCGTTCCTGCATTTGCCACTATTTTGTCAGCAGGGGCGGCAATATAATATCCCCCGGAAGCCGCCACAGTACCCATTGAAACAATAATCTTTTTATTTTCTTTAATCTTTAAAATTTCTTCATATATTTCCTGAGATGGAGCTACGGCCCCGCCGGGACTGTCAATCCTTAGAACAACGGCTTTTATGGAACTGTTTTTTTCGTATTCCCTTAATTCATCAATAATATCGGTTGAATCAAGAATAACACCTGTAACGCGCACAAGTGCAACTTTTTCTCCTAATTGAACCTTATGGGTAAATGTAATCATAAGACTCAGGATTACAATGAGTACGAAAACAACAGCAAAAAATATCAGGACTTTTTTCAAGTTAAAATTCTCCGTCTCGATTTCAGCCAATCATTGTTTTCAGGCTGAGATCCATCTTTCTCTCGGAGGGATTGATATTTATTACCCGTGCAGTCAATTCCATCCCTGTCCTGAAGAGGTCTTCGATCTTTTCCTCGGGCTTCTTTTCTATTTCAGATTTGTGTATTAAACCTTCTACGCCGTTTTCAAGCTCCAAAAAGACACCGAAATCGGTAATGTTTGCTACCTTGCCGGTAACTGTATCACCCATCTTGTATTTATCGGGTATTTCGTTAATCCATGGATCGGGAGTCAGTTCCTTGAGCCCTACGGAAATGCGCTCCTTTTCAGGTTCAAAGTTCAGGACCACAACCTCAATCTGCTGTCCTTTTTTGAGTACATCTGATGGATGTTTTATGCGTTTCAGCCATGAAATGTCAGATATATGGAGGAGCGCGTCTATCCCTTCATCGAGGGCAATAAATGCTCCGAAATCAGCAAAGCTCTTTACCCTTCCGGTTATTTTCTGCCCCACAACATACTGATTTTTTAAGATTTCCCATGGATTTTGTTTGAGTTGTTTAATGCTTAAGGACACTTTTTTGTCTTCTTTGTTCACTTTCAGTATAACTGCTTCAACCTTGTCTCCCACAGAAAAATATTTTGAAGGTTTTATAGACTTTTCAACCCAGTCGATCTCGCTTACATGTATAAGGCCTTCCAGCCCTTCTTCGAGTTCAATAAATATGCCGTAATCAGTAGTGGTAATCACTTTTCCCAACACTTTTTTCCCGACAGGATATTTTTCTTCCACCGAAGTCCACGGGTCGGCTTTTTTCTGTTTATAACCTAATGTCACCTTTCCTGTTTCAGGATTGAATGTGAGAACAACCACTTCAACAGCATCACCGATACTGAATAATTCACCGGGGTGGCTGATCCTTCCCCATGACATGTCGGATATATGCAGCAGACCGTCTATCCCCCCGAGATCAATAAACGCTCCATAGTCTGTAAGGTTCTTTATGATGCCTTTAACAAGGGCCCCTTCTTTAAGCTGATGCACCGTCTGCTCCCTGAGTTTGTCCCGTTGTTCTTCAAGGAGTACGCGTCTCGAGACTATTACATTGGAGCCTTTATGATTGATATTGATCACCTTGAAGGCACAGCTTTGTCCGATAAGATGGTCCGGATTTTTTGTTGCCTTCAAATCAATCTGGGAGCCCGGCAGAAAGGCGCTTATCCCGCCGATAGTAACGGTCATGCCCCCTTTGACCTTTCCGGTGATCTTCCCGTCTACTGAAAGTCCTTTATTGAAGGCATTCTCAAGCATGTCCCAGGTCCTTATTCCTTCAGCCTTTTGCCTTGACAGTTTCACAAAGCCGTCAGAATCATTCAGGTTAACGACAAACACCTCAATATTATCTCCCGGTTTTAAATGCTTGATATCATCATCCAGGAGTTCTCCAAGGGGGATAAAGCCTTCGCACTTGGTCCCTACATCTACAATGACACCGTCCGGCTTAACCTGCAAAACATTGCCTTTGACGATGGCCCTTTCTTTTAATCCCTTAAAAGTATTGGCATAAAGTTTTTCCAAATCGTTCATTTGAGTTTCCATAGTTATATATTATATTACCTCCCGACAGAAATTTCTTTAATTTTTTTTACAACTTCATTGATTATCTGTTGCGGCGTTGAAGCGCCTCCTGATATGCCGACTTTTTCGACCCTGTTCAGCCATCTTTTTTCGATCTCGCCAGCTGTTTCTATGTGATATACTTTGGAGCAGACTTCCTTTGAAAGTTTGACAAGCTGGTTAGTGTTGGCGCTGTTTTTGCCTCCAACAATAATCATAAGGTCTACTTTCTTTGCAAGTTCTTTTGTCTCCTTGACTCTCTGCGCGGTTGAATCGCATATTGTATTGTAAATTTTTATTTCCCTCGCCGTGCTGATTACCTGCAGGACAATTTTTTTAAAGGTTTCGAATGATTGAGTTGTCTGAACGATTATACCAACCTTCTTTTTTATCTTAGTCAGAGCGTCAGCATCACTCGCAATAATTACATCACTGCCGGCAAAACCAATTAATCCCTGCACTTCCGGATGATGTTTATCTCCGATTATAAGCACCTGGTAGCCTTCGTCTCTCAGTTTCTTTGTAAAGTTCTGCGCCTTTTTGACAAACGGACAGGTAGCATCGATGAGATTATATTTCATCTCTGATGTTTCAGCATATACCTCAGGTGATACCCCGTGGGTCCTGATAATAAGGGTTCTAATATCTTTGGAGTGGAGGGCATCCGTTGTATTTATTCCTTTCTGTTTCAGTTCGTTGACCACCTGGGGGTTATGAATCAGCGGCCCATACGTGTATATGCCTTTTTTCGATTCTTTCGCGAGATTAAAAGCAATATCAATGGCGCGTTTGACTCCGAAACAAAAACCTGCTTTTTTAGCGACTATGATGTCCATTATGTTTTCTTTAACGCCTTTATTGCGGTCATGACTTCTTTGCTGATGTCCTCATAAATAAGATGAGGGGAATAATTTTTTTTGTCTATAGAAGTATAATATATTGGTTTGTCAAATACTACTGTTATATTCGCCCTCTTGAGCCATTTGGCGTTAACCGGCAGAGCCATGTCAGTCCCTGTTATGAAAGTAGGCACGACCGGGGTGTTGCTTAAACTAATAAGCATGCCTACGCCGCGTTTGACTTCGAGGAAATCGCCGGTTTCACTCCTTCTCCCTTCGGGGAACAGAACGATAACCTCTCCTTTTTTAAGTCTCCTGACGGCTTCCTTTATTGTTGATGGCTGGGTTTTTTGCCTGTCCACAGGAATTGCGGTTTGTCTCATTCCCCAGCTTAATACAGGCACTTCAAATAATCCTTTTCTGGCCATGAAGGTGGCCCTTCTTGGAAGCACCGCGCCTAATAACGGAGGATCCAGATAACTTATATGATTTGCAGCAATGATTACGCCTCCTTCCAGGGGAATGTTCTCCTTGCCCTGAACAACCACTCCGCCGTTTACCCAGAGGATAAAACGTATAAGGACCTGTGTAAATCTGTATATAAGATTTATTAGCATTTCACCATTTTGTCATTTCCGCAGTAGGGGCGATCCGGCGGGTCGCCCAAGAAACGGGTCGCCCACGAAAACGGGCGAGGCACCGCCTCGCCCCTACTTTAAATTCCCAATTATCTTTTCAACAACTTCATTTATGCTCAAATTTGTTGAATCTATATAAAACATGTCATCGGTTCTTGTAAGGGGAGAATTTTTTCGTGTTGAATCTCTCGAATCTCTTTTCTTAATATCTTCTATTGTCGCTTCTATAGTGACCCTTGAATCATTGGCTTTTAATTCATCATATCTTCTCCTGGCCCTTTCTTCTATGCTCGCGTCAAGAAAGAACTTGTTTTCTGCTTCCGGGAAGATAGTGGTCCCGGTGTCTCTTCCTTCAATCACAACTTTTCCTTCTAGGCACATGGTCCTCTGTATGGAAAATAAGCCTTGCCTGACGATAGGTATTGCAGAGACCTGAGAACTTAATTCCCCGATCTCGGCGGTCCTGATCTCCGAAGCGACATCTGTGCCGGCAACGGTAATCATGTCTCCGTTAAAAGCGATATCTGTTTCGTCCAGTAACTTCTTCAATATTTCCTCATCATCAAGTTTTATATTTTCTTTTTTAACCGTCCAGGCAACCGCCCTGTACAGGGCGCCTGTATCGAGATATCTATATCCCAGTTTTTTTGCAAGAATTCTGGCAATTGTGCCTTTGCCTGCGCCCGAGGGCCCGTCTATGGTGATTACGGTTCTCATAGTTTATATATATAATCTCTGAAAAGGTAGTCGCAGGCTTTAGCCTGCGTGAATTTATTAAACGCAAGCTAAAGCTTGCGGCTACAAAGAGATATGCATCGGACAATGCAGGAATATAATAACAAAATCTGAAATTCTATTCTATGCAGGTTCTTAGACTGGTTTCCCTATTTTGCCGGCTGCAGTTTATTTAATATCTCCATAAAGCCGGGGAATGATGTATTAATGCAGGCGGTATCTGAAATTGTGGTCTCGCCGTCAGTCATCAGCCCGGCTATTGCCATGGACATTGCAATCCTATGGTCGCCATAGCTTTGTATAACAGACGACTTCAATTTCTCTCTCCCTTCAATAATCAGGCCGTCTTCGAGTTCTTTAACATTTACTTCCATCTTGCGCAACTCAGTTGCCATAGCTGCAATTCTGTCAGATTCTTTGACCCTCAATTCCTTTGCGCCGGTTATCTTTGTTTTTCCCTGGGCCAATGCAGCAGCTACACAAAGAATAGGGAATTCATCGATTGTTTGAGGGACCATTTCTCCGCTTATATCTCCGCCTGAAAGACGGGAATGTTTTACATATATATCAGCAACAGGTTCTCCTGAGACTTCACTCTCGTTCTCAAGTTTAATGTTCGCGCCCATTGATTCAAGAATATTCAGCAAACCGGTTCTGGTTGGATTGATTCCCGTATTTTTTATTAACAATTCTGAACCGGGAACAATAATGCCGGCTACTATAAAAAACGCAGCTGATGAAAAGTCATTGGGAACGATTATGTCAAAGGGCCTTAGCGCCGCCCTGCCTTGAACACTGACTGTCAGACCTTTGATACTTAAATCCACCCCTGCCGCCTTCAGCATGCGTTCAGTATGGTCTCTCGATTTCTCAGGTTCACTGACAGTAGTGACCCCGTCGCAGTAAAGACCTGCAAGGAGTATTGCGGATTTCACCTGAGCGCTTGCAACAGGGGACCTGAAACTGATCGGTTTGAGTTTTCCTCCTGTTATGTTTAAAGGCGGACAGCTATTTTCTGATTTTATAATTGCGCCCATTTGTGTGAGAGGTTCGATGACCCTTTTCATGGGCCTGCGGGTTAATGACGCATCGCCCGTCAATGTCGATGTAAACGGCTGTCCTGAAAGGACCCCGCAGAGAAGTCTCATAGTAGTCCCTGAATTCCCGCAGTCTATTGCATTTGTTGGAGCAGACAATCCTGATAATCCTTTTCCATGTATTATTATTCCGATATCATGTCCCTTGCCCCTTGTCCCTTGCCCCTTAATTTCTATCTCCACCCCCATTTGCTTAAATGCACCTATCGTGCTCAGAGGGTCTTCTGCATTAAGGAAATTCCTGATAATGCTTTTGCCCTCTGCAAGAGATGAAAGGATTATCGCGCGATGGGAAATTGATTTATCAGGTGGGGGTATAAGTTCGCCGCGCAAGGGCCCTGTATTTTTAATGCTAATTTGACTCAAGGGGCTTACGCGCCTCCCTGGCTTTTATAAATTCTTTTTCGAGTCCCTTCCAGTCTGATCTTTCAATAAGCTTTGTAATATGTGAAAGAGAGGATGAAAACATTTTAAGGGATTTCAGAATATTCTTTTTATTATGAGAGCAGATGTCCCGCCAAAGTTCCGCGGGACTTTTCGCGATCCTTGTCATGTCTCTCAGTCCCTTGCCTCCATGATGAAGGATAGCGTCGTCAACTTTAATAATGCCGTTTACCAGCGCGTATGCGACTACATGCGGAAGATGGCTTACGGCAGCAAAGATCACGTCGTGTTCTTCAGGTTCCATGAGCGTTGTTTTGGCACCGACAGTTTTCCATAATCTGATTATTTTTCTCAGAGCATTTTTATTTGTATTCCGACTTGGAGTAATGATACACCTTGCATTTTCATAAAGATCGGCTGAAGCGCAGTTTACGCCGGAACACTCTTTGCCCGCAATCGGGTGAGCTCCTACAAAATGTACTCCTTCCGGCATAAGGGGCTCAAGTTTCTTGACAATTTGCGCCTTTACACTGCCAACATCCGTAACTGTTGTGCCTTCTTTAATATTGTGGCGTATATTTCTTACAATGGTTTCAAACTGTCCTACAGGAACTGCAAGCATAATCAGGTCTGCATCTTTTATCCCTTTACTGTATTCGGTCGTATAGTTGTCTACCATGCCCAGTTTTTTTGCCTTGATCAGTTTCTTTTTACTCCTGCCCATGCCGGTTATTTTCCCTTTAAAACCCCGCTTCTTAAGGGCAAGCGCAAATGAGCCGCCTATTAAACCAACTCCGATTATCGCGATATGTTTGAAATCTGTTTTCATAGTGAACCCTGTTTCTAATTTATCTCCTTAACTCATGACCCATAACTCATAACTCATAATCCTTATATCTCCCTCCCCACTGCCTTTGCGACCGCTTTCAGTTCTTTCATGAGTGTATTGAATCTGACGGGTTTTAAGGATTGCTCTCCGTCTGACAAAGCCTCTTCCGGATTGGTATGGACCTCAATCATCAGGCCGTCGGCGCCGGCTGCGATTGCGGCCTTTGACATCGGGGGCACGAGTTTCCACTGACCTGCGCCGTGACTTGGATCAACAATGACGGGAAGAT
>Ga0172371_10010332_pt1 | contig 12623 bp, 12 predicted proteins | sample Lak12m_FD_114543 | JGI IMG/M metagenome (GOLD analysis project Ga0172371, IMG submission 114543) | Freshwater microbial communities from Kabuno Bay, South-Kivu, Congo - kab_022012_12m | ecosystem: Environmental > Aquatic > Freshwater > Lake | place: Democratic Republic of the Congo: South-Kivu... | reverse complement strand
TTTATGACATCCACGGCAATATCAAACGGACACTGATTACCCTAGACCAAGTGCCGGACTTGGCTAAAAAGGCCGTTTTGACCGCCGAAGATCGAAACTTTTACCAACACTCCGGCTTCAGTGTCACTGGCATCATCCGTTCGGTAATTATCGACATTCTAACCGGAAAAAGGATCGGCGGATCGACTTTAACCCAGCAATTCGTTAAAAATGCCATTTTGACAAACGAAAAAACCATCACCAGAAAAATCAAAGAACTGATTATCTCTTACCAAATTGAAAATAAATTCACCAAAGACCAAATTTTTAACATGTACCTAAATGAGATTCCCTACGGCTCGGTCATTTACGGCATTGAAGCCGCCTCTCAAAGTTTCTTCGGCAAGCCGGCCAAAGACCTGACTTTGGCGGAAAGCGCCATTCTGGCCACCATTCCTCAATTGCCGACTTATTATTCGCCCTACGGCAGCCATAAAGTCGAACTATTGGCGCGCCAGCGCTGGATCCTTGATTCCATGACTGAGCTCGGCTATATCAGCAAAGATCAGGCCGAAGCCGCCAAAGCGGAAAAAATCAATTTCGTACCGATGCGCGAATCAATCATTGCGCCTCATTTCGTCATGTATATCAAAGAATTGCTGTCGGAAAAATACGGCGAGAATTTCATCAGCCAAGAGGGCTTGAATGTCTATACAACACTCGATTTGGACAAGCAAAAAATCGCCGAAGAAGCGGTTAAAATCGGTTTGGAAACCAATGGAGAAAAGTATCAATTCGGCAACGCCTCGCTGGTGTCGCTGGATCCGAAAACCGGACAGATTTTAGCAATGGTCGGATCGGCCGATTATTTCGACGAAACTATTGATGGCCAAGTGAATGTCGCCATCAGTCCGCGCCAGCCGGGTTCATCCTTCAAACCGATGGTTTATACGGCGGCTTTCATCAAGGGCTACACGCCGGATACCATCCTTTATGATACCATCACTAATTTCGACACGACCGGCGTCAAAAAGTACGAGCCGCACAATTATAACGACAATGAAAACGGACCAGTGACTTTGCGCCAAGCGCTGGCCGGATCCCTGAATATTCCGGCCGTCAAACTGACCTATCTGACGGGCATGGATAATATCTTGAATCTCGCCGATCAGCTGGACTATACCACCTTGGCTAATCGCAGCCGCTTTGGTTTGTCGATTGTCTTGGGCGGGGCCGAAGTCAAATTATTAGAACACGCCAATGCCTATGCGACACTGTCTCAAGAAGGCATCAAACATGAAGTGACGGCGATTTTAAAAATCGAGGATAAAAACGGCAAAGTGATCGAAGAATACAAAGACAAATCAGAACCAATCATTGATCCGGAAATTGCCAGACAAACGACTGATATTCTCTCCGATGACGGCGCGCGGTCATTTATTTTTGGAGCTGGCGGACGATTGACTCTGCCGGGCCGGCCGGTCGCCGCCAAAACCGGCACTACCAATGATTACCATGACGCTTGGACCATGGGTTATACGCCATCACTAGTCTGCGGCGTCTGGGTCGGCAATGCCGATAACGCGGCTATGAAACGCGGCGCTGACGGCTCGATTATCGCTGCGCCCATTTGGAATTATTATATGTCAGAGGCGCTTAAAGATACTCCGGCCGAGTCATTCACCAAACCGCAACCAATTACCACCGGCAAAGCGATTTTAGACGGCCAAGTCATGGCTGGACGAGAAATCAAGATTGATTCCCTATCAGGCAAACTAGCTACGGCCTACACCCCGCCCTCAACCCTTAAAACCATCACGAGCGGTGAAATCCATAGTATTCTATATTACGTCAATAAAGACGATCCAAGAGGCCCCCAGCCGGACAATCCCGGCGATGACCCGCAATATAACGCTTGGGAAGACGGCGTCCGCGCCTGGGCCGTCAAGCAAGGCCTTGAGCCCGACGGGATCGGCGCTATTCCGACTGATTATGACGATATTCATCTGCCGGAAGACCAGCCGAATTTAACCATCCTCTCGCCGAACAATCAAACGACGATAAATGAGCCGCAATTATCGGTCATGATCGCCGGCTCAGCCAAACGCGGTGTTGCTAGAACTGAATATTTCCTAGACGGCACACCGGTAGACGCCGGCAACGGCTTGATCCAAGAGCGAAATATTACGCTGACTGATCTGGAAAGCGGCTGGCATACTCTTTCAGTCAGTATTAGCGATGACTTGCAAAATACATCCTCCCAATCCGTCGACTTTAATCTGGTCATCAGCGGTTATCTACCCCAAACAACTTTCATTTCACCAATAGACAAGGCAATAATAAAAAAATTTCCCTTGATTATCAAAGGGGAATCGGTCAATCTGGCCAAAATAAAAAATATCAACCTCTATTATCGACCAATTACCAGTACCGAGGAAACCTTACTCGGCAGCGTCACCCCGACTAGTGAAAATTTCTCCTGGTCTTGGACGACCTCGCCCGGACCGGGCGATTACGAGATCAGCAGTTACATCAACAGCTACATCGGCAAAAAATATAACGGCGATAAGATAAGAATCAGCGTTGAATAGATAAAAAAATCCTCTTGATTATTAGTCGAGGGGATTTTTTTAAATAAAAGAAATAATTTGACGATTATCTATCCGATCACTTCCACTTCGGCCGGCAAGGACTTTTTATTTTTTAAAGTCACTAATTGCTGCAAAGCGGTGAAAACAGTCAGTAATAGCCAGTAAAAAACCAAACCGCTGGGCAAACTCCAACCGATTACCACTGTCATGATCGGCATCATAAAAGTCATCTGCTTGCCCATAATGGCCGCCATATCCTCATCCTTGCTGTCTTTATTCTTGACCTCCGGCCGCTTCGAGATCATCATTTTGGCTTGCCAGAACTGGGCGGCGCCGGCTAATAAAGCCAAAATGAATTGCGGCTTGGCCATATCAAGAAAGCCGAAAGCGACGGAATTGATGTGGCCGGGATTGGTAATAAACGGGTATAATAAATCCAAACTACCATTCTTAAGGCCGGTGGAAAAAACCGAATAAATGGCAATTAAAAACGGCAATTGGATCAATAGCGGCAAACAAGAAGACAAAGGATTAATCTTGTGCTCCTTATAAAGATTCATGGTTTCTTTGGCCTGCTCTTCTTTATTATCCTTGTATTTCAATTTAATGGCTTCAATCTTCGGCTGGAGTTCGTTCATCGCCTTCTGCGCCTTGATCGTCTGGCGCGAAAAAGGATAAAGGATCAATTTAATAATAACTGTCAGAACAATAATAACTAAGCCGATATCGTGGCCGGGGATGATATTATAAGTAAAAACCAACAGATTCAATAATGGTTGATAACAAATAAGAGTAAAAATGTGGGCGATGAAGGAAAACATAATATTATTGAAATTTCAAATTCCCAATTTCCAATGTTAAATTGGATTTAAATTAATGGAAATTAGATTTTATGATTATTTTATTAGAAATTGGAAATTGGAAATTCGACATTTCATTTCACCGGATCCCAACCGCCTTTATTAAAAGGATTGCAACGTAAAACTCGCCAAAAAGCCAAAACCCCGCCCTTAATCAGCCCCTTTGTCTCAATCGCCGTGTAGGCATATTCGGAACAGGTCGGTTTAAAACGGCAATAACCATGGGGATATAAGTATTTTAACAGACCGTGATCAAAAGATAGCGTCTTTTGATAGATTTTAATGATTTTTAAAACTGCGTACCGGGGATAATACCAAAGATTCATACCAATAATTGCCTCTTTTTGAGTAAATTTAGCAAATTTTCTTTAAGATTGACGTAATCAAGATTACTCAAAGCCGGCAAAACAGTAATAACTATATCAAAATCTTTGCTAAAATTAGACAAATTCTCTACTATTACCGCCTTTATCCGTCGCCTGATCTTATTCCTGTCAGTCGCTTTTTTACTGATTTTATTACTGACAATAACAGCAAAACGGCAATAACCCAACCCGTTCGACAAATATCTGATATTGCAGTATTGGTTGTAGAATTTATTGCCGTTTCGGAAAATACGCTCAAAATCGGCTTTTTTTAGGCGATTTTTTTGAGCGATCATAGATTATTTGGCAGTTTTACGGACAGTGATAGCGATTTTCTTCCTGCCTTTGAGCCGTCTTCTAGCCAAAACCTTTCGGCCGCCGGGGGATTGCATCCGTTTCATAAAACCATGGACTCTGGCTTTCTTTTTCTTTTTTGGTTGGTAAGTTCTTTTAGGCATAACAAATATTAATTCAAAGTATCCTTACTATAACACATAAAATTCAGCTAGTCAAAAAAATAAGGCCGGTTAAAATCAGCCTCGCTGGCGATAACCATTAAGCCGATTTCTCCACAACTAAAACACAAGTTGTTGACAAAATCATAAATTGTGGATAATTTTAATTTATGACTTTGTGTGCTAAAATAACCTTTAGTTATCAGGGTGATTATTAATGTTTTCACTTTTTCTCAATCTAATCATAATCATTATGACTCCACAAGAGTTATGGCAAGCCGCCTTAGGTGAATTGGAAATATTGCTGTCCAAAGCCAACTTCACCACTTGGTTCAGAAATACCTCGATTGCCAACTACAATGAAGAAAAAGTGGTCATTAATGTGCCTAATATTTTCACTAAGGAATATTTGGCTAAAAAATACCATCAATCAATCCTTAAAGCCCTGAGGAACATCACCCAAAACAATAATTTGAAGGATATTGAGTATAAAATCGATTCCACCGCCCAAAATAAAAACACTTTTTTTTCCAACCAACATACTTCTATTGAAAAACCAGCTATAAAGCCGATTGAAACGCCGATAACCGCCGATTATTCCACTAAAACTATTGCTTCAATCATTGACCGTAAAGGCGGAGAATTGCGCGATTCAGTCCAACAAAATCAAGTTAAAGTGATTAATAAGCTTAACTCCAAATATACTTTTAACACTTTCATTGTCGGCAAGAATTGCGAATTAGCCCATGCCGCCGCTTTGGCGGTGGTTAAAAACCCCGGCAATGCCTATAATCCCTTGTTTATTTACGGGGGAGTCGGACTGGGTAAAACCCACCTAATGCAGGCGATCGGCAATAAAATCATCGAAAACAACCCGGAAGCCAAGGTTTTATACATTTCTTGCGAGAATTTCACCAATGATTTCATGAATGCTGTCAGATCGGCCTCAGAAAACCCCCGATCATTGCAGGACTTCAATGACCGCTACCGGTCTTTGGATGTTTTTCTGATTGATGATATCCAATTCCTGTCCGGCAAAGAGCGGACCGAAGAGGCCTTTTTCAATATTTTCAACGAACTCCAGCAAAATAGCAAGCAATTGGTTATTTCTTCCGACCGGCCGCCTAAAGCTATTCCAGGAATCGAACAAAGGACTATTTCCCGTTTTGAATGGGGGATGATCGCTGATATTTCAGCTCCCGATTTTGAAACTAAACTAGCCATTATCAATGAAAAATTAAAAGAGAAATCTTTTATCATTAACTCTGAAATAAGTTCCTATTTAGCCCACTCCATTCAAAATAATATCAGGGAATTAGAAGGCGTGCTTAATCGCATTATGGCTCTCAGCCAGCTGCAAAATCGGGAATTATCCTTGGAAGAAGTCAAGCAAATCACCGCTTCCATTATTATTAATACGCAGAAAAATTCCCTTACGCCGAAAAACATTATTAAAATAGTGGCTGATTACTTCGATGTCGCAATTGAAGATATCGTCGGCCCCTGCCGAAAGAAAAATTTAGCCGAACCGCGCCAAATAATCATGTATATTATGCGGGAAGAGTTAAAATCATCTTATCCGGTCATCGGCCAGGCCCTAGGCGGACGAGATCACACCACCGTCATCCATTCCTGCGACAAAATCATAAAAAATCTGAAGACCGACGACAAATTAAGGCAGGATATCAACACTTTAAGGCAAAAACTTCATACTTAAAAAATAAGAAGTTGTGGATTACTTGATTAATTCTGTGGAATAAATATTTCCACAATCACTGGATGAAAAATCAACTATTATTAGCTGGCAAAAGATGTTAATAAGTTAAGATGCAACAGGTGGAGAAAATTAAAATAAAGTGCAAAAGCCGATTCAAATTGACGCAACTTAATCAAACCTCACAAGATAATTATCGGCAATGGGCGAGTTTTCAGAAAATTAAAAACATTAAAGCGATTGTTTTTATTAATAAAAATCAACTTATACACCTTTCAACACCCCTTATTATTCTTATTATTATTCATATTTATATAAATATTAGATAAATACAATAAATATCTAAAAGTATGAAATTCTCCTGCACTCAAGAAAACCTCAATCAAATTCTAAATGTCGTCAGCCATACAGCTGCTAAAAATGCTAATTTGCCGATCTTATCCAACATTTTAATAAAAGCGGAAAGCAATAATTTAAGTATTTCAGCTACTAATCTGGAAGTCGGTATTAGCGCCAGCGTCAGGAGTAAAATAGACAGTGATGGAGAATTCAGTGTTGATGCTCGATTATTCACCTCTTATATTTCCCTTCTACCTAAAGATCGGGTCGATATTGAATTAATAAATAATGAATTTAAAATACAATGCCAAAAGCAAAAAACTAAAGTCAAAGGCCAAAGCAGCGCTGACTTTCCTGTAATTCCTAAAATAAACAAGGAAAATCCCTTCATTATCTCAGCGGATAAGTTTAAAGATGCTATTTACAGTGTTTCTTTTGCTGTTTCAACTTCGGAAATTCGTCCGGAAATATCCGGGGTCTTTGTTAATTTCATGAAAGATCGAATTGTTATGGCGGCGACTGACAGTTATCGCTTGGCTGAAATTAAAATCCCTTATTTGGAGAATAGCCGTTTAAAATTAAGCGATGAATATAAAGAAGAAAAAATCATAATTCCGGTTAAAACCTTACAAGAGGTTTCTAGGATATTAGGGTCGTTAAAGGATGATGTTTCTTCGGAAAATAACGAGAATATTGAGATTTATCTGGAAGAATCGCAGATTATGTTCGTTTATAACGGCATTGAATTGGTCTCTCGCTTGATCGACGGCCAATACCCGGAATATAACCAGATCATTCCTGAAAAATTCGAGTGCCAAGTGAAGGTCTCGGCTTTAGAATTGATTAAAGCGGTTAAAACCTCATCTTTATTCGCTAAAAACGGAGTTTTTGATATTAAACTTGATTTTAAGTCAAACCCCAATGAATTATTGGTTATCTCCTCATCTTCACAGACCGGCGAAAATATTTCCAGCATTGAAATGGAAAAAACCGCCGCCGGAGAGGAAATCACTTTGAATTATAAATATTTATTGGACGGCTTGCAGAATTTAGGTTCGGATTCGGTAATTTTTGAAATAAATGATTCTAATAATCCCTGTGTCATAAAAGCCGAGAGTCAGAAGGATTATTTGTATTTGATTATGCCCATCAAGCAGTAGTGTTTGATCAGTGGAAAATATAAGCAATATTCAAATCGGCATTTAAAAAATCCCTCGAAAATTTCGGGGGATTTTTTTGGCTATCGATTAATTTTTCTTTTTTTGCCGACAATGAAATTAAGTATTTGCTTGGAAATCTCCGTTTGAATCGGGGTTTTTATTATCTTTTTCTCGTCCATTAACAATATAGGGAGAGATCTGTCACTGGTAATGGATATTTTTTTGGCTTTGAAATGGCTGAAACTCTCTCTTTTTTTCCTAAAAACGCCCCCGGTTTTATTTTTAATAATCAAATCCAAATAGCCGGAGTTATTATTGATATTTATTTTCCCTTTATTTTCATCGTAATAAATATTGCTGATAGTGATAATATCCTTGCGGTTGTCAATATTGATGAAATAATCATCATCGCAATTAATGCAAACCCCATCTCCCATCATTTCCAAATAGCTTAGAAAATAATAATTCTGATTGATTAATCCTAAATTGATTTTTTGTATATTCCTTGATGATAATATGTCGCAAGCCGCTTCACCCTCGGGAATGCCGAGCAATTCGGCTAAATTATTATCCGGTCCGATAGGAATAAGTCCGATTGGCAGATTTAAATTTCTTATCAGATTGATTGATTGATTAAGCGTCCGGTCGTTGCCGACAATAACTATGGTTTTTACGCCTTTGGTAATGTCATCATTCAAACTGTCACCGATATTTTTTAAAACCGACATTTTAACGATTTTGCCGTTAATCCCCAAATCGGTCAGCCGCGATTCTATTTTTAAGAGCAGTCCTTGGTATTTTTTTTCTGTTAAATAATTATCATAAATATAATAATACATAATCAATCAAGATTAAATTTTCGGCTTCAATGGTTGGTAGTTACTAGTCAATCTTATTTGTCTGCGACTTCAACTCCATTTTCTTTTGCTTGGAAAACTCAGGTTTAATCGCCTTATTCTTATTGTCGGCCATCTGGCATTTGCCATTCAAGGTGGCGCCACTGGAAATCGAGATATTGGCTGTTTTAATATCGCCGAAAATCTTAGCAGTCGGAGTCAATTCCAATTTATTGGCAATATTGAGATTACCTTGGATTTCACCGGCAATTAGAGCGTTATCAGCCCAAATATTGGCAAAAATCTTGCTGGCTGGGCCGATTTTCAGGTTTTTTGAGGTTTTGACGGTGCCACAAATCGTGCCCTCGATAATAATATTGCCTTCAGTGACAAAGTCGCCTTCGACTTTGACTGACGGTCCGATAATAGTATCGGTTTCGTGGGTAGCGGCAGCGGCAGTGGTTTCTTTGAACATAGTGGTTGGTTAATTAGATTAATTACATTGTAGTATAAAAGACCAGTACCCGTCAAAGACTATGGCTTTTGGTAATTTTAAAACTGTGTTATAATATTATCATATGAGCAATGCTCTGATTGGCAAAAAAACCAACCCTTATCAATCAAAATCAATCAAGGTCCAAGCTGATCCCGGTCTTTTTGGCGTCGCTTTGGATAATTCCCAAAGTTGGTTTTCCGGCGAGGCCCAATTGTCTTGCGATATTTATGAGAATGAAAATAATATTATTGTAAAGTCAACCTTAGCCGGAGTTAAGCCGGAAAATATCGAGATTTCTATTTCCAATGATTTATTGACTATCCGCGGCTTCCGTGAAGAAGATGAATCAGTGGCTGATAATGATTATTATTGCCGCGAATGCTATTGGGGGGCTTTTTCTCGATCTATCGTATTACCAAAAGAAGTTGAGCAGAAAAAAATCGACGCTTCTTTGAAGAACGGCGTTTTAACGATTAAACTGGCTAAGAAGTATAAGACATCTTCTATTAAAGTCAAGCAATTAGACGATTAAACCGGTATGCTTAATTATTTGCCAGGAATAATTATTAGGATCGAGGGAGATTTTGCGGTCATTAAACTGACAGGCGATCAAGAGTTATATTGGCCGAAAAAATCAATTGATTTTAATTATGCCGAGGGCGAGACCGTCAATCTCGGGCTTTTTAAAGAGGAGCCGGCTTTAGAAAAAGATAAAGACAAGGCCAAGGTTATTTTAAGGCAGATTTTCCAACCCAATGCTTAAGGTTTTAAAATTATTAGAAAAGATAAAATGGCCGTTAATAGCAGGCTCGGGGAAAAAATGGCTGTTGCCGACGGTTGCGACCGTTGTTTTTATTTTAGCTGTTTTAATTGCCGGCAATGCCTTGGCTATTTTTGAAGTATCATATCTTGATCGGTTTTATCCTAACACTAAAATCGGCTCAATCGATTTATCCGGTTTGACTAAAGACCAGGCCTTTGATTTATTGAATAAGGTTTCCGATGATCTTAGCCGGCAAAGCATCCAAGTCGAATATCAGGGTGATTCCGGCGATCAAATCATCCTGCTTGACCGATTTTCTAATCCCGACTCCGCCAATAATTATTTGGATTATGACATTTATCAGACCGTTTATGATAATTTCAATGTCGGCCGGACCGGCAATTGGTTTAAGCGCTTAGCTGATCAATGGCTGTTATGGCAAGGATATCGTCCGGCCAGGGCGGTCTTGAAGTTGGATAAGGATTATATCAAGAGAATAATCGTCGGACAATTATCTGACTTGGAGTCGAAAGCGGCCGATGCCGCCCCCTTAATTAATTGCCTTGGCGATAATTGTCAAATTGAGATTTCTTTGGAAAAATCAGGCCAATCATTCAATTATGACCAAGCCCTGAACAATTGGGAGAAAAACTTGGAATTATTCCGGAATAATCCGATTGAATTGGAGAAAGTTATTGTCAATCCGTCAGTTAAAAAAGCCGAGGCCGAAGTCCTGATCGGCAGATTAAGTGATTTTTTATTAAGTTCGTCAACCCCGGAATTCCATTATCAGGATAAGTCCTGGCGGATTGATAAAATCGATTTGGCCAAAGTTATCAAATTCGAATCCGGCCAAGGCAGTATTTATTTATCAGTTGATGAAGAGAGTTTTTTTCAATGGTTTAAAGACAATATCGGCGATGAATTGGATATTCCGGCTCAGAACGCCACTGTCAAGATTAGCGCCGGCAAAGTCGCCAGTTTGTCGCCTCATAAGAACGGCCAAACAACCGATTCCCAACAGGCCTTTTTGGATTTTAAAGCCAAGGTTATTAATTATGATTTCAATGATCTTAATTTTGAATTGAGGGTTGTCAGCACGACGCCGGAAGTGATGACCGGGAATATCAATGATTTGGGAATCAAGGAAATCATCGGCCTTGGCGAATCAAGTTTTGCCGGCAGTCCGACCAATCGCCGCAAAAATATTAAAAACGGTTCGAATCGATTAAACGGCCTATTGATCAAACCGGATGAGGAATTTTCTTTGGTGAAAACATTGCTCCCGGTGGATGCCTCAACCGGTTATTTTCCGGAATTAGTGATTAAAGGCAATAAGACGGTTCCGGAATATGGCGGCGGCTTATGCCAGATCGGCACAACTGTTTTCCGAGCGGCATTGTCTTCGGGTTTGCCGATTTTGGAACGCCAGAATCATTCCTACAGCGTCACTTATTATTTGGAAGGCGGTTTGCCGGGAGTGGATGCGACCATTTATGATCCCAAACCGGATTTGCGGTTCAAGAATGATACGGGAAATTATATTTTGATCCAATCATATATTATCGGCGATAGGCTGTATTTTGAATTCTGGGGCGATAAAGACGGCCGGACAGCCGTACGCACCAAACCTAAAACTTGGGGCTTGAAAAGTCCGCCGCCGACTAAGATAATCGAGTCGGCTGATTTGGCGCCCGGCCAGAAGAAATGCACGGAGACGGCCCATAAAGGCATTAGTGCGGCTTTTGATTATATTGTCAATTATCCTGACGGCCGAACAGCAACTACGACTTTTACCTCAGTGTATAAGCCCTGGCAGGAGGTTTGTTTGATTGGAGCAGTGGTTGTTGCGACTTCAACGGCGGCAGTTGATGATCTCCCAGTCGATAATCCTTGACAATCAGTCCGGAATAGCTTAGTGTATTAATACTTCGGCTTAATCAAATAAGCCGCCATCGTCTATCGGTTAGGACAGCGGGTTTTCAATCCGTTAAGCGGGGTTCGACTCCCCGTGGCGGTACTGCTTTATGATCATCCTCGCGCTTGAAACATCGTGCGACGAAACCTCGGCTGCCGTCTTGTCCGGCAACCGAGGTGATTTGAAATTACTCTCTAATGTGGTGTCGTCGCAGATCGATATCCACAAGCAATACGGCGGCGTAGTGCCGGAAGTGGCGGCGCGGCAGCATATCCAGAATGTAATTCCAGTGGTGGCTGAAGCGCTGGAAACGGCGAAAATCAAGCCGTCAGACATTGATTTGATGGCAGTGACGTCAGGGCCGGGATTGGTGACTTCGCTGATTATCGGCGTGGAAACGGCCAAGGCCCTCAGTTATGCCTGGCAGAAGCCGCTTTTGGCGGTCAATCATATGTATTCCCACATTGCCGCTAATTTTTACGGCAATGAGCTTAAATTTCCGGCCGTCTGCTTAGTGGTTTCCGGCGGGCATACGGAAATCGTTCATTTGAAAAATCATCAGCCAAGCAAAAAAATCGGCCAGACGATTGATGATGCGGCCGGCGAGGCCTTTGACAAGGTGGCTAAATTGCTGGGCTTGGATTATCCGGGCGGACCGGCGATATCCGCTTGCGCGGATAAATTTTCTGATAAGATCAAATTTCCAAAAATTGAATTGCCCCGGCCAATGTTAAAATCTCCAAACTTTAATTTCAGTTTTTCCGGGCTAAAGACCGCGGTTTTGTATGCTGCTCAGAAAATTAGGAATCAGGATGAGAACTTTCAGATCGCCATGTCCCATTATTTTCAAGAGGCGGCAATCGAGGTTTTGGTTTCTAAGACGCTTAAGGCGGCGAAACAATTGAAAGCCAAGACGATTTTAATGGCCGGTGGCGTGGCGGCCAATAAGAAGCTGCGGGCCGTTTTAAAAACTGAGGCCGAAAAATCAGGTTTTAGATTCTCAGTGCCGGAATTCAAGCTGTGCACCGACAATGCCGCCATGGTTGCGATCGCCGCCTATTATTTATCGGCTAAAAAGAAGATCCCGACGGATAATTATAAGAAGATTAAAGTGGATTGCAATTGGGAGTTGAAATAAAGAAGTTAT
>Ga0172371_10010331_pt1 | contig 12624 bp, 10 predicted proteins | sample Lak12m_FD_114543 | JGI IMG/M metagenome (GOLD analysis project Ga0172371, IMG submission 114543) | Freshwater microbial communities from Kabuno Bay, South-Kivu, Congo - kab_022012_12m | ecosystem: Environmental > Aquatic > Freshwater > Lake | place: Democratic Republic of the Congo: South-Kivu... | reverse complement strand
TGCTGCGGGTCAACGGCGAGCTCTACGAGGACGCGCTCGACCATCCCGGCCGCGTGACCCAGGTGCAGCCCGCCGGCGCGCGCAACCTCCCGCACACCCTGCACAACGCGGCCGCGGACGCGCGGGCCTTCGGGCGCGAGTACGGCCTGGCCGAGGCGCTGCGCACCGAGGGCCTCACGCCGCGCCGCTTCGTCGAGATGGTCGAAGCGGCCGTCGCCGCCGGCGCCGGCCTCGATCCGGCCGCGCTGGCCGGAGACCTCGCGCCGCTGCGCGCCCACGTCGACGGCAGCGGCTCGCTGACCGTCCTGGAGATGAGCCGCCACATGGGCGCGCTGCACGCCGCCGCGGCCGCCGCGGACGCGCCGTTCGTGGTGCCGTCCGGGACGATCTTCATGATGGGCGACAACCGCGACAACAGCTACGACAGCCGCGGCTGGGGGCCGCTCGACCTGGACCTGGTCAAGGGCAAGGCCATCTTCATCTACTGGTCCTGGGACGCGCAGCGCTTCCTGCCGCGACTCGCCCGGATCGGCGACCTGATCCGGTGAACGCCGCGCCCGCGCAGCGAACGCCGCCTCGGCGCCGCCCGGGCGGCGGCGTCTACGTCCACGTGCCGTTCTGCGCCTCGCTGTGCTCCTACTGCCGCTTCCCGCGCACCGACCGCCACGACGGCGAGTCCCGGCGGCGGCTGGTCGCGGCCGTGATCGCCGAGTTCGCGCTGCGCCGCGACGCCTGCGCGACGCTGCGCGACGGACGGCGACCGGCGCTGACCTGCTACGTCGGCGGCGGCACGCCCTCGGTCCTGGAGCCCGGCCTCTTCGTCGACCTGCTGCAGGGCACCTGGGGCCGTCTGGCCCGTGCGGGCCGGGCCGAAGTGACCGCCGAGGCGAACCCCGAGAGCTTCGACGAGACGCGGGCCGACGCCTGGCGCGGGGCGGGCGTCGGGCGCGTCAGCCTGGGCGTCCAGAGCCTCGACCCGGACGTGCTGCGCCTGCTCGGCCGCCGCTGCGACCCCGACCGCGCCCGCGCCGCGCTGCGCCTGGCCGCGTCGCGCTTCCCGCGCGTCAGCGCCGACTGGATCCTGGCGCCGGGCTGCCGCCGCGACCGGCTCGCGCGGGAGTTCGCCGAAGCCCGCGACCTCGGCGTGGGCCACGTCTCGTTCTACATCCTCGAACTGCACGCGGGCACGCCGCTGACCGCGGACGTCGAGGCCGGACGCGTGCCCCGGCCCCGCGACGCCGAGGTCGAGGCCCTCTACCTGGGCGCCTGCGAGGACCTGGCCCGCCTGGGCTACCGGCAGTACGAGATCTCCAACTTCTGCCTGCCCGGCCAGCGGTCGCGCCACAACGCCGCCTACTGGCGGCGAACGCCCTACCTCGGGCTCGGTCCCGGCGCCCACGGCTTCGCCGGGAACCGCCGCTACGCCAACCTCGTCGACCTGACGCGCTACGTCGCCGAGGTGGAGGCGGGGCGCCTGCCCGAGGCCCGGATCGACCGCCTCGATCCCGCGGCCCGCCGCCTCGAACGGATGTTCCTGCCGCTGCGCACCGCCGCCGGCGCGCCCCTGCGCGACCTGCCGGCGAACGACGCCGTCCTCGAGCGCGGGGAGGTCGAAGGGCTCTGGCGGCGCGTGCGCGGGCGGCTGGCCTTGACGCCGCGGGGCCGCCTGAGGATCGACGACGTCGAGACGCTGTTCGCCGGCCTCGCGGGGCGCGGTCCGGTTGACACGCCGAAATCGTTCGGACTAACTTGTGGGGCCGCCCCCGGGACGGGCGCGGCGGGAGCCGCCGGATGACCAGCAGGGACAGCAGACTCGACACGGTCCTGGAAGCCGTCGTGCGGCTGTACAGCCGCACCGGCCAGCCGGTGAGCTCCGCCCTGGTGGTGCGGTGGCTGGGCGGCGCCGTCAGCTCCGCGACGGTGCGCGGCGACATGGGCCTGCTCGAGCGGGAAGGCTACCTCGCGAAGCCCCACGTCTCGGCGGGGCGCGTGCCCACCGACGCCGGGTTCCGGGCGTTCGTGAACCGGCTGCTCGTGGCGGCGCCGGGCGAGGCCACCGCCGGCCGCAGCCTGCGGGCCCTGGTGGACCGGGAACTCGAGCGCTCGCGCGGCACGCACGCGATGGTCAAGGCGCTCGCGGCGCTGCTCTGCCGCCTGACCGACAACATCGGCATCATCCTGGGGCCGGCCTGGGACCAGGTGCGGGCCCGGCGCCTGGACCTGTACCCGAAGGAGCACCGCCGCGTCCTGATGGTGCTGGTGCTGGACAACGCCCTGGTGCGGACCGGCACCTTCGCCGTGGACCTCGACGTCACGCCCGAGGCCCTCGACGACGCCGCGCGCATCCTGAGCGAGCGCATCAGCGGCCGCACCATCGACGAGATCCGGCACGGCGTGCTCGCGTCGCTCGACGTCGACGACAGCGATGCCGGCCGGATCGCCCGGGACGTCGCCCGCAACGGCGCGTCCCTCTTCGACGACGTGGAGGCCGCCGACCTCGAACTGATGGGCGTGGCCAACGTCCTGGACGAGCCCGAGTTCTCCGACCCCGGCCAGCTCAAGCGGCTGGTGAAGTTCCTGGAGTCGCCGCGCGAGATCCGCTCCGCGCTGCGGCGGCTCAGCCCGGAGAACGAGGACGGCATCGCGGTCTGGATCGGCTCGGAGAACCCGATCGGCGAGCTGCAGGCCTTCAGCCTGGTCTCCTCGCCGTTCCGGCTGGGGGAGCGGCGCGGCGTGCTGGCGGTGCTGGGCCTGCGCCGGATGTCCTACGACCGCACCATCGCCGGGATGCAGGTCCTGATCCAGGGCCTCAAGCAGCTGCCACGCGGACAGGAAGGACCGACATGACCGAGAGCGATCTGCCGACGCCGGACGACGAGGCCGTCGACGCGACGGTCGGGGCGCCGGCCGGCGCCGCGGCCGGGGAGCCGGACGCCGCCGCCGACGCCGACGTCGACGTCCGGCGCGAGCTCGCGCGCGAGCGCGACGACTACAAGGACAAGTGGCTGCGCGCGCACGCCGAGCTGGACAACGTGCGCAAGCGCGCCCGCCGCGAGATCGCCGAGGCCCAGACCTTCGCCGTGGCGGACGTCCTGCGCGACCTGCTCGACGTGCTGGACAACTTCGAGCGGGCGGCCGGGGCCGCGGCCGCGAACGCCGACGCCGAGGCCGTCCGCAGCGGGGTCGCCCTGATCCACGGCCGCCTGCGCGAGATCCTCGGGGCGCGCGGACTGACCCCCATCCCGACGGCGAAGGGCGACCCGTTCGATCCCGGCATCCACGAGGCCGTGATGCAGATGGACGGGGACGGCGTCGAATCCGGCGCCGTGCTGGAGGTGGCGCAGGCCGGCTACCGCCTCGGGGACCTGGTGCTGCGGCCGTGCCGCGTCGTGGTGGCTCGCTGAACGAAAGGCGCCCGGGATGGCCCAGAAGAGGGACTACTACGAGGTGCTCGAGGTCGGCCGCGAGGCGGCCGAGGGCGAGATCAAGAAGGCCTACCGCAAGCTGGCCATCAAGCACCACCCCGACCGCAATCCCGACGACCCCTCGGCGGCCGAGAAGTTCCGCGAGGCCACCGAGGCCTACGAGGTGCTGAAGGACCCGCAGAAGCGCGCCCAGTACGACCAGCTCGGGCACGCCGCCTTCGAGCAGCCGAGCGGTCCCGCCGGCGGCTACGGCGGCATGGGCGGGATGGACATGAACGACGCGCTCGCGTCCTTCCTGCGCAACTTCGGCGGCTTCGGGGACATCTTCGGCGGCGGCTCCGGGGGCGGCGCCGGCGGGCGGGGCCAGGGACGCGACCTCCAGGTCAAGGTCGGGATCACCCTGCGCGAGGCCGCCGACGGCGTGCACAAGAAGGTCAAGCTGCGCAAGCAGGTGGCGTGCAAGGAGTGCGGCGGCAGCGGCGGGGCCCACGGCAGCGGCGCGTCGAACTGCCCCGAGTGCCGCGGCAGCGGCCGGCGCCGCCAGGTGGTGCGGACCCTGCTCGGCCAGATGGTCACCGAAGTCGCCTGCAACCGCTGCGGCGGGCGCGGCAGCGTGGTGACCGACCCGTGCGGCGCGTGCCGCGGCACCGGCACCGTGCGCGGCGAGGAGACCGTCGAGGTGCGCATCCCCGCCGGGGTCGCACGCGGGAACTACATGGACATGCCGGGCCACGGCGACGCCGGCGAGCGGGGCGGCCATCCCGGCGACCTGCGCGTGGTCTTCGACGTGCACGAGGACGAGATCTTCGAGCGCCACGGCGACGACCTGCTCGTCGACGTGCCCGTCTCGCCGGTCGATCTCATGCTCGGCGTCAAGGTCGAGGTGCCGACGCTCGACGGGCGCGTGGCGCTCAAGGTCCCGGCCGGCACCCAGACCCACAAGGTCTTCCGGCTGCGCGGCAAGGGCATGCCCCGCCTGCAGCGCAGCGACCGCGGCGACCAGCTGGTGCGCATCCTGGCCTGGACGCCGGACAAGCTCTCCGCCGACGAGAAGTCGCGGCTCGAGTCGCTGCGCGCCGGGCTCTCGTCCCGGGTACCCGCGCCCGGCCGCGGGCTCATCGACTGAACGCCGCCGCGACGTCGGGGAGGTCCGCGTGCACACCTACCGCTTCGAACCGCCCGCAGGCGCGCCCCTGCCCGGAGTCGGCGACGAGATCCGGCTCGATGCCGAGGAGAGCCACCACCTGCTGCACGTGATGCGCGCCCGCCCGGGCGATCCCGTGCGTCTGGTCGACGGGCGCGCCGGCGTCGTGCTGGCCGAGTACGCCGGCGCCGACGCGGGCCGCGCCCGCGCCCTGGTGCGCTCGTCGCACCGCGACGGCGCCGAGCTGGCGCGGCCCCGCCTGGTGCTGGCCTGCGGCGTCGCCAAGGGCAAGCGCTTCGAAGCCATGCTCGAGCAAGCGGTCGAACTCGGCGCGCACGAGATCGTCCCCTTGCAGACCGCGCGCGGCGAGGTCTGGCCCGGCGAGGGTCGCCGCGACCGCTGGCGGACGCTGCTGCACGGGGCCGGCAAGCAGAGCGGCCGCAGCTGGACGCCCGAACTCGCCGCCCCGGTGTCGCCCGCGACCCTGGTCGCGGGCCGGCCCGGGGCCCTGTTCTTCACCGGCGCCGCGCGCGACCGCGCGCGGGACTGGCGCGACGACGGGGACGGGCGCTGCGGGCCTGCCGCGCTGCTGGCGTCCGCGGCCGCCGGCGCCGCCGACCTGCGCGCGGGCAGCGAACTGGTGTGGTGCGTCGGGCCGGAGGGCGGCTGGGAAGACGCCGAACTGGCGCTGCTGGCCGCCGCGGGCCGCACGCTGCGCCTCGGGCCGCACCGCCTGCGCACCGGGACCGCCGCCCTGGCCGGTCTGTCGCTGCTGGCCGCGGTGCGCGAGATGATCGTCGATGCCGGGGCCGTCCCGGGAGTATGATCGGCACGGTCCCGCACGGCGCGGGACGCAACGGGGAACGAGGTGGACCGATGGCGAAATCGGATCTGGCGGCCCGGCTCCAGCAGGAGACCGTCGCCGCCATGAAGGCGCGGGACAAGGACCGCCTCTCGGTGCTGCGCATGCTGCAGGCCGCGTTCAAGCAGGTCGAGGTGGACACCCGCCAGGAGATCGACGAGGCCGGCGCGGTGAAGATCGTGCGCTCCTACGCCAAGAAGGTGAAGGACCAGCTGGCCGGGGCCGAGTCCGCCGGCCGGCCGGAGCTGGTGGCGCAGGCGAAGGCCGAGCTGGTCATCGTCGACGAGTTCCTGCCCGTGGAGCTGGACGACGCGGCCCTGGCCGAGATCGTGCGCGCGGCCATCGCCGAGACCGGCGCGACCTCGCCGCGGGAGATGGGCCAGGTCATGAAGGCCGCGATGGCCCGCGTCGCGGGACAGGCCGACGGCGGCCGCGTCGGCGCCGCGGTCAAGGCGCAGCTCGGAGGATAGGGGGGACCATGCCCTGGATCTCGGTGGCGGTCGTGGCGGTGGTGGCCCTCTTCGCGGCCGGCGGCTGGCGGGCGGGCCTGGTGCGCCGGCTGCTGGAGCTGGTCGGGCTCGTCGCCGCGGTGCTGATCGCCGCCGCGCAGTGGCGGGCGGCCGGCGGCTGGTTGCAACGCGTCGCCGGGGTCGGGGAGACCGTGGCGCCGCTGGCCGGTTGGCTGCTGGTCTTCGTGGCCGTGCTGCTGGTCTCGCGGCTGCTGGCCTGGCTGGCCGGCAAGTCGCTGAACGCGTCGGCCCTCGGCTGGCTCGACCGCACGGGCGGCCTGCTGGGCGGCCTGCTCGCCGGGCTGCTGGTGGTCAGCGTGGCGCTGATGCTCGTCTGCCGTCTCGACCGCGGCGGCGCCTGGTGCGCGCGCATCCAATCCCAGACCGTGTCGCGGCTCGCCTACGGCGTCGCGCCCGCCGTCTACGGGTCCGTCGTGGACGAGCGGGACGCCGGCGACCTCTGGCGCCACGCCAAGGACGCCGCCGCCGACCTGCCGGCCGCGGCGGCCCAGGCCGGCCGGTCGGCGGTCGGCGCCGGCAAGTCCGCGGTCGGGCTCGGCAAGTCCGACGACGGCAGGAAGTCCGGAGACGACGGGAAGACCGCCGCCGACACGACCCGCGCCGCCCCCGCACACTCCGGGAAGTGACCGCTTGATCCCGTTGCTGGAGGAACTGGAACGCTGGGAGGGGTCGGCCGTGCTGCCGGACGACCCCGGGCACCGGCGCGCCCTGCGCCTGCTGGAGTGGCACCGCGTCGCCGCGCAGGTCGCCCGCCACGCCCGGTCACGGCGCGCCTCGGCCCGGCTGGCCGCGCGCCGCCCCTTCGCGCGACCGGAGCCGATCCTGCTGGCGCGCGAACTGGCCGACGAGCTGCGCGCGCGCGGCGAGCGCGGCGAGTGGCCGCCCCTGGTCGAGGTCGGCGACGCCCTGGACCTGCTGGACCGCCCGCGGCCGCTGCGCCTGGCGGGCGCGGACCTGGTCCACCTCGCGACGACGGCCGTCGATCTCGAACTGCTGCGCGACGACCTGGTCGCGCGCGAGCGGGATCACCCGCGCTGGTGCGGCGCCGCCCGCTGCCTGCAGCCGCTCGGCGGCCTGGCCGGCGCGGTGTCCCGCGCCCTGGACCGCGACGGCGGCGTGCGCGACGACGCCTCGCCCCAGCTGTCGCGCCTGCGCCGCGAGGCGCGCGAGCAGGAGCGTCAGGCCCGCGCGGCCGTGCAGCGCACGATGGCCGACGCGCGCGAGCGCGGCTGGACGACCGGCACCGAGGTCACGCTGCGCGGCGACCGCCTGTGCCTGCCGGTCCGCTCGGGCTCGAAGCGCCTGGTCGAGGGCATCGTGCACGACCGCTCGGCGACGGGCGGCACCCTGTTCATCGAACCCGCCGCCGTCGTCGCGCTGCAGAACGACCTGATCGAGACCCGGCTGGCCGCCGCCGCCGAAGCCGAGCGCATCCTGCTGGAGCTCAACCGCGCGGCGGAGGCGGCGGCGCCCGCGCTGCGCGAGGCCTGCGAGCTCTCCCTGCGCGTCGACGAGACGCGGGCCGCCCTGCTGTGGAGCCGCGCGGTGCGGGGCGCGCGACCCGCGCTGGCCGCGGGCGGCGCCCTGGACGTCCGCGTCGGCCGCCACCCGCTGCTGCTGGACCGCGAGGGCGCGGACGTCGTGCCGCTGGACCTGGCCATGCCCGACGGGGCGCGCGTCCTGGTCATCAGCGGCCCCAACGCCGGCGGCAAGTCGGTGGCGCTGAAATGCGCGGGCCTGCTGTGCCTGCTGGCGCAATGCGGCTGGGACGTGCCGGCCCGCGAGGACACGCGGCTGCCGCTCGTGGGGCGCTTCGACGTCGACCTCGGCGACGACCAGTCCATCGCCCGCTCGCTCAGCAGCTTCTCGGCGCACCTGTCCCACCTGGCGGAATTCCTGTCCCACGCCGACGGCGACTCCCTGGTCCTCTGCGACGAGATCGGCAGCGGCACCGACCCCGACGAGGGCACGGCCCTGGCGTTCACCGTGCTCGAGGCCCTGGCCGACCGCGGCGCGCTCGTGCTGGCCACCACGCACTCCGGCCTGCTGAAGGCCGCCGTCGCCGACCACCCGCTGATGGTCAACGCCGCGATGGACTTCGACGAGACGAACCTGGCGCCGCTGTACACCCTGCGGGCCGGCGTGCCCGGGGCGAGCCACGCCTTCGCCATCGCCGCGCGCCTGGATTTCCCGGACGGCCTGGTGGAGCGGGCCCGCGCGCGCGTCGGCGAGGACCGCTTCCGCATCGAGCACCTGCTGACCGAACTGGGCACCCGGGCCCGCGACCTGCAGGAGCGGCAGGCCGAGGCCGGCCGGCTGGCCGAGGCGTCCCGCCGCGAGCACGAAGCCCTGTCGCTGCGTCTCGCCGGCATCGACCGCGAACGGACCGCCGCCTTGGCGGCGGCCCGCCGCGCCGGCGAGGAGTTCCTGGCCGAGGCGCGCCGGACCCTCGAACGCCTGGTGCGCGACCTGCGCGGCGAGGGCCCGCGGACCCGCACCATCCGCGACGCCCGCGACGAGTTGGCCGGTCTGGGCGACCGTCTGCCGCCCGAGGCGCCGCGGCCTCCCGTCGCGACGCCCGCCGCGGGCGACCGCGTGCGCGTGCCCCACCTCGGTCTCGACGGGCGGGTCGTCGAGGTCCGCGGCGGCCGGCTGGTGGTCCTCGCGGGGGGGATGCGCCTGTCCCTGCCCGCCGGCGCGGTCGCGGCCGCCGCCGGCGGGAGCGAGGACGGGACGTCCCGGCCGGCCGCCCCCTTCCCGCCGCCGGTCGCCGGGAGCTGCGACGCGACCGAACTCGACCTGCGCGGCTTCCGCGCGGAAGAGGGCTGGGAGGCGCTGGACCGCCTCATCGACCGGGCGATCCCGGCCGGCGCCGGCGAGATCGGCGTCATCCACGGTTTCGGGACCGGCCGCCTGCGCGCCTACCTGCTGGAGCGCCTGGCCCGCGACCCCCGCGTCGCCGGCTTCCAGGACGCCCCCGCCGACCAGGGCGGGCAGGGCCGGACCGTCGTCCGCCTGGCCTGAACGCGGGCCCGCGCCCTGGAAATTGGACATCCGGGCGGGAAACTGGTACGTTGGCCGATCGCGGCGTGCGCGCGGCGAGGAGTCGGACCAGGGCCACAGGAGCGTCGCGCCGATGTCACCCGTTCTGCCCAAGGACCTCGTCGCCCGCATCAAGGAAGAGACCGACATCGCCGCGGTCGTGCGCGAGTACGTCACCCTGCGCGTCGCCGGGACGAACCTCGTCGGGCTCTGCCCCTTCCACCGCGAGAAGACCCCCAGCTTCAACGTCAACCCCCACCGCCAGATCTACAAGTGCTTCGGCTGCGGCGAGGGCGGCGACGTCATCTCGTTCCTGATGAAGCTGCAGGGGCTGTCCTTCCCCGAGGCGCTGGAGATCCTGGCCCGCCCCCTCGACGTGGATCTGGCCCGCTTCCTGGTGGACAACGACGAGGCCGAGGGCGAGCGCCAGGCCTTCTTCCGCGCGCAGGAAGCGGCCGCCGTCCTGTGGAGCGAGGCCTACTGGGGGCGCGAGGGCGCCGAGGCCCGCGCCTACCTCGAGGGCCGCGGCTTCGGGCAGGAGATCCTGCGCCGATACGACGTCGGCTTCGCTCCGGCCGCCACGTCGTGGCTCGTCGAGGGGCTGACCCGCCGCGGCGTCGACCGCGATCTCGCCCAGAGGACCGGCCTGGTGCGCGCCGGGCACGGCGGAGAGCCTTTTGCTTATTTCCGCAACCGGATTATCTTTCCCGTCCGTAACATCGCCCAGCGCATCGCGGGTTTCGGGGGTCGGATCCTGGGCGAGGGGGAGCCCAAGTACCTCAACTCCGCCGAAGGTCCCTACTTCAGCAAGCGCGAGTTGCTGTACGGCTTCGCCATGTCCCGGATCCCCATCGCCCGACACAAGACGGCCATCCTGGTCGAGGGCTACCTCGATCAGATCGCCCTGGCCCAAGCGGGTTTCGGCAACGGCGTCGCGACCTGCGGCACGGCCTTCACCCAGGAGCAGGCGAAGATCCTGCGCCGGGGCTGCTCGCGGGTGTTCGTCCTGTTCGACGGCGACGCCGCCGGGATCAAGGCCTCGGTTAAGGCCGCGGCCGCCGCCCTGGCCGGAGGGCTCGAACCCCGCATCGGGAGGTTGCCGCCCGGCGAGGACCCGGCGTCCTTCTTGCTCGGGCGCGACGCGTCGGCGCTGACCGCGGTCCTGGAGGCGGCCCCGGGCTACCTGCAGCTGCTGCGCGACCTCGCCGCCGAGAGCGGGCGGGGGCGCGAAGCGCGGGAACGGGCGGTCAAGCGCGCGATCGAGGCCGTGGCCGGCGTGCCCGACCCGATCCGCCGCGCCCTGCTGGTCGACGAGGCGGCAGAGGTCTTCGGATTGGCGCGGGAACTGGTCGGCGCGGAGGTCGCCCGGCACGCGGAACCGCCCCGCGCCCCCGGCGCTGCCGTGGCGCGGAGCGACCCGGGGGGGGGGAATGCAGCCCAGCCCCTGCAACCCGACCGGGGCCTGCTGCGTGTGGACCCGGCGACGGTCGAACAGCAGATGCTCGCCCACGCCCTGGCCGACGAGACGGGGGACGCGGCCGAGGCGATGCTGGACCTGTGGCCCGAAGCCGATTTCGCGCTGGAACCGGCGCGGCGGCTGCACGAGGAACTCGCGACCTGGCGCGAGCAGCGCCGCCTCGGCGGCGCGCCGCCGCCGGCCGGATTCGTCCAGGAACGTTGGCACGCCCACGACGACGGCTTCCGCCGGCTCGTCACGGACCTGCTCACGAACCAGGAGGCCTGCAGCACGGGCGACCACGTGCGCGTCGTCCGCGACTGCCGCCATGTGCTGGAACAAGACCGCAAACGACGCCGCGACAGCGACAGGACCAGGACACGCGCCGGCGGGCGAGGGGAATAGGCCGATGGCACAGACGAAGCTCGAGGCCGTGGTCGATCGGATCCGCAAGATCGCCAGCGACAACGGCGGCTACCTGCTGCTCGACCAGGTGAACGAAGCCATCGGCGACGTGGACCAGGTCGCCGAACTGTACGACCGTGTCCTGGACCGGCTCATCGAGATCAAGATCGAGGTCTACGACACCTACGAGGAGGCGGCCCTCAAGCGGGCCAAGGAGACCGAGCGTCAGCGCCGCCGCACCGCCCAGCAGCGCAAGGCCCAGCGCAGCACGATGAAGTTCGACGACCCCGTGCGCATGTACCTGCGCGAGATGGGCCGCGTGCCGCTGCTGACCCGCCAGGGCGAGGTCGACCTGGCCAAGCGCATGGAGACCGGCCGGCTCGAGGTCCTCAAGGCGACCATCCGCTCGACCCTGACCCTGCGCGAGCTGCGCCAGATCGGCAACCAGCTGATCATCGACAACATCCAGGTCGACGAGGTCGTGCAGCACGACAGCAGCACCTGGAACGTCCACTACTCGCCCCGCAAGGAGGGTCAGCGCATCCTGCACGCCGTCGAGGCGATCGAGAAGTGGCAGGATGAGCTGGTCGCCCACAAGCTCGAGCTGAAGAAGAACCGCACCGGCCCGCGCGCGGCCACGCTCACGCGCATGGTCCAGTCCCGCGAGCGCAAGATCCTGGACACCTTCCTGGACCTCCACCTGTCGCCGCAGCAGATCGACCAGCTCTCCAACCGGCTGATCCTGGTGCACCGCAAGGTCGAGGACCTCGACGCTCGGCTGAAGGGCGCGAGCAGCACCGTCGCCCGCGGGATCAAGAAGCAGATCGGCGAGGTCGAGCGCGAGGTCGGCCTCGAGCACAAGAAGCTCTCGGTCGTCGCGCGCGAGATCGAGGACGGGCGGCGGGAGGTCGAGACCGCCCAGCGCGAGATGATCGAGGCCAACGTGCGGCTGGTCATCTCCATCGCGAAGCGCTACAACAACCGCGGCCTGGAATTCCTCGACCTCATCCAGGAGGGCAACAGCGGCCTGATGCGCGCGGTCGAGAAGTTCGACTACCGCAAGGGCTACAAGTTCTCCACCTACGCCACCTGGTGGATCCGCCAGGCGATCACCCGCGCCATCGCCGACCAGGCCCGCACGATCCGCGTGCCGGTCCACATGATCGAGGCGATCAACAAGGTGAACCGCGCCCAGCGGCAGCTCGTCCAGGAGCTCGGCCGCGACCCCTCGCCCGACGAGATCGCCAAGAACCTGGACATGCCCCTGGAGAAGGTCAACGGCGTGCTCAAGGCCAGCATGGAGCCGGTGTCCCTGGACCGGCCCATCGGCGAGGACGAGGACAGCAGTCTGGGCGACTTCATCGAGGACACCGCGGCCGAATCCCCATCCCACGTCGCCGCGCACGCGATGCTCAAGGACCAGCTGCACCGCGTGCTCAGCACCCTGTCGCGGCGCGAGGAGAAGGTCATCCGCCTGCGCTTCGGCCTGGGCGACGGCACGCCGCGCACCCTCGAGGAGGTCGGCACGATCTTCAAGGTCACGCGCGAGCGGGTGCGGCAGATCGAGGCGAAGGCGCTGCGGAAGCTGCGGCATCCCAGCCGCTGCCGCAAACTGAAAGGCTACACGGAGATCGTTTAGTTCTGGACGAGAAATTGTCCCTAGCAGAGGCGAGGCCCCGCGGCCTCGCCTCTGCCGTCTCTTCAGAACGCGTACTTCAGCCCGTGCCGCCGGTTCACCGCCAGCGCCGCCGTCTCCACCC
>Ga0172371_10010330_pt1 | contig 12624 bp, 8 predicted proteins | sample Lak12m_FD_114543 | JGI IMG/M metagenome (GOLD analysis project Ga0172371, IMG submission 114543) | Freshwater microbial communities from Kabuno Bay, South-Kivu, Congo - kab_022012_12m | ecosystem: Environmental > Aquatic > Freshwater > Lake | place: Democratic Republic of the Congo: South-Kivu... | reverse complement strand
TTACCGCCGACTTCGGCAAGGATCGGGATGCTATGCGGATCCCATTGGCACAGGACTTCGCCCGGCTTGATTTCCTGATTCTCGCGGACCATCATTTCGGCGCCGGTGGGCACTTCGTACTTTTCCAGCTCCCGGCCCTTGGGGTCCAGAATCGAGACTTCGCTGTTGCGGGAGAGCACGATTTCCTTGCCCTCCTCGTTGCGGACCGAGCGGATCCGGACGAACTTGACGGTACCGCCGCGTTTGGCGCGCGTCTCGTGCTCTTCGACGCTGGTATTCACCGTACCACCGATGTGGAAGGTCCGCATCGTCAACTGGGTGCCGGGTTCACCGATACTCTGGGCCGCGATGATCCCGACGGCCATGCCTTCCTCGACCATCGTCCCCGTGGACAGGTCCATCCCATAGCACAGCCGGCAAACCCCCAGAGACGCTTCGCAAGTCAAGGGACTGCGGACCTGGATCTTCTCCAGCCCCAATTCCTCGATCCTGCGGGCGATTTCCGGCGTGATCAATTCGTTCTCACGGACGACGACCTCGTCCGTGACGAGATTCACGATGTTTTTCCGGCTGACCCGCCCATGAATGGCTTCCGCCAAACGGACTTCGACCTTTTCCCCACGGTACAGCACGCTCTTGGTGACGCCCTGCGTCGTGCAACAGTCGTGAACCGTGACCACGACGTTTTGAGCGACGTCGGCCAGTTTGCGTGTCAAATAACCCGAGTCGGCGGTCTTCAGGGCCGTATCGGCCAAGCCCTTGCGGGCTCCGTGCGTCGAGCTGAAGTACTCCAGCACGGTCAAGCCTTCACGGAAATTGGCCTTGATCGGCGTTTCGATGATCTCGCCCGTCGGCTTGGCCATCAAACCGCGCATCCCAGCCAACTGGCGAATCTGTTCAATGCCACCACGGGCCCCGGAGTGCGCCATCAGGTACACGGGGTTGACATAGCCGTGGACGCGCTCGTCGGACTTCATCGCCTCCATCATTTCCTGCGTGATCCGCTCGCGAGCGTGCGTCCAGGTGTCCAGGACCTGGTTATAGCGTTCCTGCTCGGTAATGACGCCGCGGTCATACAGCTTCTTGTATTTGAGCACCTGTTTGTCGGCGTCGGCAATGTGCCGCGACTTGCTGGCGGGCGTCACCAAATCGTCTGTCGCGAACGATAGGCCGCTGAGCGTACTCTGCTGGAAGCCGATCTTGTTCATATCGTCCAACAGGCCGATCGTCGCCCGCCGGCCCAGACGCTGGTAGCAGTCCGAAATCACCATCGCCAACTCGGCCGATCGGAGGGGCACGTTGTAGTAATCCATGCCCTCCGGCAGGATCATGTTGTACATGATGCGGCCGTAGGTCGTCTCGATCATCGCCCCGGGCTTGGCCGACTCTTCCTCGGACCGCAGCTTACGGTTGCCGGGCAAGCGGACTTTGATTCGGGCATGCAGGTCGATCACGCCCTGCGAATAGGCCAAGTCCGCTTCCTGCAGCGACGAGAAGGTCATCCCCTCGCCCTTGCGGCTGGCCAGATCCAGGGTGATGTAGTAACAGCCCATCACGATGTCCTGCGAAGGACTCATAATCGGCTTGCCGTTGGCGGGGCCGAAGATGTTGTTGGTGGACATCATCAGCGTATGTGCTTCGACCTGGGCCTCGATCGACAACGGCAGATGGACGGCCATCTGGTCGCCGTCGAAGTCCGCGTTGAAGCCCTTGCAGGCCAGCGGATGCAGGTGAATCGCGTTGCCTTCGACGAGCACCGGCTCGAAAGCCTGGATGCCCATGCGGTGCAGCGTCGGAGCACGATTCAACAGCACCGGGTGGTTCTGGATCACCGACTCAAGGATATCCCAGACCTCCTCGTCCTTCCGCTCGAGCATCTTCTTGGCGCTCTTGATCGTATCCGCATGGCCCAATTCCTTGAGCTTGCGGATGATGAACGGCTGGTACAGTTCCAGCGCGATCTTCTTGGGCAGGCCGCATTGGTGCAGGCGGAGCGTCGGGCCGACCACGATCACGCTTCGCGCCGAGTAGTCGACGCGTTTGCCGAGCAGGTTCTCGCGGAACCGGCCCTGCTTGCCTTTGATCATGTCCGTCAGCGACTTCAGCGGGCGGTTGCTGCTGCCCAACACGGGACGCTTGCAACGGTTGTTGTCGAACAGCGCGTCCACCGACTGTTGGAGCATCCGCTTCTCGTTGCGGATGATGACCTCCGGCGCGTTCAAGTCAACCAATTTGCGAAGCCGGTTGTTGCGGTTGATGATCCGCCGGTACAGGTCGTTCAAGTCGCTGGTGGCGAAGTTGCCCGAATCCAACAAGACCAAGGGCCGCAGATCCGGCGGGATCACCGGGATCACATCCAGCACCATCCACTCCGGACGATTGTCGCTGTCGCGGATCGACTCGATGATCTTCAGCCGGTTGATCAAGTCCTTCTTCTTCTGCTTCGAGTTGGTCTCGATCAGATCTTTGCGCAGATCCTGCGACAACTGGACGAGATCCAGGCCGCCCAGCAATTTGCGGACGGCCTCGGCGCCCATGTCCGCCTCGAAGCCGGAGTCGCCCCACTGTTCGCGCGCGGCGCGATACTCTTCTTCGGTCAGCAACTGCTGCTTTTCCAACTCCGTCGCCCCGGGATCGACGACGACGTAGTCCTGGAAGTAAATGACCTTCTCCAGGCTCGTCGTCTTCATGTCCAACAGGTTGCCCAACCGGCTGGGCATGGCCTTGAAAAACCAGATGTGGACGACGGGGGCCGCCAGCTCGATGTGCCCCATCCGTTTGCGGCGAACTCGTGAATGCGTGACCTTGACCCCACAGCGGTCGCAGATCATGCCCTTGTACTTCATGCCGCGGTACTTGCCGCAAGCGCATTCCCAGTCCTTTTCGGGGCCGAAAATGCGTTCGCAGAACAGGCCGTCCTTTTCGGGACGGTAGGTGCGATAGTTGATCGTCTCGGGTTTCTTGACTTCGCCGAACGACCAACTGCGGATGTCGTGGGGTCGCGCCAAGCTCATCTTGACTGACGCGTAATCGTTGATGCGATCGTAGGAACCTTCGCCGGTGGTCATGTGCCCCTGCTCCTGTGGAAAACCGGAAAATCCTCTGCCGTCAGATCCGCCGCTTTTCCAACTGCATGTTCAAAGCCAAACCGCGGATTTCGTTCGTCAGCACGTCGAAACTGGCAGGCGTGCCCGCCTCCAGCGTATTCTCGCCTTTGACCATCGATTCGTAAATCTTGGTGCGGCCTTCGACATCGTCGCTCTTGACGGTCAGCAACTCTTGCAGAATGTACGCCGCCCCATACGCCTCCAGCGCCCAGACTTCCATTTCCCCAAACCGCTGGCCACCGAATCGCGCCTTACCGCCCAGAGGCTGCTGGGTGATCAGCGAGTACGGGCCGGTGCTCCGCGCATGGACCTTGTCGTCGACCAAGTGGTGCAGTTTGAGCATGTAGATGTAACCGACGGTCGTTTCCTGGGACATCGGCTCTCCGGTCCGCCCGTCGCACAGGCGGATCTTGCCATGCGACGGCAAACCGGCGATCCTGAGCGCCTCGTTGATATCCTGTTCCGTGGCCCCATCGAACACGGGCGTAATCGCTTGAAAGCCAATCTTCGCTCCGGCCCACCCCAGATGGGTCTCCAGGATCTGGCCGACATTCATGCGGCTGGGAACCCCCAGGGGATTCAGCAGGATCTGAAGCGGCGTGCCGTCGGGCAGGAAGGGCATGTCTTCGACGGGCAAGATCTTGGCGATCACCCCCTTGTTCCCGTGCCGACCGGCCATCTTGTCGCCGACCGAAATCACGCGTTTGGTGGCGATGTAGACCTTGACCATCTGCAGCACACCGCTCCGCAATTCATCGCCGCGCTTCATGCTGTTCAACTTGCGGTCGCGGGCATCAATGGCGTTTTCGACATCAGGCCAGAGGGTCTTGTGGATCTTCTGAACGTCGGCGATCCGATCTTCGCTCCGCATCTTGTCGATAACCCAGCTGACGCGGAAATTCTGCGCCTTTTCCGCGACGAACTTGGGGTCCTGGTCCCGGACCAGCGGCGTCCCATCTTCGTCGGCGAGCACACGTCCCACGGCCCGTTCCATTTCTTCCACCAAGGCCCCAAACGCCTTGGCAATCGCCTGATTGCCCTCGGTCTCGGCGTGCCGCAGGTCCTTTTCAAAAGCCTTGCGTTCTTCCTCGGTCAGGCTCATCCGTCGGGAAAACTTCTGCGTGTCGATGACGATTCCCTCAATCCCCGAGGGCACTTCCAGGGAATCGTTCTTGACATCCTCGCCCGCGCGGCCAAAGATCGCATGCAACAGCTTCTCTTCAGGCGTCAACTCGGTTTTGGACTTGGGTGAGACCTTGCCGACCAACACATCCCCCGGCTTGACATAGGTGCCGATCCGGACGATGCCAGTCTCATCCAGGTTCCGCAATGCCTTTTCGCTGACGTTGGGAATGTCGCGGGTGAACTCTTCCCGTCCCAACTTGGTCTCGCGGATCTCGACATCGAATTCCTCAATGTGCAGTGAGGTGTAGACGTCGTTCTGGACCAGCTCCTCGCTGATCACAATCGCATCCTCGAAATTGAACCCGTCATACGACATGAAGCCGGCCAAAACGTTGCGGCCCAAGGCCAACTCGCCGAGGAATGTGGCCGCACCATCGGCGATCACCTGCCCCTTTTCCACCTTCTCGCCGAGTTGAACGATGGGCTTCTGATTCAGGCACGTCCGCTCGTTCAAGCCGCGGAACTTGCGCATCTCATACACGTCGCTGCCAATCTCGATCCGGCTGGCATCGACGAAGCTCACCTTGCCAGCCCGCCTCGCTTTGACCACCATGCTCGAGTTTCCGGCCACGTGCCGCTCCATGCCCGTGGCCACGATCGGCGGCTCCGTGACCAACAGCGGAACCGCTTGTCGCTGCATGTTCGATCCCATCAAGGCCCGGTTGGCGTCGTCATGCTCCAAGAACGGGATCAAACCGGCCGAAACGCCTACCATCTGGTTGGGCGCTACGTCGATGTAGCTGACTTGGTCCGGAACGACGATTTCGAAATCGGAGCGGTGCCGGGCGATCAAGTTGGCCCCCCCGACCAGTTTTCCGTCTTCGACCTCCGTGTCGGCGGGCGCCACGTAGGCGTCGGATTCCTCGTCGGCCCGTAGCCAGACGATTTCCTCCATAACCTTGCCCTTCTTGATCAGGCGGTAAGGCGTGATCAAGAATCCATAATCGTCCACCCCGGAATAGATCGCCAAACTGGAGATCAGCCCGATATTGGTGCCTTCGGGCGTCTCGATCGGGCAAATCCTGCCGTAGTGCGAGATATGCACGTCGCGGACTTCAAAGCCAGCTCGTTTTCGGTTCAAGCCGCCCGGTCCCAACGCGGACAGCCGCCGTTCGTGGGCCAACTGGGACAGCGGATTGGTCTGGTCGACCACCTGCGACAATTCGCCTCGCCCAAAGAAGTACTCGATTGCCGCCGACACGCTCTTGGGGTTGATCAAACTGCGCGGCGTCATGTCCTGGACGTCCTTCAGGCTCATCCGTTCCTGGACCGTCCGGCGAAGTTTGAGGAAGCCTTTACGCAATTCGTCGCTGGCTAGTTCGTCGATCGTCCGGAGCCGACGATTCCCCAAATGGTCGATATCATCGATCTCCACGCTCTCTTCCGCACCATGCAACGCGATCAAGTACGAGATCGAGGCGATCAGATCCTCTGGACGCAACGTCATCACGTCTTCAGAGACATTCAGTTTCAGCTTCCGATTGATTCGGAATCGGCCCACCCGGCCCAGCCGATACCGATTGACGTCGAAGAACTTCTCCTGAAACAGCGTCCGCGCTTTCTCCAATTGAGGCGGATTGCCCGGCCGCAACCGCTGATAGATCCGCAACAGTGCTTCTTCATGACTCGACGTCGAATCCTCCGCGAGACTGCTGAATACCAGCCCCGTCTTGACAGCGGGCATGACCTCGACTTCCGTCAAGCCGCATGTGCAAATCGTTTCGGCCGCGTTCTTGCTGATCTTCTGCCCCGCCTCGACGATCAGCTCGCCGGCCCGGTCACTGGAAACCGGATAGACCACGTCGTCGACGGCGATTTTGGTCTCAATCTTACTGACGCTCCGCCCGTCCACGATGCTCTCGATGCTGGTCTCATAAAAGGCGCGAATGAGATCCGCATCGGAACTGTACTTGGGGCTCATCGCGCGCAATAAGGTCATCGCCGAGAACTTGCCGCTCTGGTCGATGCGGACACTCAGCGCCTCTTTTCGCGTGACGTTGATCTCGATCCAGCTGCCCCGTTCGGGAATGATTCGGCAACTGGCCAAGCGGCGATCCGTCGTGCCCTCCTGCTCGAGTATGAAGTCGACGCCCGGGCTGCGATGCAGCTGGCTGACGACCACCCGCTCCGCTCCGTTAATAATGAACTCGCCGCCCCCCAACATGATCGGCATGTCGCCCAGGTACACCTCCTCGTCGATGGGCTCTTCCTTGTTCAGCCGCAGCCAAATCCGGAACGGCCGCCCGTACGTCAAACGCAGCTGGCGGCATTCATCAGGCGTGTATCGAGGCTTGCCTAGCTCGTAGCGCAGATAGTCGAGTTTGATCTGCTTGTCATAGCTTTCAATCGGGAAGATCTCGCGCAGCACCGCCTCCAACCCCTGGTTTTTGCGCTTCTCAGGCGGCAAATCCTCCTGCAAGAACGCAGCGTAGCCGCGGGTTTGGATTTCGGTCAGATCGGGGATAAAGAGGGCTTTATTCCCGCTGCCAAAATGACGTACTTCCTTGGGCCTAAGACGTCTTTCGACTGGGGTCGCCATCGAGCGCATGCTCCAGAGTAAGAGAAGCCGGCGCAGAACCTAAGCCGCCGCCGACATATCGACGTAAACCGTGAGATAGGCAGGGCGCGCACTGCATCCTGGGAGGAAAGATACCACAAAACGCAGCGGGACTGGGTGTGATCGCAATCAATCCTTACGTCTGCGAATGGCCCGGGCGCACCGGTGCCCCGGACCATGACACTCCGTTCACGAACCAATGAAAGCCTATTTCAATTCGATCGAAGCGCCGGCTAATTCCAACTCGGCCTTCAACTTGTCGGCTTCCGCCTTCGAGACGGCCTGCTTCAGCGTCGCTGGGCAAGCTTCGACCAGCTTCTTGGCATCCATCAGAGACGCGCCAGTGATGTTCTTGACCACTTTGACCACATTCAGCTTCTTGTCGCCAAAGCCAGTCAGGACCACATCGAACTCCGTCTTTTCCACCGCGGCAGGCGCGGCACCAGCACCGCCCATCGCGGGGCCAGCCATCATGATCGCCCCACCGGCGGCGGGTTCGATCCCGTACTTTTCCTTCAGGCAATCACTGAGTTCCTTCGCCTGCTTCAGAGTCAACCCGGCAATCTTGTCGGCAAATTCAACGATTTCGGCAGAAAAATTGAGCGTTGCAGCTTCAGACATCGCGGTACAGGCCCTTTCTCACAATGCGCACCAAACGGGGCGACCCTCGGTGCAAAACAGTTAAAAAATCAATTGTCTATTCGTTCCGCATCGGGGTCACCCACCCTGACGCAGCAGGAGTCGCTTTCTTTCGGCCCGGTTTACGCGTCAGCAAACCACGCTAACGCATCCGAAAGGCCAAGGAACCTTAGGACTCCGCGGTATTCCCGACGTCTTGCCCTTCCTGGACAACCTCCGGTTTGGCCTCGGCCGAGCCTTCGCCCGCCGCGTCCATATCGTCGCCGCCCTCGGCCTTTTTCTCGACCTGGCTGACCAACGCCCGCCCTGGCCCGAGCAGTTGCGACACCAAATTCGCTCCGGGCGAGAGAATCTGACCGACCAAAATCCGGATCTGCTCCTGTCGATTCGGCCACAGGCTGACCGCCTTGACGCCCTCGGCCGTCAAATGGTCCCCGTCCATCACTCCGCCCCGGGCCTGAAACTCAGGAAACTCAGGACTCGCGTCCAGAGCGGCAACCTCTTTGGCCAAGCTGATGAAATCCTCGCTCCCCCAGACCATCGCCAGGGTGCCGTCCACGCCCTGAAAGGCGCGGGCCAAGGACGTACCTTCCGTCGCCCGCCTGGCGAGACTGTTCTTGACGACCATCAGGTGGATGTTCTTCTCTCGCAATTGCCGCCTCAGCCGGAAGGTCTTCCCGGCATCCAGTCCGACGACATTCACTAGAATCGCGTCACCGACCCCATCGAGCCGCTGCGCGATTTCCTTGCTTACCAGATCCTTCACATGCTTGCTCATGGCCCACTCGCGTCTTCAAATCCTGTATCGCTCTGCGTAACCGCCGTCTGAATTAGCGACGACGCTCGCCCTTCTTTTCATCTACCCTGTTATGCAGCCACCCGCACCGAGGGACTCATGGTAGCCGCAATCACAATTCCACGCACGTAAGTGCCCTTCACGCTGGTGGGTTTGAGCGAGAGGATATGGTCAATAAACGAGCGGACGTTTTCAACCAGTTTTTCCTTGTCGAAGCTCAGCTTGCCGACGACCGCGTGCACGTTCCCACCGGAGTCGTTGCGGAACTCAACTTTGCCAGCTTTGTACTCTCGCACGACCCGTGCCACTTCAGGCGTTACGGTACCAGCGCGAGGCGACGGCATCAATCCCCGGGGTCCCAATACTTTACCCAACGGTCCCACCAGCCCCATCATGTCTGGAGCCGCAATACAGGCATCGAAGTCCGTCCAGCCTTCTTGGATTCGCTGCGCCAAATCCTCCTGACCGACCACATCCGCGCCCGCCTCCCGAGCCACGTCAGCCAGGTCGCCTTTGGCAAAGACGACGACGCGTTGCGACTTGCCGATGCCGTGCGGCAAGACGATCGACCCGCGAACAATTTGATCTGCTTGCTTCGGGTCGACCCCCAGTCGCATATGAATCTCGAGCGACTGGTCGAATTTGGTGGTCGCAAACTCCTTGACCTTCGCCACGGCAGTTTCCAGCGCCACCGCTTCCTTACCAGGCGCCTTTGCCACAAGTGTCCGAAATCGTTTGGATTGTTTCGCCATATTTCGCCAATGTTACGTATTCTAGAGTACTTTCGCCGCCCCGCCTCACCGTGCCAACTGCCCAACACCGCAACCGGAGCAATCAGTCGACTACTTCCAAGCCCATGCTGCGAGCGGTGCCCTCGATCAGGCGGCAGGCAGCTTCCATGCTACCAGCGTTCAAGTCCGGCATCTTCTTTTCGGCGACTTGACGAACCTGCTCGCGAGTCAACTTGCCGACCTTGTCCTTGTTGGGCACGCCCGAGCCCTTCGCGATTCCGGCTGCCTGCTTCAACAGGGCTGCGGCAGGCGGACACTTCGTAATGAATTCGAACGTGCGATCACTGTACACGCTCACGATCACGGGAATGGGCGTCCCGTTATACTCACGCGTCCGGTCGTTAAACTGCTGGACGAACTGCCCTAAGTTAATACCGAACTTGCCCAAAGAGGTTCCGACCGGCGGCGCCGGCGTGGCCTGCCCGCCAGGAACCTGAAACTTTGCCTGTCCAATCAATTGCTTTGCCATGTGCGAAATCCCCGCGGTCTGTTTATCCGATGTCAGACCGATTCTACCTGCCAATGCTCAAGTTCAACAGGAGTGGACCGATTGAAAATATTGATCATCACCGTGATCCGCCCGTTGGCCTCGTCAATCGAATCCACTTCACCTTCAAAATTCTGAAAATGGCCATCCTTAACTCGGACCCGATCCCCAACCCTGAACGGGATCGCGGTCTTGATTTGCCCGCCACCTTCCTCTTGCGAGACCCCCAAACGCAGAATCCGCTCGACATCCCTCGGACTCATCGGCGTCGGTTTGCCGGAAGATCCCGTAAAGTCACCAACCCCCGGGGTCTCGCGGACCAAGAACCAAGTATCGTCGTTGACGATCATATGGACGAGTATATAGCCGGGGTAGAGTTTCCGGCGCACAACCTTGCGCTTACCGCTCTTGTTGAACTCGACTACTTCCTCGGTGGGTACTACAACCTCGTCAAAACACTCATCCAGCCCCTCGATCTTGATCCGCCGCAGCAGTGCCGCCCGAATGGAATCCTCTCGGTTCACCTGAACCTTAAGAATATACCAATCCATGACGGGTGCCGGTTCGCCGCTCTCGTCGGCCGTTTCTCCAGGTTGACTTGTCCTCGCATCCCCGTCCGCAGTGGGGTTGTCTTCAGCATTGACGGAACTGCGCTCATCAATCTCAAGCGTTCCGCTGTGCGCCATTTCTTGGTCGCTGCTGGCGGCTTGAGTCTGACCGTCATCGAGATGCGAAACGGGGCCCTCCGCGATAGGCATCACTTCATCTGCCGATTGCTGCCCGTTCGGTTGGCCGAGTTCCTGGGCCATCGGCCGTGAAGATTGCGCATCGCCGGAACTTCCGCCGTCCCCGGGCTCTCCAGTGGGAGAACCTTCCGGGACAGCCAGTCCTGCCACGACACCGTTGGTGGGATCATCCGCGACCATGGTTTCCGCCCCTCAGCTACTCTTCTTGAGAATCCCAATTGCCTCGAATACCAAACCCCAAAACAGGTCGAACCCGAACAGCACGCCCATCAAGAAGAACAGGACGAAAATCACCACCAAAGAACTACGTATCAGCTCGCCTCGGGATGGCCAGGAGACCTTATTCATCTCGGCTTCGACGGCGATCAGGAAATCAGCAAACCGTGGCATGTTCACAATGCGAAAACTGATCCACATGCCGCCCACCAACAGCAGGGCAGAAAGGACCAGAGCCACTTCCTTGGACATCCACAGCCGATTGTAGGAGAGCCGCCAAGCCGCCAGCGCGAAGGTAATAGCCAACGCCGCAAAGGTGACTTGCCGCGCGATCCGACCCTGACTGCGCTTGTAAACGCCGACTTGAAACAGCTCGCCGAACCACATAACCGTCGAGACCACTTTCTGGCTAGACATCGTGTCTGGCATCCCTGCGACTGGCAAACTTCCTGCATCGGCGGTGGCACTAATGTACCACTGCCGATGCAGAAAAGATGGCAGGGGCGGCGGGAATTGAACTCGCAACCCCCGGTTTTGGAGACCGGTGCTCTGCCAATTGAGCTACACCCCTGTATTCGCTCCACGAGGGAGCGAATGTTTCTGCCGAGAGCGATTATCCTATTCGAGAATCTTCGTGACGACCCCGGAACCGACCGTGCGGCCGCCTTCGCGAATAGCAAACCGGACGCCGTCGTCCATTGCGATTGGCTTGTGCAGTTCGACGGATAAACGAACATTATCGCCGGGCATACACATTTCGGCTTCCACCAAGTTCGCCGTTCCGGTGACGTCGGTCGTTCGGAAGTAGAACTGGGGACGGTAGCCGCTGAAGAAAGGCGTATGACGGCCACCTTCCTCCTTCGACAAGCAATAAACCCCCGCTTCAAACTTGGTGTGCGGGGTAATACTGCCCGGTTTGGCCAAGACTTGGCCACGCTCGATGTCATCCCGCTTGACGCCGCGAAGCAGACAGCCAACATTGTCGCCGGCCTGGCCGCTTTCCAGCAATTTCTTGAACATCTCGACGCCCGTCACGATCGACTTGCGGGACTCGGTCAGACCGACGATTTCGATTTCGTCACCGACCCGGACGATGCCACGCTCGACGCGCCCCGTGGCGACCGTCCCTCGACCTTCGATCGAGAACACGTCTTCGACCGCCATCAAAAACGGCTTGTCAACCGCCCGCGTCGGCTCGGGAATGAACGAGTCGATGGCATCCATCAACTCCTGAATGCACTTGGTCTTTTCCGGATCGGTCGGGTTCTGATAGGCGGGCAGAGCCGAACCGCGGACCACCGGCGTGTTGTCACCCGGGAATCCGTACTTGTTCAGCAGCTCGCGGATTTCGAGTTCCACCAGCTCCAACAACTCGGGGTCGTCGACGAGGTCGCACTTGTTGAGAAAGACAACCAACGCCGGCACGGCCACCTGGCGAGCCAGGAGGACGTGCTCGCGAGTCTGAGGCATCGGGCCGTCGGCGGCCGACACGACCAGGATCGCACCATCCATCTGGGCGGCACCCGTGATCATGTTCTTGATGTAATCGGCGTGTCCGGGGCAATCGATATGAGCGTAATGCCGATTGTTGCTCTCGTATTCGATGTGGGCAACCGCGATGGTCACCGTTTTGGTATCGTCGCGAACGGTACCGCCTTTGGCGATATCTGCGTACGACTTGAACTGGGCCAGGCCTTTCGCCGCCTGAACGGACAGGATCGCGCCCGCAAGCGTGGTCTTTCCGTGATCGATGTGCCCAATCGTCCCCACGTTGACGTGAGGCTTCGTTCGTTGAAATGTCTCCTTAGCCATCGCTTCTTACACCTACGTTTCAAAGTGCGACATTAACGTTTGACAACACAACCCACAGTGGTTTACGCTTCGCCCCAGAGCCGATGCCGGGGAGGCAATCTTGCCAAGAGCTGCTGACGGGAGTCGGACCCGTGACCTCGTCCTTACCAAGGACCCGCTCTACCGACCGAGCTACAGCCGTCGAAACCTTAGCCAATGTCGTTCCGCTTTGCCACCGCCCTTAGGCTGCCTACGAGAGCGGGTGAATGGAATCGAACCCTCGTCTTCAGCTTGGAAGGCTATTGCTCT
>Ga0172371_10010329_pt1 | contig 12625 bp, 15 predicted proteins | sample Lak12m_FD_114543 | JGI IMG/M metagenome (GOLD analysis project Ga0172371, IMG submission 114543) | Freshwater microbial communities from Kabuno Bay, South-Kivu, Congo - kab_022012_12m | ecosystem: Environmental > Aquatic > Freshwater > Lake | place: Democratic Republic of the Congo: South-Kivu... | reverse complement strand
GCCGTACCGCGCCGTCCTGTTCCTCGTGCCCATCATGATCGCCTTCGGGTACACCGGGCTGCTCGACCAGGTCATCACCTTCTCGATCATCTCCGGCTGCCTGATCTACTTCATCATGCCGCTGAACATGATCCGCTTCCGCCGGCTCTATCCCATGGACTCCATCAAGCGAGGCTACGTCTCGCCGTTCCACCCGATGCCGTCGTACGTGCTGTTCGCGTTCGTGGCGCTGACCTTCGTCGCCATGTACTTCGGCTACTGGCGCAACCTGGTGGCGGCCCTCGTGTTCTACAGCCTCTGCTCGATCTGGTTCGTGCTGCACAGGTACAAGTACGTGGACCGCACCAAGCTCTATACCATGCCGTGGCCGCGGCCCAAGGGCTACTGAGCGAGAGGAGGACACCGTGTTCGAGACTCTGCTGGTAGCCACCGACGGCTCCAAGGCCGCCGAGAAGGCCGTGGTCTGGGCGGTCGAGTTCGCCAAACGGCACGATTCCAAGCTCGTCGTGCTCAACGTCACACCCGACAAGCGCGTTCGCCTCGAGGCGCAGGAGCCCAACGCGCCGCCCGCGGGCGACGTCTCGCCCGAGGATGCCGGCGACCTCGTCTCGGACGAGGCCCTGGCGCGGGCGGAGATGCTGGCCAAGGATGCGGGCGTCACCTACGTGCTCGAGGAGGTCTACGGCCGCAACATCCCCGCGACCATCGCCAAGGAGGCGATGAACGTCGGTGCCGACCACATCATCATCGGCTCCCCCGGGGTCACGGCGCTCGCCACCTGCGTGCTCGGCTCGGTCGCGCAGAACGTGGTGCACTACGCGCACTGCCCCGTCACGGTGGTCAGGTGATGACGGGCCGAGGCCGCAGCCACGGCGCAGGGAGGTGAGGACCGCGTGAACGTCACGCTCGTCATCAAGACAGCCATCGTCGTGGCTGCGGCTCTCGGCCTCGGCCACATCTACCTGTCGTACTACAGGCGCGACCGCAGCAGGACGCAGCACATGCTCGACGGCTTCCTGCCCCTCCTCGGGTACCCGCAGGTCGGGCGCAGCCCATGGGGCTACGAACGTCTGCAGGGCACGCTGGACGGCGACCGGGTCAGGATCGACCTCATCCCCGACTCCCTGATCACCCGTACGCTCCCGACGCTCTGGCTCGAGGTGTGCCTCTCGCGTCCTCACGACGCGTTCCTGTGTGTCATCACGCTGTGCAACGGCATGGAGTACTTCGCCGACGAGGTCGACGAGGGCACGCTCCTCAACACACCCGACAGGTGGCCCGAAGAGGTGCGGGCCCGAGGCAAGAGTCCGGCGAGCCTGGCGCTGCTGCGGAGCATCTCCGGGCTCGACATCGCGGCCTATCCACACCTCAAGTTGCTGGTCTTCAGTGAGACAGGCCTCAAGGTGGTCATGCGTGCCGCGCGCGGCGACGTCAGTCAGTACAGGGTCCTGCGCTCGGCCACGTTCGCCGAAGACTCCGTCAAACCCGAGCTCGTCGACGAGACGGTCCGGCTGGTGCGTCACCTCGAACGCACACTCGACCGCGGAGAGGAGATAGCGTGAGCAAGATGCGCCGGGCCCGGCGGCCCCAGAAGCCGGCCCCGAAAGGGGAACTCAAGAAGCCGCGTCCGGTGTGGTTCGTCACGCTCATGGCGTTCGTCCTTCCCGGCAGCGGCCAGTGGCTCAACGGCGCCCCGGTACGGGGCATGATCATGCAGTTCAGCATGCTGCTGGGCGCCTACCTCACCTACCAGCTCACCACGCCGGAGATCTCGCTCGTCGGCCGCCTCGCCGGCGGCCTGCTGGTCTACGTGTTCTCCGTCGTCGACGCGAACGGCATCGCCAAGCGACGCGTGGCCGCGTGGGCACGCATCGAGTCGGGGCAGCCCGGCCCATCCAAGCAGGCCGCCAGGGCCTTGGCGGAGGCCGCCGCGGCGAGTGCCGCGCCGGCGGCCCAGCCGTCGAAGTCGACGGGCGGCCAGAGCCGGCGCAAGCGCCCCGCGGCCGCTCGCCGGCCGGCTGCCTCAGGGGGTCGCGACACCTGAGTGGGTGCACACCCGCGTACGCGAAGACGGCCCGGGCTTCGCCCGGGCCGTCTTCGCGTACGCGCCGGATCCAGGTGTGGGGGAGAGGCACCGGCGGAACAACACACCTACCTGCCGTGCGGATCGGCGGGCGCCATAGCAACGTACCCAGGGGTAGCCATGAGCATCACGCTCTACACGAGGCCAGACTGTCGCTACTGCGATGCGGCGCGCCGGTTCCTGGAAGAGAGGGGAGACCCCTACGTGGAGCGTGACATCTCCACTGACGCGCTCGCCCGGGATGAGGTCGTCGCCATCACGGGCGGAGCCCTGAGCGTGCCGATCACGGTGGAAGACGGCGACATCAGGGTCGGCTTCCCGTACCAGTGAGGCGGCGCGCGAGGGCGCACGCGCTGGATCTTCCAGCACGACCCCGAGCGCAGGCGCGCGTGACGCGCCACCGCACCGCGGGACCCGGCTGCCGACGTGCCCTACGCCATAATGGTAAACTGCCAAGCTGTTATCTGCCATTATGGCTATCTTCAGGCGAATTGCAGTCTCTTTGTGCAGATGCCGGGCGCAGAAACCTTGACTGGCCCTCTGCCTCTACATACATTGTGTCGCACACGTGAGAGCTGCTCTGCCGGAACGGCACACTTCTTGTCCTGACGGTATACTTACTGGCCTCACGAGGCAGTCCACCGACTCCGAACGCCCAACGCGGCAAGCCCCCGCCGACGGCAGAGGGAGGCCCGTCCCTTGGCGACGGACCGTACGATGCGATCCACCGAGCGTGATGCGTCACCCGGTGCTCCGCTGCCGGCGATGGCCGATGACGCTCCCCGCCCACCGCCCGTGCGCGACCTGTCTCCGCGCTCTCTCACCACAATGGAGGTGTGACGCAGTGAGCAAGATCTGGACCCGGATGGGTGACGGCAACGCCGTCGAGCTGACCCCAGACGAACTCCGCGCAGACATCATCGCAGCGACGGAGGATGCGGCCGACAAGGGCCACATCCCGCCGCTGGAAGAGAACGAGATCGACCACCTGTACGACATCTTCGCGGCGCCGTACCGCATCATCGGCGTCGAGCCCGGCCACGAAGTGCCGCTGACCAAGGACGAAACGGCGTGCACCCTCGTCTCCTCACAGCTGTCGAGTGGTTCACACCTGTCGATAAGCCGCGAAGACGCGGTCGAGGTCTTCGAGCGCGTGTTCGCGTTCGACACCATGGAGCTCGGCTGGATCGACTACTCGTTCAAGCCCGCCAAGCCCATGGTCTCCCTGGACCAGGTCTCCATTGAGCGCATCATGGCCACCACCGTGTTCCCGGTGCTCTACGGCGCCATGCCGAACATGGGTCTCTACTACACGCCGGACGGGCCGTTCACCAACCCGGCCGATCTCCTCGGCATGATGAAGGTCGACGAGGCGCGCGAAGAGGAGATGAAGGCCGCCGAGCTCTGCATGGAAGACATGATCTTCGTGTGCGAGCGCATGAACGAGATCGGCGCCGACGGCATCGACTTCGACACCACGGCGTCGGCCGGCGACGCCGACTTCTGGTCGGTCCTCAAGACGGTCGAGCACCTCAAGGCCCACACCGACCTCGGCATCGAGATGGGCATGTCCGGCGAGTTCATCCTCGGCATGCACGGCGAGGTCGAGTACAACGGCAAGAAGCTCGCCGGCATGTTCCCGCACCAGCAGCTGAAGTGCGCAGAAGAGGCGGGCGTCGACATCTTCGGCCCCGTGGTCAACACCAAGACCAACAAGAGCGCCGCCTGGAACGTCGCGCGCGCCGTCACCTTCGTGAAGGAAGTCTGCAAGCAGGCCACCATCCCGATCCACGCCAACGTGGGCATGGGGGTCGGCGGCACGCCGATGTTCGAGACCCCGCCCATCGACGCCCTGAGCCGCGCGAGCGTGGCCATGGTCGAGATCGCCAAGGTCGACGGCTTGTAGGTCGGCGTCGGCGATCCCTACGGCATGTCCGTGATGCACTCGATCGCATCTGGCATGGGTGGCATCCGCACCGCTGGAGACCTGGTGGCAAGGATGCAGCTCAATCACCGGATGAGGCTTCCCGAGGCGAAGAAGTACGTGGCCGACAAGCTCGGCGTCAGCGTGTTCGACCTGTCGGATTCCACGGTCATGCGCAATCTGCGCGAAGAGCTCAACATCGGCGTCATCGAGGCGATCCCGGGCCTGGCCAAGGGCTACACCGCCAAGGCGCGCATCGCCGATCTCCTCGACATCAAGATCAACGGCGTCGAGCGCCAGAAGGCGAAGCTGCCGGCTTGATGCGGGAGTCAGCGACTCTCTCGCAGGTTTGACGAACTCTGACCCACGGAGGTCACAGGCATGGCGAACGAAGACTTCTATGCGGATGCGAAAGCCGCGATCCGCGCGTGCGACGCCGACAAGGCCGCCCAGGTGGCCACGGACGCCCTCGCGGCGGGCGTGGCGCCGGACGAGATCCTCAAGCTCGGTTTCATCCCCGGCATCTCGGCGATGGGCGACCTCTTCGAGCGCGGCGAGGTGTTCCTCCCCGAGCTCGTCCTCGCGGCCAACGCCATGACGGCGGCTGCCGCGATCTGCAACGCGGCCCTTCCCGAAGGTGAGGCGGAGGCGAAGGCCACCGTCGTCATCGGCACCGTCCAGGGTGACGTGCACGATATCGGCAAGACCATCGTCGTCGCATTCCTCCGCGCCAACGGTTACGACGTGCACGACCTCGGTCGCGACATCTCCGGTGACAAGTTCATCGCCGCGGCAGAGGAGAAGGGCGCAGCGGTCATCGGCATGAGCGCCCTGCTCACCACCACCATGCGCGAGCAGACGCGCGTCATCGAGGCGCTGAAGACCGCGGGGCTCCGCGACAAGTACAAGGTCATCGTCGGCGGCGGCGCTTGCACACAGCAGTGGGCCGACAAGATCGGCGCCGACGCCTACGCCGAGGATGCCAACGACGGCATCCGCAAGATCAACGAGCTCACGGGCAACGCGTGACGAAGCGTCGTTAGGGCACTGTGCCGGCGGCGCGGTGGGGCAGCTTCCCACCGCGCCGCCGGCGCCCTTCAGCGCTCACGCACCCATTTCGCGTAGATCGTGGCAGCCCGCCTGTCCAGAGCCTCAGTCTCGACCACGCCGCTGCGCCCCAGCGCCTCGGCCGCGCCGGCGATCCGCGCCCGGCGCAGGCAGATGAGCGTGACCGCCAGCAGGCTTCGCGTGCGCTTGCCCGCGCCCGGCAGGGCCTCCTCGATCAGCGGGACCACACCGCCGCCCAGCTCTTCCAGGCCCAGTGCGAGGAGAGGGCCCACGATGGCCTCTCCGTACTCAGGCGCCACGGAGATGACGTGCCGCACGCCCGCGTAACGCATCGCCGAGATCTTCGCCCTGGCCTCTGTGCGGCCCGAGTGCACCGTGGAGTACATCCGCATGATGGTGCTGCCGCGGTCGAGCTGCATGCGCGTAAGGCTGTCCCTGATGCGCCCCAGCTGCAGATCGATCTCTTCGTTCCGCGTGCGCGTCAGCTCGTCGACCTGGGTGCTCATCCGCGCCGCCGGCCCGGCGAGGTCGGGACGGCGATCGTCGGCAGCCACGGCACGAAGCAGATCGTGGGCGGGGGGCAGGTCGCGATAGCGGGCGTAGAGGTAGACGGCGTGCAGGGCGCCTCGGCGGCGGACGTCGCTGTCGGCGTCGAGCTGCGCGGCCACGTCCGGGAACACATCCTCACCCAGCTCGACGAGCACGGCGCCGGCCCTGCGCTGCATGGTCTCGTCGCCGAGGAGGTCGAGCAGCGACTCCCGGCAGGGCTGGCCGAGATCTGCGAGGGCGGCCAGGAGCTGCCGACGCCGGTCTCGCCGCCCGGTCTCCGCGTACAGTTCGACGAGCCCGGCCACATCGCCGGCATCATGAAGGCTCGCGATGTCACTCTGGCTCGGCACCCGCTTGGTCATACGGACTCCCAGGGTCGCTCGTTGTCGCGCCGGCCACACGCCGGCGACGGACAGCGTACCCGTGCGGGAACGGCAAGGCCAGCGTGCGGGCCGCCGTCTACGCCGAGCACGGTGGTCGCCGGCCGGAGTATTGACGCCCGCGCTAAACACAAGATACCTTGCACTCCCATGCAGCCTCCCGCGGTCTCATGTGCTGGGGCACACGACGCCGGAGGCACATCCCTAATCATGCCGGCGCGGTGCCTGTGCGCATCACCGTGGCGATGGGGAGGTGGTGCCACAGGCTGACGGCCGGACGACCCGTCTCACTTCCGGGGGCCGCGGTGGAGAGCCCCTGGAGATGCACAGACCGGTGCACCTCGTCCCGGGATCATCTTGAACGCTTCCTATGAGCAGGGGGGACCTATGATATTGGTAGCCGCGATCAGCCCGGTGTGGTACTGGGTCATCGTCCTGGGCTACATGCTCGTGCTGATCGGCATCGGTGCGTGGACGTTCCGCTATCAGAAGCAGCAGAAGTCGGCGACCGACGAGCACGACGACTACTGGATCGCCAAGCGGCGGAACAACGCTCTCGTGGTGGGCTGCGCCATCGCGGCCGGCTGGTTCCTGATGGGCTTCATCACGTGGGCCATGTACAACACCTACATGTTCGGCATCGGTGGCATCTGGGCCATGGTGGTGCCGTGGACTGTGCTGCTGTTCTGCATGGTCATCCTGGTGCCGTGGGTGCGGCGCATGAAGGCCATCTCGCAGCCGCAGATGCTGCAGCAGCGCTTCGGGCTCGCACTGCGTGTGCTGGTGAGCCCCTTCAACATGTTCTGCTTCATCATCTGGGCAGCCGCCGAGATCTGGACGGTGTCGCTGTACATGGCGCCGTCCTTCGGCGTCCAACCCTGGGTGCTCTACATCGTGTTCGCCGTACCCTGCGCCCTGTACATGGCGCTGGGCGGGTTCCACGCCGTGATCAGCGCCAACCTGCTGCAGTTCGCCATGGGCGTCATCTTCGTGACGATCATCTTCATCGTCATGGTCACCCAGGCGTGGCAGCACCTGCCGGACGGGCAGTCGATGACCGACTTCCTGGGCAGCATCACGCCGCCGGGCAACCCGGAGGGAGACAGCGCCCTCACGATCTTCAGCCTGGGCATACCGTTCGCCATCTTCTCGCTGATCGCGCTCTTGCCGGGGTGGGTGATCGAGGAGGACTGGTGGCTCAAGGCCCAGTCGGCCAAGAACACCCACTCGGCGCGCAAGGGCATCTGGGCCAACCTCGCCTACAACCTCATCTGGATCCTGGGTCTCCCGAGCCTCATCGGTCTGTTCGGCCTCGTCCTCTACCCGCCGAGCACGTTCACAGAGACCCTCGGCGGAGACGCCTATCAGCTGATGCCTGTGTTCCTCGGGCAGTACTTCCCGGCGTGGCTCGAGCTCATCGTCTTCTGCCTCATGGCCGCCCACGCCATCGCCACGGTGGCCACGTTCACCAACGTCTCGGCCCTCAACGTCAGCTACGACATGCTGCAGCCGCTCGTCTACCGCAAGCGCGGGTGGGACGACGCCAAGATCGTGTGGGCGAGCCGGGCAGCGTCGCTGCTCGTCGTGATCGGCACCCTCGGCGTCACGTTCCTCATCGACATGCTGCCGCAGGGCCTGTGGGACGCGTACTACCTCTCGAGCGGCGTGCTCTCCGCCGCCGTCGGCGTCTCCGTGCTGGCCATCTTCTGGAGGCGCGCCAACTTCCAGGGCGCGTTCGCAGCTTCCCTGGTCGGCGGCGTCAGCACCTTGGTGCTGTACCTCGTCGAGAAGTACGTGTGGGAGTACAGCTGGCCCATTCCGGTGCCCGACTCCATGGTCGCCACCGGCTACGCCTACGCCGTCGTCGGCGTGATCCTCGCCATCATCACCCTGGTCATCGTCACGCTGGTGACGCCCAAGCCGCCGCAGGAGAAGCTCGACTCCATCGCTGCGGAGCCCGTCGACGACCACGCCGAGTTCTTCGCCGGCGTGCGCGAGACGTACTGATCGGCGACCACCGGGTCCACTGAAGCTAGAGAGGACGATGAGCATGGCATACACAATCGTGGTGGGCTACGACGGCTCCGAGCCGGCCAAGAAGGCACTGGGTGAGGGCATCGCCCTCGCCAAGGTCATACCCGACACCGAGATCGTGGTCGCCTGCGGCCAGGACCGCCGGCCGGGCTACTTCTACTACGACGACCAGCCCCTGTGGAAAGAAGCCATCAAGCTGGACGAGATGTGGGACCACATGGAGGCCAAGATCCAGGAGGACCTCGAGCAGGCGGTGAAGGTGGCCACGGATGCGGGCGTGAAGGCGTCCGCGGCCTGCGGCCGCGGCCGGCCCTCGACCATCCTGGTGAACGTGGCGCGCGACATCGACGCCCGTCTCATCATCGTCGGCACCCACGGCTCCGGCAAGGATGAGGAGACCACCGTGATGGGCTCGACGACGACCGAGCTGCTGCACGCCGCCCACATCCCCGTCCTGGTGGTGCCGCGCTGAGCGCCGGCGCAAGCTGACGCGACCGCAAGACGCGCCCGGCCGGCGGCGAGCCGCCGGCCGGGCGCCCCGTTCGACCGCGCTGCTGACGACGCGGGCAATGGTGGAGGGACGGCACCCGGCCGCTGCGTCGGGCTCCTCTGGCGAGCCCGCAGGTCCCGGCCGGGCGCCTCACCATCTACGGTGTTGGGGAGGACTCGGTGGCCTTCGAGGAATTCGCTCTCATGCTCACGGGCGCCGGTGCGCCGTCTGCACAGCTCGACGTGCACCTGGAGGACCGCGAGCGTGTCTTGCGTGCGCTCATGGGCCGTCTGCCGGCCATGATCTACCGCTGCGCGGACGACGCTCAGTGGACCATGGAGTTCGTGAGCGCAGGCGCCTTGGAGATCACCGGGTACAGACCGGAGGAGCTCGTGGGCAACGCGCGTCTGGCGTACACCGACCTGGTGGTGCCGTGGCACTACGAGGGCGTGTGCCACGACATCCAGGAGGCGATAGACAAGCACAACGCGTGGACCACTTCGTACCCGATCATCACCGCCACAGGTGACCGCAAGTGGGTATGGGAGCGGGGCGTGGCGGTCCTGGATGACGACGGGCGCGTTGTGGCCCTCGAGGGACTCATCGTGGACATGACCGCCGAACGTGAGGCGGAGGAGGCGCTCGATCTGGCGCTCGCCGAGTGGCTCCAGGTGTTCGACTCCATGGACGACTCGGTGATGGTGCTGGACGGTGACGGCGTCGTGCTGAGGGCCAACGCGGCAACCGCCACCCTGGCCTCCGTGGACGCGGACGGCATCGTGGGGGTCAGGTGCAGTGACGTGCTGCGAACGCTGTGTGGTCGCGCGCGCAGTGGCTGCCCCCGCGACAAGGCGTTGCTCTCAGGGAGAGCGGAGGCATCGTACGTGGAGTACGAGGGCCGCCTCCTGCGGCTGACGTTCAAGCCGGCCCCGGTGCTGGACGGCCGCGTCAACGGCGGCCTGCACATCGTCAGCGATGTGACCGAAGCCGCTCAGGCCATGTCACCGCGGTCCTCCGGACCGGCGTTCACGTGAGGCGGCGCGCCGGCAGACGCCGCCCGCGCGCCTCCCTCGGCCGCCGTCAGGACGCCGAGCCCCTGACCATGTCGGCGGCGCAGGCGAAGAGCCACTCGGTGCGGCTGCGGCACGTCACGATAGCGGCCAGGTCAAGCTCGCGAGGCAGTTCCTCGTCGACGAACGCGGCCGCGAGGTCCTGCACGCGGATCGGCTCGCTCCCGGCGCCCTCGAGCTCGGCGAGCTCCATCATCACGGCGACCCCTCTGCCGTCCCACTCGTTCGGCACCACGGCGCACGAGAACACGAACGGATGGCCGTCGATCTCGTACTCCATGATCTGCCGCGTGCGCGCCAGTGAGACGGGATCGCACGCTGGACCGCCGCTGCGCACCAGCCACTCGCTCATCGTTTCCTCCTGCTCGTCTGCGCGACCCGGCGGTCGCTTCCCCGTGCCTCGTCACGACAGTCTGGCAGTGCACGACCGACATGTTGTGACGTTCTGGCGAAAATCAGGCCCGTCACAGGCTTGTGTGCAAGAGTACTCCTGCCGATAGGGTGGTGAGAGGCCGAATCGTGTGGCCGGACGGGCCACTACACAGGCGTGCACTAGGACAGCATGAACAAGATTGTGCCTTGAAGCAGGGGGCGCGTATCTCCTATAGTCGCGCACACAGCCGTCAAAACGGCGAACACCGCGAGGGGTGTGGGTAGTCTTGCCACCACACTCTTCGCCACACGTATGTCACACCCCGGGCTTCGGCCCACGTCTCGACCCCGACGGGCAGATGAGCCGCCCCCGGACAGGTCGGGCAGCACATCACGCAGCCAAGGGAGGAGGCGGGATGACGAGAAGCGGGCGAGCCTCGGCACGCACCGACGGGTACTCGCCCACGACCGCTGTCTGCAAAACGCAGTAAGAAGGAGGCGGGATGATTCGAAGTCAAAGGTCAGGTATCAACCACCAGGGCGGCATCGGCATCGATGTCTTCAGTGAAGACGAGAGGCAGGCGATCCACTGGGGCACCGTCGAGGTGCTCGAGACGGCCGGCATCTGGGTGGAGGACGACGAGGCCCTCGACCTGTTCGCCGACGGCGGCTGCAAGGTCGACCGCTCGACGCGCAAGGTGCGGATCCCGCAGCACGTGCTCGAGGAGTGCATCGGCTGGGCGCCCTCCACGGTCACCCTCTGCGGCCGCGATCCGGCCAAGGACGTCGTCATGGAGGGCCGGCGGGTCTCCTTCACGAACTTCGCCGAGGGCGTCAAGGCTGTCGACCTGTACGACGGAAAGCTGCGGCCCACCACCGTCAAGGACGTCGGCGACCTCGCCCGTCTCGTCGACGCGCTCTCCGACATCGAGGTCTACACCATCGCCGTGACGGCGACCGATGTGGCCCCGGAGGTCGCCGAGGCGCACCTCATCGAGCAGTCGCTGCTGAACACGACGAAGCCGATCTGCAGCCTGGCCCTCGCCCATCACGGCGCCCGCCTGCACATCGACGCCGCCGCCGCCGTGGTCGGCGGCCACGACAAGTTGGCCGACCGGCCGATGCTGCTCTTCCTCAGCTGCCCGGTCAGCCCGCTCAAGCTCATGGGCGAGTTCAGCGGCTGCATCATCGAGGCCGCCCGCGCCCACCAGGTCGCGATGCCGCTGTCGATGGCCATGTCCGGCGGCTCCGCCCCGGTCACCCTGGCCGGCACCATGGTCACGCACAACGCCGAGGTGCTCGCCGGCATCGTCCTGGCGCAGCTCGCCGAGAAGGGCGCCAAGTGCGTCTACGGCACCTCCACCACTGCCTTCGACCTGCAGCGCGCGGCCGCGACCGTGGGCACCCCGGAGCTCGGCCTCATCAGCGCGGCCGTGGCCGAGATGGGCCGCTTCTACGGCCTGCCGACCTACGGCGCCGGGTTGTAGAGCGATTCCAAGCTCGGCGGCGACGCCCAGGTCGCGCACGAGAAGACCATCACCGGCCTCCTGCCAGCGTTGGGAGGGCTCAACCTGATCTACGGAGCCGGGATGATCGAGTCGGGCGTCACCATCGACTACGGCACGCTCGTCATGGACAACGACATCGCCCGTATCTGCAAGTACGTCCTGCGTGGCATCCCCACGAACGACGCGACGCTGATGGTGGATGAGATCATCGAGGTGGGGTCCGAGGAGGACTTCCTCTCGAGGATGAGCACCCTGAAGCTGATGCGTGAACACCAGTCCAAGGCCGGCAACATCGACCGTCGCGTGCGCGAAGAGTGGGAGATGGACGGCGGCAAAGACATGTACAGCCGCTGCAACGACATGGCCAAGGAGCTCGTCGAGAGCCACAAGGTCCCCGAGCTGCCGAGCGACGTCAAGGACCAGATCAGGGCCATCGTCGTCAAGGCCGAGAAGGACGCTGGCGTCGCCTGAGGGGCCCGCAAGGCGTGAACCCGCGAACCGCAAAGGACACAGGACCCTATGGCAGACTTTGACTCTCTCAAGCAGATGATCGTCGACGGCAACGACGCCGCCACGGCCGCCACCCAGGCGCTCGTGGACGGCGGCGCCTCCGCCCGCGACATCCTCGACCAGGCGCTGCTCCCCGGCATGGACATCGTCGGCGCGCAGATGAAGAGCGGCGACAAGTTCATCCCCGAGGTGCTGCTGTCCGCCCGCACCATGCAGGGCTGCCTCGACCTCATCAAGCCGCTCCTCGGTGAGGGCGGCGGCTCGCTCGGCACGGTCGTCATCGGCACCGTCGAGGGCGACATGCACGACATCGGCAAGAACCTCGTCGGCATGCTCCTCTCCGGGGCCGGCTTCGAGGTCATCAACCTCGGCAAGGGCATCACCCCGGCCGACCTCGTCGCCGCCTGCAAGGAACACGACGCCGACATCCTCGGGATGAGCGGCCTGCTCACGACGACGATCCCCAAGATGCCCGAGACCATCCAGGCCCTCAAAGACGCCGGCCTGCGCGACAAGGTCAAGGTCATCGTCGGCGGCGCCCCCGTCTCGGCCGAGTGGGCCGCCGAGATCGGCGCCGACGCCTACGGGGCCAACGCCTCGCTGGGCGTCGAGAAGTGCAAGGAGCTCATGGGCTGAG
>Ga0172371_10010325_pt1 | contig 12626 bp, 8 predicted proteins | sample Lak12m_FD_114543 | JGI IMG/M metagenome (GOLD analysis project Ga0172371, IMG submission 114543) | Freshwater microbial communities from Kabuno Bay, South-Kivu, Congo - kab_022012_12m | ecosystem: Environmental > Aquatic > Freshwater > Lake | place: Democratic Republic of the Congo: South-Kivu... | reverse complement strand
GGCAAACCCGGCGCCGACAAATGCATCCTCGAACTGATGGCTGCCGTCGACTCCTATATCCCGACCCCGGTTCGCGACAACGAAAAACCGATGCTGCTCCCGATCGAAGACGTCTTGACGATCACCGGACGCGGCACCGTCGTTACCGGCCGTGTCGAACGCGGCACCCTAAAGCTTAACGAAGAAGTCGAAATCATCGGTATCAAACCGACCCAAAGATCGGTCGTCACCGGTATCGAAATGTTCCGCAAACTGCTGGACTTCGCCCAATCGGGCGACAACGTCGGCGTTTTGCTCCGCGGCATCAACCGCGACCAAGTCGAGCGCGGCCAAGTCTTGGCCAAGCCCGGTTCGGTTACCCCGCACACCAAGTTCACGGCCACTGTTTACGTCCTGACCAAGGAAGAAGGCGGCCGCCACACTTCGTTCTTGTCGAACTACCGTCCGCAATTCTACTTCCGGACGACCGACATCACCGGCAGCATCACCTTGCCTGACAATGTCAAGATGGTCATGCCTGGCGACCAAGTCGCCTTCACCGTCGACTTGATCCACCCGGTTGCCATTGAAAAAGGCACCAAATTCTCGATCCGCGAAGGCGGCCGCACTGTCGGCGCCGGCACGGTTACCGAAATTCTCAAGTAGTCGTCCACCCGCCAACCAAGACCTAGGAAACTAGGTCTTTTTTATTGCCCTTTATTATATAAAGATTGATTTTGAAAGGCGTTTCATAAATAATAGTATTTGATTTACAGAATGGACATATATGGATATCGTACCTGCTAATTTAGCGAAGCGCTCGGGCGCCGCCTTTCTCGATTTTTTCCTCGCCATCTTATTGTGGCTTACGTTGATTTCACTGGTGTTTTCACCCATTTACAATCAGGTGTACGACATTCCGACGCTGACGCAGAATTATGACGACATCCGCTTGGCGAGCCATCTTTACGTGGCCGACCCGGAGACCGAGCTGGTCTCCATCGTTGCCATCGAAGATGCGCCGACGGCCATTTACGCCTATTACTCGGATTTCAAAAACGGTCTGACTTACGAAGGCGCCACCGATCCGTTTGCCTTCACTAACGAATGGTACAACACCGACATCCTCAACATCGGCAGCACCGAAGAAGGGGTAACCGTCTATTTCCAATACGACCTCGACGAACTGGACCAACCCGATCCAAGTAAAATCGGCGTTCCAATCGCGACAGCGACGGAAACCGAGCTCGACGCTTTCTATGAAAAAGAACTGCAAAGCGCTCATTACGATCTATTGAAATATCCACCATTTGCCGCCCTCGTAAGCCAAATCAACGGCTACGCCATCCAGATATTCATCATCGCCGCGAGCATCTCGCTAGCGATCTTCTACTTGCTATTCCCGTTGCTGCTCAAGAACGGACAGACGCTCGGAAAACGCGTTTTCTCACTCGGCGTCGTTTCCACCAAAGGTTACAGGATCAAACCGTGGCAGACGATCGTCCGCTTTTTCGTGTTCGTGGCCGAAATCGCCATCTCGCTTTATACTTTTCTGGGCGCGATATTGATTTCCTACACGCTGATGATCTTCAGCAAGAAGAACCGGAGCGTCCACGACTATCTAGCCAGCACGGCCGTCATCAATCTTAAATCATCACTGGTATTTGACACCGAGGACGATGAAGCCGCCTACCGCCGCCGCGTGGCCGAAGACGAAGCCCGCATCGCCGAGGAAAAACGGCGTTTTGCCCCGATAGACGTTATTGACGCCGCGCCGCTTTCCAAAGAAGGCGAATAACTTACTTAGACCTACGCATGGTCGGACTATGTCCGCTATGATACGATAAAAAGAGAAACGGAACCCCCGGAGGTACAAGCATGGAAGTAAGACTGGAAAATCTGACGAAGGAGTTTCTTGGCAAAAAAGGTGATCGCACCGTCGCCGTCGACAAAATGACCTTTACGATTCCCGATGGGAAGTTGGTCGGATTGCTCGGTCCCTCAGGCTGCGGCAAGTCGACGACGCTTTACATGATCGCCGGACTCCACAAACCAACCGAAGGGCAGATTTACTTCGGAGACCTCGAAGTCACCAACGTCCCGCCCGAAAACCGCGGCATTGGCCTCGTGTTCCAAAATTACGCCTTATATCCACACTTTTCGGTCAGAGGCAACATCCTCTTCCCGCTTGAAAACGTCAAAGACTACGAAGACCCGAATACCGGTAAGAAACGCCGCTACACCAAACCGGAGATGAACATCATCGCCGAACGGATGGCGCAACTGGTCGACATCAAACCGTATCTCGACCGCAAACCAAAACAATTGTCGGGCGGCCAGCAGCAACGCGTCGCCATCGCCCGCGCCTTAGCCAAATCGCCCCGCGTCTTGTTGCTTGACGAACCGCTCAGCAACCTCGACGCCCGCCTCCGTCTCCAAACCCGCGAAGAAATCAAGCGGATCCAACGCGAAACCAAAATCACGACGATCTTCGTCACCCACGACCAAGAAGAAGCGATGTCGATTTCCGACTTAATCGTGGTCATGGACAAAGGCGTCGTTCAGCAGATCGACGAACCGCAGAAAGTGTATGACGAACCGGTCAACCTGTTCGTCGCCAAATTCCTCGGCTCGCCGGCCATCAACATCATCGAAGGCGAATTCAAAAAAGGCCGTCTTTTGATCGACGGCAAGGAATTCGACAAAGGCTACGAGGCCAAAGGGGAAATTCCCCTAGACGGCAGGGAAGTGTATGAACTGCTGACATCCAAAGGCTTCACGCAGTCATACGAAGATTTCTATTTAGCCGTTCATAGCACCAAAGAAGTCACCGAAGGCAGTGAAAAAGTCCAAGTGCCGTTCGAACTTAACGTGACCAACATCGTCGGTCACGCTCAGCAGTTCGGCTTCCATGGAACGGATGGAGAAATCGAGCGCACGATTGAAAAAATGCGCATTTCTCTCAAAAAGAACCGCCGCGTTTACATCGGCATCCGCCCCGAAGCCTTCAGCGTCGAAGACGCCGCCTCGGCTAAATTCGGAGTTCAAGTCGATTACATCGAACATATCGGCCGCGATATCTCCATCGTCGGCAAAGTCGTTGGTCCGAATACCAAGCTCAGGGTTATCATCCCAAGCGAACTATCAGAAAAAGTCTCTCCCGGAGTCATTAAGCTATCCGCCAAACGGTTCTACGTGTTTGAAACCGATGGCGCGAGGATCAAATAATGTTGGAAGACAAGCGCGACGGTTGGAAAGCACTGATAGCCTTGGCTCCGGCCATGTTCTTTTTGGTGATTTTCATTTTCTTCCCGATCGTCAATACCTTCCTCCTATCGTTCATGGACAACTTCGCCTGGTGGCCGGGAGCCGGGCTGTGGCTGTTCGGCAATACGTTTGACGCCTTCCCCTCGTTAGGAAACTACATCGCCGTCATCACCGATCCGATCTTTATCGACGCCATCGTAAATACGATGACGCTAGTCGTGATTTCGGTGCCGCTGACGATTACCGTATCGCTATTATTAGCGGTCGCCCTCCACAACGTCAGATTCATGAAGGGCATCTATCAGACAATATTCTTTCTGCCGTATGTGACTAACGCCATCGCCCTCGGCATGGTTTTCAACGTCATGTTCAGCAAATTCGATAACGGGTTGATGAACCAATTACTGGCCTTATTCAACGTTCAAGGTCAAAACTGGGTCGGCGCCGACGGGGCCACCAAGACGAACATGGCCATCGTCCTCATCATTTATTCGTTATGGAATGGACTCGCGTTTAAGGTCTTGGTGTTCATGGCAGGACTTGCCAGCATCGACAAGCAGTATTACGATGCCGCCCGCATCGACGGGTCGACCAAAATGCGCATTTTCCAAAAAATAACGGTACCGCTTTTGTCGCCGCAGATTTTCTATATTACGATCACTTCGTTCATCGGGGCGTTTAAGATGTACACGTCGGTCATTTCCATTTTTGGGAAAGGTCCGTTCAACTTCGGTGGCAGCGCGGGCAATACATGGATCACCATCGTCGGATATGTCTATAAAGTGATGCGAACCGACACCGGCAAAGCCGCGGCCGGCAGTATCTTGCTGTTGATTATCATCTTGATGATTACGGGAATCCAATTCTTGGTTGGCAAGAAGCGGATCCACTATTAGAGAGGAGGAACGCACCATGGCAATTAATCACGAACTATACTTCGCCGACGCGAACGCGATGCGCCGTTACAAAATCGGTCGCATTCTAAGTAACGTCTTACTGTATTCCTTCCTTTCCATCCTGGCCTTATTTATTTTGATTCCGTTCTACTGGATGATCGTCACCTCGTTGAAGAGTAACGCCACCTTGGAATCGGAATTGATCAATCGGCAACTCGGTTTCTTCCCGACCGACGTCACGTTTGCGAACTTCATTCTCGTGTTCGGCCGCTCGGCGCAGGAAAACTTCGCCCGCTACTATCTGAACACCATCTTCGTCGCCGTCGCTTCGACCGCAATCACCTTGGTGACCACCGTTTTGGCCGCCTTTGCCTTCGCGCGTCTGAGCTTTAAGGGCAAGGAAGTGCTATTCACGATTCTATTGGCCACGATGATGATTCCGGGCGAAATGATGGTCATCACCAACTACCAAACGATTTCCGTCTTGCAATGGCGTGATACGTTCATGGCCCTTATATTCCCGTTCTCCGTCAGCGTATTCTACATGTTCTATCTACGGCAGACCTTCCAACAGATACCGAACGAGTTGTATTTGGCCAGCAAGGTCGACGGATACGGCGACTTCGCCTACTTATGGAAGGTGATGATTCCGATCGCGATGCCTTCCATCGTGACCGTCATCATCTTGGAAATCATGGGGTCTTGGAACGCTTTCATTTGGCCGGCTTTGGTGACCGAAAGCAAAGACATGCAATTGGTTGCTAATGGCTTGATGAGCATCTTTACATCATCGGAATTCTCGCAGTGGAACAATATCAAACTCGCGGCTTCCGTCGTCGTGACGACACCGCTGCTTGTATTCTTCCTCGTATTCAAGAAATACATCATGCGCGGCGTGTCCCGCAGCGGCATCAAAGGTTAATAAAGTTGTCACACCCTATGGGTGTATAATAAAATGGAGAAGTAAAAGGAGAACCATATGAAGAAAATTCTAAAGTATAGTCTGACCGGGCTCGCCGGGATGATGGCCCTCGTGCTCGCCGCCGGCTGCAGCAACGTCGCCAAATACGAAGTGCAGCTGCCCACCGCGGCCGCCGCCCTTAACGTTAGCGAAGTAGCTGCCAAGTATTCGGCTAGCGAACCGCTCGAAATCAATTTTTGGACCGGTTTCGGAGCTGCCGTCACCACGACCGGTATCGATCCGGCCATTGCCCAATTCCACGAAGCTTATCCGTGGATCAAAGTTACGCACACCTCGAAGAGCGGTTACGACAACCTGTTGAAAGCCATCAACTTGTCGATCACTTCGCGCTCGTATCCGAACGTGGCCATCGGCTACCCCGACCACTTCGCGAGCTACATCCGTTCCTCGATCCAATACGCCCTCGATCCGTTCCTCGATAGCGAGAACCCGGACATCGGCGTCGACGCATCCGATTACATCGCCGACTACATGCACGAAAACCGTTCGTTCCAATTCAAGGACGAAGAAAAAACACAACCTTACACTCTCGGTCTTCCTTTCAACAAATCGACCGAAGTCATGGTCGTCAACGACACCTTCATGAACTGGATTAAGACCAAAGACTCTTCCATCATCATTCCGACGACGTGGGACGAAGTGCGCACCAGCGGCCAGACCATTCTTGAAACTATGGCTCGCCTTGGCGCCTACGGCCACAAGATCGACGTCACCGGTGCCGTCAACGACAACGCCGGCAAGACCGGTTATCCGGCTCTCTTGCTCGATTTCACAAACGTCACGATGTCTGAATTCCATCCGTTCTCCTACGACTCGACCAGCAACATGTTCATCACGATGGTCCGTCAATGGGGCGGAACCTATACGACCATGGGCGAAAACATCACTAAAGGTTATGTTAAATTCAACACCCAATCGACCGTCGACATGCTGAATTTCTTCCGTGATTTGCATGACGATGGCCTATTCGCTATTCCGACAACATTTGGCGAAACTGGTTATAATTCCGTTCCGTTCAAGTCGCTCAAATCGATTTGGACCGTGTCTTCATCGGCCGGCGTTTACAATAACGTCCCGACCGGCAACGCCTTCCAAGTCAAGATCCATCCAGTCGTCGCCAAAGATGCCGATCACAAGTACGTCATCTCCCAAGGCACCAACATGGCCATCTTCACCAACCGCGACGCCGAGAAGGTTTTGGCTTCTTGGCTCTTCACGCGTTTCATGACGACGACCGCCAACGCCGAATTTGCCTTGAACACCAGCTATTATCCCGGTACCACTTCGGGACTTAACAGCGCCATGTACCAAGCCTACATCAACACCACCGTCGACAGCGCTTCCAACTTATCGAAGATCGGAGCCGCCAAGGTCAACGCCAATGTATACGGCAACCCGACCGAAGCATGGCATAAATTCGTCGACCCGGGCTTCGTCGGCAGTTCCGACATCCGCGAACAAGTTGACACGATTTTCCCGATGCTTTTCTACGGCAAGGACAACACGATGCTGACGCCAGAAGAAATTCTCGAATACAACTATACCCAGTTAGCCAAATACATCGAACCAGTCGCCGAGGCTTAAGGAGCGTCCTAAATGAAGTTACGTCTCCTGACCACATCGTTTCTTGCCTGTTTAGCCATCCTGGTTTCAGGATGCGCTTCCTCTTCGTCCGCCTTGTCGCTCACGCCCGCCGATTTGAATACGGCGGAAACCGATGCCTTAAGGTTTGAGGGTAATTTAATCGGCAAGAATTTCATCGACGACGGAATCGGCGAAGTGACGCTGCGAAGCACGACCGACGGAGATACGGCTAAATTCAATGTCGGCTCGACCAGCATCGCGCTGCGCTTTCTGGGCATCAACACCCCTGAGTCGACAGGCAAAATCCAACCGTGGGGCAAAGCCGCCAGCGAATTCACCAAAACCAAGCTGACCACCGCCGAACGGATTATTCTCATCAATGACGAAGACGTGTTTGGAAAAGTCGACAGCACCGGCAGCCGCTATCTCGGCTTTGTCTGGTACAAACCGGTCGACGGCGAGTATTTCCGCCTGCTTAACCTTGAGTTAGTGGAAATGGCTTATACCGAGAATTTAATGTTCGAACATTCCACCGTCTGCAATTATTACGAAGCGTTCCAACGGGCCGGAATCTGGGCGACGGCCACCGGCGCCCGCATCTATGGACAGCTCGACCCGAGCTTCGACTATTCGGGACAGATTTACGACATTTCGATCCGCTTTGCCCGTGAAGCCTATGGCAGCACGGTACCGCTACGCGACCGCGAGGGCGATCCGGTCCTTGATCAAGAAGAACAGCCGGTCATGATCACCCTGTCCGATTCGATGCGCATCCGTTTGCGCGTCGTCATCTTGGGCAGTATCGCCAACAACCTCATCGTCCGCGATGTCTACGATCCCGACGATTTAGGCAATTACGCCAGCATCTTCATGTTCACGCAATACCGCGACGCCCCCTATCAGACCCCGGGCGACGTCGTCGAGTTTTATTGCAAAGTGACCTCGTTCAACGACAACGTCCAATTGACCGACCCGGAATTGACAACCTATAGCCAAAAATATCCCTACGTACGGTTGACCCACCCGGGCGCCGACGATTATGAAACGGTGCTCGAAACGTATGGCATGACCGCCTCGGCCACGCCCCTTGACCTCCGTGATCTTGAGGTGGCCGCAAGTTCCGCCTTTGCCCCTTATAACGGTTACTACGCCAAAGTCAACGTCACTATCCGCGAAGTCACTTTCGAGGGCGATGACGGCGGCAGCGGCTATACCACCGGTGCTTACTGGCGAAAAGACGACCGTAACAACATGACGATTTACGCCTACTTTGAAGGAACGACCGTGTCGTGCAACCTTCGTATCGACGGGGGCATGTTCCCCTATGTCAACTACGATTGGTTTGAACTTGGAAAGACCTTCGAGGTCAGCGGCTATGTCGCCAAATTCTTTGAAAACTATCAGCTTCAGTTACTAAACGGTGTGGCCATCACCGAATTGGCCTAGCAAAGGAGTTCATATGTTAAAAAAAATGAAATTTTTGACCCTTGGCGTGAGCGCGCTGCTGACGCTCGGCCTATTGGCTGGATGCGCCGATGATCCAGAAATGCTGGCTCTCGAACAGGCGCTGGCGATTCCGACGCTGGCCATCAAGCCTAATGGCCAATCGCTTGAAGTCAACGAAGGCTTCCGCGAAGAAATCGATGGCACCGTCATTCTGCTGCGCGACGTAGTCGTGTTCGGCGAAGACGATACGGAATACGACATCACCATTTCCTGGTCGTATGAAACCGCGACAGCCGATTACTGGACCCCGCTCAAAGAGCGTAACGAAATGCCCGGCCTGATTACCGACACCGCCATTTTCCTTGCCGTGCCGCGTCTACCGGCCTTTGGAACCGACCCGGTCGACACCGCCATCATCGCCACGGCTACCTATGGTACCAAGACGCTCGACAAGGAATTCCCAATCACGTTATTGCCTGAAAAAGTCGACGTGTCTACCGTCCCGATCATCCCGCTCAACTCGACAACCCCGCCCGTTGACGCTCCCGATAACGATTTAGGGGGCAAGATCGTTCGCGTTCGCGGCTATCTGACCCACGCGATGACCGACTGGGATTCCGCTTATATCCATAACGGCACCTCCGGCATCAACCTGTACAAATTAAGCTATACGCCGGAATACATCATCACCGTCGACATGGGCGACTATGTCGAAGCGATGGGCACGTTCGCCCTCTACGGTGGCATGCGGCAATTGTCCTACATCTCCAGACTGACACAAGTGACGCCTGACGAAAACGCCGTCGAACCCACCTACACGACGATTAACGAAGCCAACTGGCCTTCGCTCGTAAGCGGTAACGACGGTAAACTCGTTCGACTAGAAGGATTGACCTTCGATGCCGCGGCAACGGGCACCATCAGTTTAGGTACCCACTTCACCTTCAAACTGAAGCTTGGCGCGACGACGATCAACTGCTACCTCAATTACCACGTCGGCATCGCCATTCGGACCGAAGTCTCGACGATGCTTCAATCGGCCATTAACGGCACGACGATTACTTACACCGGCGTACTAGGCTGGTATAGCGGTCCGCAGCTATTGCCGATCTATGTCGATAACGTCGCCGTCGTCTCCCCATCCTAATCAGGCAAACGACCATAGCCCGTCGGAAGACGGGCTTTTTTTAATGGAGCACGTTGAAATTGTTGCTAGTTTTTGACTACTAGTGTAATATTAACGACGCATGGACCGTTAGCTCAGTTGGTAGAGCAGCTGACTCTTAATCAGCGGGTCGAAGGTTCGAGTCCTTCACGGTTCACCATTAACGAAGCGGCCTCCTTAAGGAGGCTTTTTGTTTGCTGTTGTTTATTGGCCCGTAAATGTTATGATAAATTAGACATGAGAACAAGTAACATTACATTATTGAAAAAGATCGCGCACGGCTTGCGGAACACGAAGGCGAAGTTTTCGACCGCCGACATGCTCGCCAACGAAATCGGCATTATGCCCGAAAAGATCCAAGAAGCCTGCGCCGAATATAACCCCCTGGTCAAAATCGATTTCGGGTTTGACCTCAAAGGCATGCTGCCGCTAATCGATGCCCGTCTATCGGAATTGGCCGCCCAAGCTAAACCGGCCCGCAAACTGATCACCAAGAAAAAAATCGCCCCATACAACTCGGTCGTCGAGTTCATCTACGACAGGATGACGTTCGGAGGCATCGTCGACAAGACGCTGACGCTCAAAGACGACGAGCTTAGAATGATCCGCCGCTTGGCCGGCGACGAACTTAAGTCTCGCCGCGCGCAAACCAAAAACAAATAATCGTCTTTGACGATTAGCGATGTTAGATTTTATTGTCTCGAATGAGATAATCAATTATACTAATGAATGGTTTTCATGGAGAAACTTTATGGACATTAAGAAAACATTCCTGTCAGTCGACGGCAACACCGCCGCGGCATTGTCGAGCTATCATTACACCGAGGTCGCCGGCATCTATCCCATTACCCCGTCAACGCCGATGGCCGAGCTGGTCGACGTATATGCTTCCCAAGGCAAAGTCAATTATTTCGGCGCCAAAGTAAAGGTCGTCGAGATGCAGTCGGAAGGCGGCGCCGCCGGTACCGTCCACGGTGCCTTGCAGGCCGGTTCGTTTGCCACCACGTATACCGCCAGCCAAGGCTTGCTTTTAATGATCCCCAACATTTATAAATGGGTCGGCGAACTATTGCCGGCCGTGCTCCACGTGGCCGCCAGAAGCATCGCCACGCGCGCTTTGTCGATCTTCGGCGATCATCAAGACATCTACGCCATCCGGCAAACGGGGGCGACGATGGTCTGCTCGCATTCAGTCCAGGAAGTCGCCGATTTGGCTCCGTTAGCGCATTTATTGGCGATGGACGCCGAAACGCCGGTCGTCCACTTCTTTGACGGATTCCGCACCTCGCATGAGATTCAAAACGTCGAATTTATCGACGACGAAGCCTGGAAGGCATTATTGCCCCATGAAAAGATTGCCAAATTCCGCGAACGGGCTCTCAACCCACACACCCACGCCGTCACCCGCGGCGGCGCCGAAAACGGCGACATCTACTTCCAAGGCCGCGAAGCCCAAAGCCAACATTACGAAGCAGTGATCGGTTATGCCGAAAAATATTTCACCAAAGTCAGCGAAATGACCGGCCGTCCGTATGCTCCATTCACCTATAAAGGCGCCAAAGACGCCGAATACGTCATCGTCGCCATGGGCTCGGTTACCGAAGCCATCGGCGAAGTCATCGAAGCCCTTATCGCCCAAGGCCGCAAAGTCGGTCTTGTGAAAGTGCATCTATACCGTCCGTTCTCCGCCAAGCATTTGGTAAACGTCATTCCGTCAACCGTTAAACGAATCGCCGTCTTGGATCGCACCAAGGAACAAGGCGCCCCGGGCGAGCCGCTTTATCTTGACGTAGTCACCGCCTTAAAGCAGGAAAACCGCCACATCGACGTCTTCGGCGGCCGTTATGGCTTATCGAGCAAAGACACGCAGCCGAAGCATCTCAAAGTCGTCTACGATTTCCTCGAAGGCAAACCGTGGCACAACTTCACAATCTCGATCAATGACGACGTCACCCATCGTTCGATTCCGGCCGATGAATCGTTCGCCGTCAAGGAAAACTACCGTTCGTGCCTGTTCTTCGGAATGGGAAGCGACGGCACCGTCAGCGCCAATAAATCATCGATCAAGATCATCGGCGATGCGACGGGCCAATACGCGCAAGCCTACTTCCAATATGACTCCCGGAAAGCCGGCGGCGTCACCAAGAGCCACCTTCGTTTCGGCAAGACCCCGATCCACAGCACGTATTACATCGACAAGGCCGACTTCCTCAGCTGCTCGATGGACAGTTACGTCTATAAGTTCGACATGCTCCGCCTCTTGAAGGACAACGGCACGTTCTTGCTAAACACCAATTTAGACGATAAAACGCTCGTCAAACTGCTCCCCAACCGCGTCAAATACCAACTAGCCAGCAAGAAAGCCCGTTTCTATGTCATCGACGCCAATAAGATCGCCGAGGAAAACGGCATGGGACGGCATACCAACACCACGCTCCAATCCAGTTTCTTCTATCTGAACCAAGACATCATGCCTTATGAAGAAGCAGTCGACTGGATGAAGAAACTAGTCTTGAAGACCTACGCCCGCAAAGGCCAGGAAGTCATCGAGAAGAACTACAAAGCCATCGACGCCGGCGCCGAAGGCTTACGCGAAGTCAAAGTCGACGCCGCCTGGGCTAAACTCCCGCCCTTATATGTCCGCAAAGACACCGGCGATGAATATTGGGACACCTTCGTGGCCCCGATTGCCGCTTTGGAAGGCGACGACATCCCAGTCAGCAAATTCCTCGACGGCGAGCTGCTCGACGGCACGATGGAAAACAACATCACCTTCAAGGAACAACGCGAAATCGCCGACAAAGTTCCTGTCTGGATCAAAGAAAACTGCATCCAGTGCAACCAATGCGCCTTCGTGTGCCCGCACGCCACGATTCGCGCGTTCCTGGTTAATGACAAAGAGATCGCCGACGGACCGGAAGAAGTGCGCGACGGCGAATACATCGACGCGTTTGGACCGCCCGCTGTCAAAGGGCTTAAATATCGAATCCAAGTCAGCCCGAAGAACTGCGTCGGCTGTTCGATTTGCGTGGTCCAGTGCCCCGGCAAAGGACCTGGAAAGCGCGCTTTGGAAATGGTCGATGCCAAGACTCGGCTGTTCGAAGAACCGGCCGCTCAATATCTGTACAAGAACATTGAATACAAGGGCGACATCTTCCCGCTCACGACCGTAAAAGGTGCCGGATTCCTGACTCCGTACATGGAAGTCAGCGGCGCATGCGCCGGCTGCGGCGAAACGCCGTATTACCGCTTGGCGACGCAATTATTCGGCCGCGACATGCTGATTGCCAACGCGACCGGCTGGTCC
>Ga0172371_10010324_pt1 | contig 12627 bp, 8 predicted proteins | sample Lak12m_FD_114543 | JGI IMG/M metagenome (GOLD analysis project Ga0172371, IMG submission 114543) | Freshwater microbial communities from Kabuno Bay, South-Kivu, Congo - kab_022012_12m | ecosystem: Environmental > Aquatic > Freshwater > Lake | place: Democratic Republic of the Congo: South-Kivu... | reverse complement strand
CCATACCAGAACAATCTGAAAAAGCAACACAATCTCAATCCACAGAGGAAACCGTACCCTCTGCACCCAACGAACAACAAACAACACACACGAGCTTTCTCGTAAAACCTGCCGACAAAACAATCTCATCAAATATTGAATCCCTATCATTTCAAGAAATAAAAAACATATTTACCGCTCTCGTAAAAGAAAAAGCAGGGGTCTTGGAAGAAATAGTACCTAGCCTTAATACTACAAACATTGCTCTTAAAGACTTTGGAGCACTCTTCCTCGTTTCGTTCCCATTCGATCTCTTCGAGAACGATTTTACACTTCTCGCGTATCACGATACAACAAACATATCACCGGTTATTATTTTTAAATTAAAACAAGATACAGAAAATCAAAATATCGCTCTTATAAAAACTGACATTCAAAGAATTATAGAACAAGACAGCCAAACTTCTATTACACAACTATTCATCGAAGACCCTGATATTCCAACATCTAACTTTATTAATGGGGGAGTGCCGAACAGTACCGCAGAAATACGCTATCGTACATTTGAAAACAATAGCGTCTTCGATTATGGTTGGCTGGGCGATAAACTTATTTTTACCACCTCATATGCAGCGCTTAAAGAAACCGTGGCTCGATTACAGTAAAATCTATTGCTAAACTTTAATATTATGTGTATAACAGGAACATATGAACCAAGAACTTACTGAAACACTCATAAAAAAATTAAAATTTGAGAAAGACGAGCTCGAACACGAGCTTAGCCAGATAAGCACAAAGACAGAGGCGGGATACGAACCAAAAACAACCGACTTCGGATCAGACACAGAAGATCCGGAAAGCGAGGAGACAGACGAAGCGGAAGCACTCGGCGCCTCGCTTGCTGTGCAGAATGTTCTCGAAACTAGGCTCAATCACGTTGAATCCGCCCTTCGCAAAATCGAGCAAAACTCGTATGGTGTCTGTGAACGATGTAAAAAAAATATTACCGATCGAGATTTGGAAATAGATCCAGCAAGACCTCACTGTAGAGACTGCAGCGAATAAACTAGTATGTCTACCACCGCAAAAACATACTCCGCAACGATTGTGGGGTTGAAGGCTATTCCCGTCACTGTTGAAGTTGATACTGCACCAGGGTTATATAGTTTCAACATCGTTGGATTGGGAGACAAAGCGGTAAATGAAGCTAAAGATCGCGTCACCCTCGCCCTCAAAAACAGTGGCGTTCTTCCTCCCAACAAACAGACACGGAAAGTGGTAGTAAACCTTGCACCAGCCGACATCAAAAAAGAAGGGACACATCTTGATGTCGCCATGAGTATTGGCTACCTTCTGGCAACAGAACAAATTAAAGCCTTTGACCTTGATAGAAAAATAATAATTGGTGAACTCGCGTTAAATGGAGATGTGCGTCCCGTATCCGGAGTGCTTCCCATCGTTCTTGCGATGAAACAAAAAGGATTCACCGAAATTCTTGTACCACACCAAAACGCAAAAGAAGCCACAGTGATTGATGGGATTATTATATATCCTATCACAAACTTGCGGGGGCTTATCGAACACCTTGAAGGAAAAAAAATAATCACACCACTCACGCACGAACCCTATAGGGCCATACAAAAAACTGTTGGTAACGAAAGCGATTTTTCGCATCTTAAAGGCCACCAAACAGTAAAACGCGCGCTTGAGATAGCAGCAAGCGGGGGACACAATGTTCTTCTTGTCGGTCCGCCTGGAACAGGAAAAACCATGGCAGCACGGGCACTCGCCTCAATCCTTCCGCCCCTTGAATATTATGAAGCACTCGAGGTAACAGAAATCTATAGCGCAAGCGGACTTCTCAAAGAAGGAACGCACCTTATAACAGAACGCCCCTTTCGCGCGCCACACCACACCGCATCAGCACCCTCGCTTGTGGGGGGCGGTACAAATCCGAAACCAGGAGAGATTACTCTCGCGCATCGCGGAGTGCTCTTCCTCGACGAATTTACCGAATTTCAACGTAACGTAGTTGAATCCCTTCGACAACCCCTCGAAGATGGCATTGTTACCATCTCTCGATCGAAAGGCGCGCTTACTTTTCCCGCGCAATTCATTTTTATTGCTGCTACCAACCCGTGTCCCTGTGGATTCTTAAGCGACGAAGAAATTCCATGCACCTGCGCAAGTGGAGACATCACAAAATATAGACGAAAACTCTCGGGCCCCATTATCGATCGCATCGATCTCCAAGTTTTCGTACCACGCATCTCGTATGAAGATCTTAAAAATAGTGGCGTACAGGAATCATCATCTTCCATTGCACAACGAGTCCACGACGCACGCGTCATACAACAACAACGATTTGAAGGCACCAAAACATCCACAAACAGCGAGATACCATCCTCGCGCGTCGATAGCGTCATACCTATCGATAAGGAGGGGGAGGAACTTCTAAAAATCGCCGTGAAAAAATATCACCTCTCCCCACGAAGTTATTATCGTATCTTAAAAGTCGCGCGGACAATAGGGGATTTAGCACAAAGCAAATCAGTCGCTTCTCTACATATCGCAGAAGCATTACAATACAGAATAGAAACAGCACGATAATGGAAAATTTAAAATTATTCTGAAATGATACTTTAGTTTTGCATTTTGATTTTTACATTCTCATGAATTTTCGCACACCAATTCCGCTCTATATAGTCATCCTCATTCTCATGCTTCTCCTTGGTGGTATATTTTTCTATGCGTGGTACGCACAAAACAACATAGAGATGTACCGGCTTCCTTTTGGAGAACGCCCACAAGATAAAGACCATAGTGAATTAAATTTTGGAAATTGGCCCGAGCTTGGAAATGCGCGTTTTTTTGAAACAATCCACAAAGAATTTATAAATAACCGGACCACATTCATTGAGGCAAATCTCTCCTCAATGAAACTAACCTTATATCAAAATGGAGTAGAAAAACTTCAGGTTCCCATCCTCACAAAGGGCAGGGAAGGGTCGTGGTGGGAGACACCAGCAGGACTTTATAAAATAGAGTCTCGAGAAAAAAACCACTTCTCTTCATTTGGAAAAGTGTATCAACCGTGGAGCATGGCATTCCAGGGAAACTTCTTCATACACGGCTGGCCCTATTACCCTGATGGCACACCTGTCGCTTCCACCTATTCAGGGGGATGCATACGGCTTTCAACCGAAGATGCAAAAAAAATATTCGATCTCGTGGCGATAGAGACCCCCGTACTCGTATTTGAAAAATCATTTGAGAGTGATGGTTTTATATATCATACCAAAGGACCAGAACTTTCATCCTCTCACTACCTCGCCGCTGATCTTAATAATAATTTCGTCTTCGAAGAACACCTCTCAAAAGAGGTTGCACCCATCGCCTCAATTACAAAATTAGTTACCGCCCTTGTTGCGACAGAGTATATTAATCTCGACAAAACAACGACTGTTCCTAAAGAAGCTATTGTCTACACTTCAATACCACGCCTGACACCAGGCCAAACGATTACCATTTACGATCTCCTCTATCCGCTTCTTCTTGAGTCTTCAAATGAAGCAGCGCTTACTCTCAGCAACACGCTGGGAAAAGAACGTTTCGTCTCGCTCATGAATGAAAAAGCGAAAGCCATTGGAATGAACAGTTCTCATTTTGTCGACCCTGCGGGAATAGGCGCAGAAAATGTCTCAACCACAGAAGATCTCTTTGCTCTCGCGCGCTATCTCTATCACAATCGAAGCTTTATCCTAAAAATAACGACAGGAAAACTTACGAACACGGCCTATGGCGCGCCTGCGTTCAAAAATCTTGGAAATCTTAACATTTTTTTTGACCAACCAGAATTTGTTGGGGGAAAGGTAGGTAAAACAAACGCGGCGGGAGAGACGATGCTCTCGATTTTTGAGATACCACAGGGAAATCAAACGCGGCCAATCGCCATCATCGTTCTCGATTCCAAAGACAATGGTAACGACGTGTCAAAACTTCTCAGCTGGATCAAATCCAACTATTAAAACTGTGTTTTATTTAGTAAAAGGATTGTTGGCACCCAGTACTTCAAAATGCAAATGACAGCCTGTTGGACCATGCGTCTCCCCCGTATTACCCATTAATGCTATATTTTGCCCCCTTGCCACATAATCACCGTATCCGACAACAAGACTTGCAAGGTGAGCATATTTTGTAAAGACACCGTTGGGATGTTCTATTTTAATATAATTTCCATATCCACCATTCCAGCCACTTTTTGCCTCGGAAACTAACCCCTCGGCAGCAGCAGCAACACTCGTTCCGCACGTATTTGCAATGTCTACGCCATTGTCCCCGTGAAGAACCCCTTGGTTATAACCAACAGTAGGTGCCACAAAATATCCCCTTATATTTATAGAGCCCCTTGAAGATGAAACCTCTTTTTTAGCATATGGCAAAGTAACGTCTGGAATAATGAGAACATCCCCCTCCCTTACAATACCGTGAGCAAGATCATTATAGGCAATAATCTCTCCCACCTCAGTATTATATCGCCCGGCAATCTCCTCAAGCGATTCACCCGTCTTGACCTCGTGTCGCACGCCACTTATGGGAAGAATGGTGAGTTGTTGCCCTTGTTGTAGTTTTCGTCGAGGGGTAAGATTATTTTCTAAAACGATGGTGTCCACACTTACCCCGAAATACATGGCAATCTCTTGAATAGTGTCGCCCTTGCGTACGGTGTAGATGGTGACTCCGTTTTTGTCGGTCATTGCCATACTGGGGATAGTATTTGCCTTAAGGGCGTAGTCGCTTACTTCTGTCACAAGAAAAGAATCGCCTTCGTCGCTCGATGAATTATAATACTCAGGATTTAAGGGGCTCGCGGATCCAAGAAAAGCTGACCGTTCCGACAGATCATTTGTATTATAAGCAAATGCCGATTGTACCAACTCTATAGCGAGATCCTCCGGATTATCCACACCAAAAAAAGAAGCCGTGGGTGTACTGGTATGCCAAAAATAAAAACCGATAGTGAATATCACTACCGCGCTTAAAAAGACTTCTTCGGAATATAACGTCAGATACTTTCTCCATAAAGACAAAAAAGCATTCCCCATGCGTACAAAAAGAGGAAAAGACTCTTCGAGAAAGAGCCCCCATAATCGACGAACATTAGATTGTGGTCGCGTTTCATTCATAACATTGAGCAAACCCCTCGCGATGACCTTTTTAAGTCTACCATAGTCTGCTACAATACATCAACTAAATGCAAAGTTTAAAAATCAAAGTTAAAAATGACAGTGTAAAATTTAAAATCATCCCGAAGGGATACTTAAATTTTGTATTTTGAGATTTGCCTTTTAAATTATGGATCTTGTTTCCTCGCTTAATCCATCTCAACGCAAAGCCGTCGAAAAAACCGACGGGCCTCTCCTTATTATCGCCGGCGCTGGTTCAGGAAAAACAAAAACCCTCACCCATCGCATCGCCCACCTCATCGAACAAGGGGTGCCCGCCTCTTCTATTCTCGCGGTAACCTTCACCAACAAGGCTGCCGCCGAAATGCGCAATCGCATACACACCCTTCTTGAATCATGGAACATAAAACATGAAACATCGGAACAACAACCCAATACATATGATCCAAGATTTATGGTTCATGATTTGTTTGTTGGTACTTTTCACAGCCTTGGCGCAAAACTTCTCCGCGAAGAAGCAGCACAATTTAGTAGAACACCCCACTTCACCATAGCAGATACTGACGATACTCTTTCAATAATAAAAACCATTACTAAGGAACTTAACCTCGATAAGGAAAAATTTCCTCCCCAACAAATTCTCTCCTCTATTAGTTTTAGAAAGAACAACCCTGACAAGGAACGCAGCGAACATAATTTTTACGAATCGATAATAAGCAACATTCAAACAAAATACGAAGAACAACTTCTTGCGATGAACGCCTTCGATTTTGATGACCTTATTCTGAAACCCGGAATGCTTTTCCTTCACAATGAAGATATTCTCAAAAAACACGCCTCTCGCTGGCGTTACATCCTTATTGATGAGTATCAAGACATAAATCCATCCCAATACCTCCTTATGAAACTTCTTGCCAAAGACCATAAAAATATCTGCGCAGTTGGGGATGATGCCCAATCCATCTACAGCTGGCGCGGGGCAGACTTTACGATTTTTCTCGATTTTGAAAAAGACTGGTCCGAAGCAACTACCATACTCCTTGAAGAAAATTATCGATCAACACAAAATATTCTCTCTGCAGCGAATGCCGTAATTTCAAACAATAGCATAGGAAAAGAAAAAAACCTCTTTACTCAAAACGAGGCAGGCCCTCCAATTTATCTTGTGGAATCCGATAGTGACTCACGCGAAGCGCGTATTTGTGTTGATACCATTTTTGGGCTTATTAAAAATAATCTTGCACACCTCGATCGTATTGCCATTCTCTATCGCACGAACGCCCAGTCCCGTATTCTCGAAGAAATGTGCATACAAGCACGTCTCGCTTACCAAGTAATTGGGGGCACACGCTTCTACGACAGGAAGGAGGTGAAGGATGTTCTTGCCTACCTCAAGCTCATCATCAATCCAAAAGACACCCTAAGCCTTGAGCGTATCATTAATGTTCCCGCACGCGGCCTCGGAAAAGAAGCAATCAAAATCCTTAGAAATCCAGAAAAAGAAACAAAAAAATACCGAAACAGAGAAGCACTCAGCACCTTTCTCGCATTTCTTGAATCCCTTCGTGCAAAAGCGAACGAATCAACTCTTACCGAAACCATTACCTATCTCGTACGAGAAATAAAATTCAAAGAATACCTTAATCTCCCGCCCCATGGGGCGAGGCTCGCCAAGGGCGGCAAAACAGAGGAGGGGATACGTCGCTGGGAAAATGTCCAAGAACTTATGAATGCCGCCTCACAGTACGATGCGCGCGGAAATGACAAAATGGACAACCTCTCTGCCTTTCTTGAAACAGCAAATCTTTACCAGGATGCTGACCAAGAAAAGGATACCCTAAAGGGAATAAAACTTATGACCATTCACGCCTCGAAAGGGTTAGAGTTTGAAACAGTATTTGTGGTGGGCCTTGAAGAAGGAGTACTTCCCCACGAACGAAGCCTAACTGAGGATGTCGCACTTGAAGAAGAACGTCGTCTTGCCTATGTTGCCCTTACACGTGCCAAAAAAGCACTTTACCTCTCCTTTGCCCGCCAACGTAAAGTATTTGGTGCTCTAAAAATGAACCCCCCATCCCGCTTTATTGCAGAAATTCCAAACCATCTTATAGAGTACACAAACGCCACCACAAGCCACACCCACGTCGACGAAGACTTCATCGAATATAATTAAATTTATGAATCGTCTCGGTCAACATTTCTTAATAAATAAATTCGTTTTAGAACAAATAGCAAATGCTATTACTATTCAAACAGGGGATACGGTTATCGAAATTGGTCCAGGCCACGGAGAACTTACTGATGCAATCATAAAACATGAATCATGGATCGTGAGACACGAAACGAAACTTATTCTCATTGAGAAAGACGAACAACTTGCCGAAGAACTTAAAAAAAAATATGCGAACAATCAAAATATAGAAATTATCACAGGCGATGTGCTAAAAATGATACCTCTTATGATTCATGATCCAAGATTCATGATCCATGATTATAAGGTTGTCGGCAACATTCCTTACTACCTTACTGGCTTTCTTCTGCGCATCCTTCTCGAACTCGAACATCCACCCAAGGAACTAGTATTCACCATTCAAAAAGAAGTCGCCGAACGCATTGTTGCCAAACCACCCCACATGAATCTTCTTGCCGTCTCCGTACAATATTTCGGCATACCAGAACTTTTATTCACGATTCCAAAATCAGACTTCAATCCACCCCCAAAAATTAACTCCGCAACAATAAAGATTACCCCCCATCATTTTGATCCTGAGCCTGTCGAAGGACAACAAATCAATGAACATTTTTTCAAACTCGTAAAAGCTGGTTTTAAGCACCCACGAAAACTTCTTATCAACAACCTTTCTGATGGTCTCGGTATCCCAAAGCAAACCCTAGAAGAAACATTCAAAAGAGAGCAGATCAGCCTCACTGCCCGCGCCCAAGAGCTCTCCCTCGAGCAATGGTATAAATTCTTGAAACTTTAGTATTAATTTACACCTTATCCACAGCTTTTCCACGGGTTTTTATTGGTATACTGAAAGGTGATGAAACGGCAAAAGTTGCTTTCGTTTTTGGGCACCGGCATTATCGCAATTATTCTTTTAAGTGCGTTGTTTTTCTTTTTCAAAAAGACCAATTCTTCTGAATATAAACCGCTTAGTTTTAACAAAAATCCAATACGGAAAATCATACGCAACGACATCTCATACAACACACAGTTTACCGAAGACCTCGGGAACCAATTAGGCAACGCCATCGAGAACCGCCTCACCTCAGCACAAGACGAAACGCAGGCAAAATTTAATTCGCCCGAAGAGTTTTCTTCATTCATAAACAACTACCTTTCAGAGAATGTCTCTCAATACGAACAACAACTACGTAAAGATATCGCGGGGGGGATTCTCGTCCGTGCGCACACAAAGAAGGGGACAAGCGAAAGAGAAAAAATAGCATACCTTAAAGCAACATCGGCGCTCGTAGCTTCAAAAAACATTCCCAAGCTTGATACCAACACAGATCCGATACAAGCAAGCAAATTCTATATCACACTCGCAGAAAAATTAGAAAAACTTTCCGTGCCCATTGAGTACTATCCCATTCACCACGAGCTTGTTCGTGTCGCAAAAACACGCGCGCTCGTCTACGACACCATTTCAAACACCGACGCTGACCCTATTAAGTCCGCCCTTATGATCAAATTTCTTGCAACAACCAGTGAACAATTTGACCTTACCACAAGCACGCTCGCAAACAGACTGGCAGCAGTAAGATAATGTAAAAGATTAAAATCTCAAAATGAAAAATAACACTGTAAAATTTAAAATCATCCTGAAAGGATACCTTAATTTTCAACTTTGAGATTTACATTTTCAATTCTCATGAACTCCCACCTCTATAAAAAAATTGGCGCCACCCTCCTCATCGCTGTTTTCTTTGTGGGACAAGTAAGTAAAGTTTACGCAATACCTGTGGAGCTAACATTCGACGGACCAAAGCTCACACAACAACTGGGATCAATTGCAGCTTTAGCAGCGTCAAGCCCGATTGTTGGTGAAGCGGTAAATTCCGCAACGCAGGCAATAGGCGTCTGTGGAAGCGCGCAATTAGATGTAATACTTTCTCCGCTTGAAAATGCGCTTGATGTTTTTGGGGTTATAACGAACGCAAAAATAGAGGCACTCAAAAAAATTAGCCAAACAGACATCGCAACATCAAAAGTTTTAAGTGAAAGTCAAAAGAATATCGCAACTATATGTATCCAACTAGCACAAGAAATATCAAAAGCTACCTCAGAGCTGGCAAAGTTAGCACCAGCAGCTACACAAACCGACGCTCCAATACTTGTTCTTATACAAGTAAGTGAGATAGCACAGAATCTTATAACCAATGTTGATACAAAACTAGCACTAGTAAAACAAGAACAGCAAATAATCAAGGCGCAAAAACAGCTTGAAGAACAAAAAAGGGCGAGGCAGTTGATTCAGTTTGATCAGATTTTGAAGAAGATTACTGAGCGCATAAAGCTTGCGCTCACCGAGAAGATTAAAAGTACTATTTTGGACACCCTCCAGAACAGTGGCGCCCCACGCTGGATCACCAACTGGTCAACCCGCTACGCCAATAAGTACCTCAACGCATATCAACAGGCATATCAGGAAGCGCGCCTAGAAGAAGTTCAAAGAAATCAGTTTATACAACAACGGGTTGCAAATCTGCCAACCTACTCTAGTACTGGCCTCGGCGTAGGAAATCCAAGCTTTGTTCCAAATGATGTATTAAATGCTATACAAAAAGGCCCATTAGCAAAATTTCGCAAAGATCTTATTAAATATGGAATGCCAACATCCAATGCCCTAAGACCAGGTTTAGTCGCAAACGAAATTGCAAAAAACGAGGTAGAAGCACAGAAACAAGAAGACATCGCCACTAGTGGATATAAAAGCGACGGAGAGTGCGTTGACATTAAAAGTGGGAGTGCGAACGCGGCAAATAGTATAAATACAGGAGGTGCAGATTCCAGATATGGGGGTTCTAACCCTTTTGGTCTCGACACAAACAATCTATTCAAACGATTTGCATCAAACGCAAACGTTCTATCGCCTGAAATTTATTCACGAGTCGCAGAAGAAAATATCTTTCGAAAAGACAACCAGGAAGCGCCTTCGATATTACAACAAAACGTCTACAGACAAGATGCAATAAACGCACAGAGCGAATTTCTTGCCTGCTCGAGTATCAAAGATCAAATAGCATGCGTAGCACCACGATGTACATGGATAGTAAAAACATCGGGTGACAACTTTGCCAATATGTCAAAAGAGCTCATGGGTATCGATATTAAACAGATGCTTAATAACACCATTGAAGAGTGGGTAAACAGCTTTCTCGACAACTCGATTCTTTGCAAGATTTCCGGCACTAAGTGTGGAAAAACAGCTAATATTGGAGACATAGCAAAACAACAACTTCTCGGTCAACTCTCAAAATTTGGAGACTCACTAAATGAAGACAACCCAGCAAAATATCTCATAGCACAAATTGTTGAACAGGGGGGATCTCTTGATGGCGTATTCGGAAGCAGCAGACAGTCACAGGAGGCTAGAGATCAACTATCGCAATACGGTAATTCTCTCCCAGACGGTGACCCAGCAAGAGAAACAATCAATCAAATTGTTTCGGCAGAAAACAACTCTGGTGGCGGTGACGGAACACTTTCTGGTATTTCAATCGGTGGAAACACAGATAGAACATCAGGAAAAATTGATTGTAGTGTCTTCGAAGGATCAGCAAAAACAGACTGTGAAACAGCGGCTGGCTTGTTTGATTCCGGCAAAGACCTCCAAAAGCAAATGATCGACGAATCAATAAAAAATCTCGATATGCCAGGACGTCTAAGTAGAGCAGCTGAAAACCTAAACACCATCTCTACAAAACTCAACCAAACAAAAACGATTTACGAAGACATCGCGAAATGTCCAACTGATAACCAACAACTCGCGAAAGATACTATCCCGCTTATCGAAGAAATGATAGACGACAGTTTAGTAACACAGGAAATGGTTCAAAATGTAGGTGACTCCATAGATCAATTCAAAAATAGTTCACCAGAGAAACTTGAAACGTTAATGGAAAATGAAAGCCAGTTCCTAGACAGTATCGACAAGACTATGACAGAAATCGAGAACACAAACATACCGAAATACTTCACATCGATACGAATGTGGTTGTCGCAAATAGTGAAATTCAACACCGCCCTTAGAATCGAAGTAGAGGGGATAGCTACCACAATTCCAGCGAACATCAACGTAACAAACGGATGCCAACAATCTCCCTTCACTACGGATACCTCAGGAACACTTTTTGTACAAACACTCACACAAAAAGAATACACCTTACAAGACTTCTTTGGCGCGTGGGGAAGAACGTTTAACCAAACCCAACTCTTTAATCTCCCTCATGTAGATGCATTCCGCGAACTCACCCTATACGTAAATAACGCCACCTCAACAGAATTTCAGGCATTAAAACTTCAAGGTAACCAAAACATACTCATCAAATACACAACAAAACCGGCAGGAACATGTATTGATGGAAAACTTATTGACGGATCACCCTGTCCAGTTGAGCAACAAGCATGTAGAACCGATATCTTAAATCCACCCTCGTGTATACGACAAACAGGTCAAAACTGTGTACTGCTAGATAACCCGACACCATCACGAACGGGTAGTCAAGCATTGTTTTGTTCTTATTAACTATTAGCATTTTAAATGCCGTTTTTCACGAAAAAATCCAGCTTAGTAGTATCTTCTAAGGTATTGGTGATGTTTCTTTTGGTTGGGTTGGTTGCCTACCATGCATCGCCTGTGCTTGCTGGCCCCCTCGATAATGACACGGCAAAACCTGACCCGACAGAATGGACAAACACCACAGCACCCCAAGGTGCACCAATTCCAAGCAGTCCCGACCCAAATCCTATAAACACCCCGGCTCCCACCACAGGAAATCCTGCGGGCGATGGGTCGAGCCCAGGAAAAGTTACTCGAGACACAAGCGGACTGAAGGCTAATTGTACCGAAGAAAGCAAGGACGCTGGGTGGATAGCTTGGGCCATAGGGGCGGACTCGCTATGGTGCACACTTCCAGCGACAATAGCGATTGCCGTTATCAACGTAGAACTCGTAGTGCTAAACATTATAGCTGCTTTTATGCAGTGGATGATTCAATATCCCATCCTCAATCTCTCCGCCGTCATTGTCGCATGGCAATTTTTGAGAGATTTGGTAAATATCTGTTTTGTACTTGCGATGATTCTCATGTCGTTTGCAACAATGCTTAATATTACTCAATACACCTACCGCAACCTCCTCTTTAAGGTAATCCTGGGAGCACTCCTTATTAATTTCAGTCTTGTTTTTGTAGGGTTCTTTCTCGACCTTAATGCAATCTCCTCGACCTTCAT
>Ga0172371_10010322_pt1 | contig 12630 bp, 2 predicted proteins | sample Lak12m_FD_114543 | JGI IMG/M metagenome (GOLD analysis project Ga0172371, IMG submission 114543) | Freshwater microbial communities from Kabuno Bay, South-Kivu, Congo - kab_022012_12m | ecosystem: Environmental > Aquatic > Freshwater > Lake | place: Democratic Republic of the Congo: South-Kivu... | reverse complement strand
GTCTGGAGCAATCTTGTGACGCGCGGCGTGTACCTGCCCTACACCAATGTGGTCGTGTCGGTCAACCAGGGCGAGCTTGAAATCGACTGGTGGGACGGCGCCACCGGCGTGATCAAATCCCTGTATATTATTCAGGCCGGGCCGACGCCCGGCACCCGCGCGAAAAAGCTGTATTGGAATCAGCCGCCGTCGCGCGGGCCGCTAGTGGATGTGACGGCGGTGCCGCAACTGACGTTTTATTACAACGAAGACATTGCCGCGCCGACCAATCCGGTTTCGCCCGAGACCGTCTGGGTCGCCTCCAGCGGCGCCAAGCAGAACTTGTACGCCCGCGCCGGCATGGGCTATCTGGTGCTGCTGTACGAAGGCGCGGTCACGAACGGCCCGCTGTATGGCGTGGATGTCGTGCAAGTGATGCCCAACACCGGCTGGCGCGAGCAATACGTGCCGGTCGGCGCGCAGTTGCAGCCGATCATGACCGTCAGCAATCCCGCCGTGCCGTACATCTCGGCCGGCGGCAACAGCACGCCCGTGTTGATTTATCAGCACAATGTGCAGGGCAAAATGAACGGGGCGCTGTTCGCCGTCAATCAAAACACCTTGACGCCCTTGATGGAAGTGTTCTTCCAGGAAATCGGCGGCTATGGCTTCAACGTCAACTGGCCGTATGAAATGGATCGGTACTATTCCTACTGGCCGGAAGAAAACGACCGGACAAAACGGGCGCAGCTGTATGTGCGCGGCGACAGCGATGATGACATCGGCCCGCCCTTTGGTATTTCCACGGCCTTCAACCCCGAGTTGATGGAGGCCGAGCAATACGCCGGGGCCTACGACCATGGCTTCTTGAACACGAATTCCTTCATGTCCAGCGGGCCGGGCAAATCCTTGCTGAAACTCATGACCGACAACGGCAACGGCCAGCCGGGCAGTGAATGGGTCGGTTTTGAGGTGATCAAGTCGGTGGAGCGCGCCAATGTGCTGTGGCAGTATCGGCGCGTGCTGCGCTTGGAGCCGCCCACGCCGGCGGCGTACTATCAAGTGCGTCTGGTATTGTCGAATGGGTTTCCGTATGCGCATGCCAAGGCCGACGGCAGCGATCTTCGTTTTTATGATGCCGGCGGCGAGGCGCTGGATTACTGGATCGAGCAGTGGAACAACGCCGGGATCTCGATTGTCTGGATTGAAGCCGCTGACGCGCAAACCGCCACGATTTATTTTGAGTACGGCAACAGCAACGCCTATCCGCTGAGCAGCGCGTGGGATGCGTTTGATGTGTACGACGATTTCACTGCCGGTCTCGACCAGTGGAACGTCCAAGGCGCGCCGTCGGCGCAGAACGGCCAGCTGGTACTGAATCCCGGCGACCAGTTGGTGGCGCGGGTGCCCGTGGAGGCCGGCATGATTATTGAGACCTGGTTGGCCGGCGCGCTGACACCGCAAGCCAATGTGCGCGGCGCGTTGTGCGGCGCGTCCGGGCTGGACGGCTTGGGCGGCCTCTTCCAAAGTGATCTCAACAACCTGATCAGCAATCCGCTGCAATACGCCGATTGGGATCTTGGGCAGAACAGCGGCATCGCGTTTGCCGGCCAGGCATGCAACGGAAAATATCAGCAGTACGGCCCGAATCTTGCCAGTCTGGCATCGAACGATCTGCTGGCGGTGGCGTTCGAGAACAGTCGCGTCACCTGGTTTCGCAACACTGTGCAACAGGGGAACCCGGTGACCCAGAACACGCCCGGCCCGCCGCTCTATCCGCTCTTGAATGTGGCCAGCGGCGGCGGCGCGCAGGCGGTGCGCATCAGCCGCGTGCGTATGCGCAAGTACAGTGCGACCCCGCCCGCCATCATCATCGGCGTGGAACGACCCGCCTTGTCGATTGACTGGCCGCTCGGTGTCGAGCTGCGCGATGAACATCAGCAAGGCCCCGGCTCGGGCTATCTGCACGAGTCGCAAGGCGACCGCTATCTGCCGGATTTCTACGCCTATGGCTCCTCCAACTCGCAACTGTTCGGCGTCAATGCCGGCACGCTCGAAGTCTGGTGGTGCAGCTGGCTGCTCACCAACCGCGTTGCCGCCGGCATCCAGGTGCCGTCGTTTGTGCGGCGCTATAATAACGTCTGGCCAAGCATGGGCACCAACAATGCGCTGCTTTTCACCAGCTTGGGCGGCACGGTCAACTGCGGTTTGGATCCCGCGCTGGGGCCCACCAACCAGCTCACGGTCGAAGCCTGGGTCTGCCCGCGCGACAAGGTGACGCTCAATACCATTGTCTCAAAACGCACGGCCGACAGCAGCGCCAGCGATGGCTTTGCCCTGTATCTCAATGCGCGCGACACGCACGACGGCCGGATTGTCTTTGAAACGAAAAACCAGTTGTTCAGCACGCCCGCCGGCGCGATCATGACCAACACTTGGCAACATATCGCCGTGACGGTTGCGGGCACCAATGTGACCATCTATCTCAATGGCATTGCCGCGCAGGCCAGCGGCGCGGTCAATCTGACCTGCGACAGTGCGGCGCCGCTGCTGCTGGGCGGCTGTGGCGGCGCAGACGCCACCCTGCTTGGCTTGCTCGACGACGTGCGCGTCTGGAACAGCGTGCGCACCCCGGCACAGATCGCCCGATCCATGGTGCAGGCACTGGCCCTCCCGCAGGATGAGCCCGCTTTGCTGGCGTATTATCCCTGCAATGAAGGCAGCGGCCCGGTCGTGGATGACGCCTCCGGCTACAACCACAGCGGCACGCTCAACGCCGTGGGCTGGACCAACACGGCCGCGCCGATCAGCAGCAGCAGCGGCAATCTTGGCCAGATTGTCGTGGCCAATTCCATGGGCGGTCTGCCCTTCGACGGCGGCTGGCAAAACGCCTATATTTATTCCCAAAATGACCCGACCCAGCCGGGCTACAATCCCAACGAAGAACATGCCTTGATCTACAGCGGCCTGCCGTTCGCGCTGCGCAATGATCTGAACCGCCAGGACGCCGCAGCGCCGTACACCTCGCAGCCGTTTGTGCTGATGCCGTACCAGCCTGCCAATGCCAACCACTGGCATGTGCAAATGTACCAGGTCGTCGCCACCAACGCGCAGTACGCCTTTGTCTACCCGACCAATTATGCCGCGCGCCTGTTGTCGCCGCCCGATCCGCTGGCGTCCTGGCCCGGCAACCAACAGACCATCATTTTCAACGGCCCGGCCTGGCGCGACCGCAACAACCAGCTCTGGGCCTGCGCCGCCGGCGACGGCGGGCCGAATGCCCAGGCGACCGTGGTCTTGCAGTGGTTCTATCCCAACATGGATAGCAGCTGGTACATTCCCTCTTGGTATACCAGTTCGCTGTCGAACGGGGTCATTCCCCTGCTGGATCGCTTTGCCGGCACGCCCGGCCGGCCGCTCAACACCTTTTACACCATCAGTTGGGAACAGAACTATCCACAATTGCAGGTGTACGACACGCTCTACAAACCGCGTCACGGCCTGCCGGATATAAGCCAGCAGACCAGCGCCGATATTATTTACCAGCAAGCCATGGCCAACACCGCCTTCGGCACCGGCCCGGTCGTGCGCCTGGTGGATCCCACCCGCATTCGCAGCGTGGCCCTGCCGGCCAACTATGCCCTGCCGTCAACGCTCATCAAGGAAACCTCGCTGGTGCAGGGGCACTACTATTTCAACGATTTGCCGCCCCAGCTCAACCAGCGCCTGTGGTATGATGGCACCCAGAAAAAACTGCTGTTTGACGGCCAGTATGTGCCGCTCACCTCGAGCACAATCGGCTTGCCCGGCTACCTGTTGTTCAACGTCATTTCGCCGCGTGAAAAAACGACGATCACCAATGTCTTCGGCGGGTATGGCGATGCGGTCTTGTTTAATGCCGCCGTCGCGCTCTGCAACCTGTGCTCGAATGTCATTGAAGTGACCAACGACGCGATTCCCTTTGACACCCTGGCGCTGAGCGCCGGCACGGCCAAAGGCACCGGCTATGTGACGGTGGCGTTCAACAACAGCACCAACAAGTACATGCAGCCGCCGTCGAGTCGCATTCAACTGCAGGTCATCAATGTCGTGTTGCCAGCCTTCGACGGCGAACTCGAGCAGGTCGGCCTGCAGAGCAATCCCTATGCGGAACAGGCCAGCGTGCGCCACAGCAGCGATTTCAATGGCGATCCCAGCCCGTTCGCCTTTGACTGGCGCTTCGTCCTGCCCGACAACAACGGCCTCATCCCCGCCAACCAGACCAATGTCGAACAGTGGAGCAAGTATCCGTATGTCGCGCCCGCCAGCGGCCAGGGCGCCGTCGATATCACCATTGCGGGCGACAACCTGTTCGCGCTCGACAGCCATTACTTTGTCGCGCGCTACCGGCGGCTCCAGCTTGGTTATCCCGGCGGCACGAACTGGAGCAACTGGACGCCGCCCAAGTACGTCGAGGGCTGGGTCCAGCGCGTGCTGGATGCGATCACGCCCTTTGAGCAGCGCTATTACGACTTTTACAACCGCCAGATCAACACGATGGTCAGCATGATCGCGCAGGTTGGCTCGCGCTATGAAGGCGATGTCCCGCTCAATCCGCAGTCGATTGACCAATGGGGCTTGCTCGAAATTTACACGACCTTGCTCAAGACCGCGATGAACATGAGCATCAACGGCAACCCGCCGCATCATGACGACAATGCCAATCAGATGATCATGCTGGCGGCCGGCCGCATTGCCGATTTGTACATGCTGCTGGGTAACGAGGCGTATGCCGACGCGCAAGACCCGACCATTGCAATCAGCACCGCCGACGATGTCTATGGGTATGCCGCGCCCTCGCTCTTCTGCTTCATGAACCAGACCGCCTCGTTGCTGGATGAGACACTCGCCCTGCTGCGCGGCCGCGGCCAGGGCAACCCCGTCCGCCAGGAAGTTCCGCCGGTCACCCCGCCGGTCTGGACCATGCCGTATTACAACCGCCTGCCGTGGAACTTCACCAAGGACATCACCGGCGGCGAAGTCGCCTATGCTTTGAATTACGACATCCTTGATGAAAACGGCAATGCCGACGGCATCATCAACCAGGATGATGCCGCCATCCTGTATCCGCAAGGGCACGGCGATGCGTGGGGCCATTACCTGTCGGGCATCACCCTTTATTACAGTTTGATCAACAACGCCTTCTTCGACTGGATTCCGGGCACCTATGCCGAAAACGTCGGCAGCACGGCCGTCAGCGTTGATTACCGCCACGAGCAGCGCTTCTGCGAAATTGCCGCTGCCAAGGCGCGCACCGGCGCCGAGATCGTCCGCCATACCTACCGTCAGGCCTTTGACGACCAGCCGCGCAGCCAGTGGCAGGGCTATCGCGACAGCGACACGAACCGTGCGTGGGGTGTCGGCGAATGGGGCGTGCGCGCCGGCATGGGCGCGTACTTTGACTGGGTCGTCGGTAATGCCGTCCTGCCGGCCTACTCGCCCTTCACCGGCATTCAATGCATTGACCGGACCAACGTGGCGGAACTGGCCTTGATCGCCAGCAGCCTGACGGAGGTGCAGGCCACCGTCGACCAAGCCGACCGCGGCCTCAACCCGCTCGGGCTGGCCACCACAGTTGTGCCGTTTGACATAGATCCCTCGCTGGTCTTCAATCCCGACTGGGTGCCGAACAGCTCGCTCTCGCACTTCGAGCAGATTTACACGCGGGCCGTGGGCGCCTTGAACAATGCCGTCACGGTCTTTGATTATGCCCAGAATACTTCGCAGGCCCTGCGCAAACAGGCCGACACGCAAAACGCGTTCCAAAGCACCGTCCGCGACCAGGAACGCGATTACAACAGCCGCCTGAATGAACTGTACGGCTTGCCCTACCCGGATGATATCGGCCCGGCCGGCACGTATCCGTCGGGCTATAGCGGCCCCGACCTGTATCACTGGATGTATCTCGACAACACCTGGCTCGCAAGCCAGCCGCAACTGACGTATGATGTCACCTTGACCGGACATGTCTACAACGTCAATACCAAGGGCGTGCGCAGCTCCACCAACCTTGTCCTCACCTATCATGTCGACGCCGACAGCCAAATGGCGGTCAAGCCCAGCACGTGGACCAGCCCGCGCACGGCCATGGGCGAGTTGCAGATCGCCTATGCCAGCTACCTGCAGGTCTACGGTTCGCTGCAATCCAAACTGAGCGAGTACAACAACAAAATCGCCGAAATCGAGGAAACCTCGGAGATGATTGCCAGCAAGTACCACTTGCAGCAAGGCCATCTCAAAGTCTTGAATGGGCAATATGCCGAAGTCGCCACGATGAACTCGCTGATCCTGGTCGCCAAGGCGATCGCGTTCACGTTCGAGTCCATCATTCTGGCGAGCTCGACCGGGGCGGACGTCGTCAATAAAGGCACGCCGCTGGTGTTTGTTGCCGGGCTGGCCGCCGGCGTTGACCCCAGCTTCCTGGCGCGCCTGGCGTCCACCTCCATCAGCGGGGCGTTGAAGGCAGCCTACACCATCTCCACCGGCATCAAGGAGATGCTGATCACCGCCCAGGATTTCGCCAAGGAGCTGATTGAAATCAATGTCGCGATCAGTGAGTATGACACCGAAAGCCAGGTCAACATGCTCGAGGATGTCAACGACTTGCAGGACAAGATCCGCGCGCTGGGCACGCTCATGCTTGATCTCTACACCCTCGAACAAGGGCTGAATCAGGCCTATGGCGCCTACACCGCCAAGATCCAGGAAGGCAACCAGCTACAAAGCGACCGCGCCCGCTTCCGCCAGAAAACCGCCGCGGAGGTGCAGGCCTACCGCTACAAAGACATGGGCTTCCGCATCTTCCGCAACGATGCCCTGCAAAAATACCGCGCCCAATTCGACCTCGCCGCGCGCTACGCGTATCTGGCAGTCAAGGCCTACGACTACGAAACGGCGCTGCGGCCCGGCGACCCGCGCGGCCCCGGCAGCGCCTATGTCGACAACATTGTGCGCGCCATGGCGATTGGCATCCTCGACAGCAGCGGCAATCCGCAGACCGGCCCGCTCAGCGGTGACGGCGGCCTGGCCGACACCCTCGCGCGCATCAAGCTCAATTGGGATTATACCCTGAAAGGCCAGCTCGGCTTCAACAACCCGCAACAGGAAACCAGCCGCTTCTCTTTGCGCACCGAGTTGTTCCGCTGCCTGCCCGATGCCCGCCGCGGCCTGCGCGTCAATACCTTCTCGCTGACCGGCCTGCACTGGCGCACGGTGCTCAGCAATTGCGTCGTGGCCAATATCATCGAGCTGCCCGAGTTCCAGCGCTACTGTATCCCGTTTGATCCCGTCGGCGCGCCCGAGCCCGGCTTGGTCATCGAGTTTGGCACGACCATTCAGCAAGGCCAGAACTTCTTCGGCCTTGATCTGGCCGGCGGCGACAACGCCTACGATTCGTCGCATTTCGCCACCAAGATCCGCGCCGTCGGCGTCTGGTTCAGCAATTATGACCTGGCCGGCCTGGCAAACAACCCGCGCGTGTATCTGATCCCGGTCGGCAACGATGTCCTGCGCGCGCCGGGCGGTGACAGCACCTACTTGCGTGAATTCACCATTCTCGACCAGGCCCTGCCGGTGCCCATGCCGATTCTGTCGACCGATCTCTCGCGCGATGATTGGATTCCGCTGTTTGACACCTTCTCCGATCAATATGCCGCCATCCGCCGCTTCACCGCCCTGCGTGCCTATAATGACGCCGGCGACTATACGCCCGACGACGCCACCTACTCGACGCGCCTGATCGGCCGCTCGGTCTGGAACTCGCGCTGGCTCTTGATTATTCCCGGCAGCACGCTGCATGCCGACAAATACCGTGGCATCCAGAATTTCCTGGATTCCGTCACCGACATCAAAATCTTCTTCGAGACCTACTCGTATTCCGGCAACTAGCCGGCCCGCGACTTGTCTCGCAGCCCGGAGCGGTTATGAACACTTGCTGGCGCCTCTTTGGTTTCCTCCTGCTGTGCGGCCTCTGCACCGGCGCGTTCGCGCGCCTGCCCGAGCCGAACGTCATCGTCTATGGCCGCGCCGCCGACATGGACGGCACCACCCTGACCGACCACCATGTGATCGTCGTCGGCCGCATTCATGGCCGCGAATGCGCGCGCGCCACGATCAATGCCGCGCTGGCCTCGAATGTCAATTACGCCCTGCGCATTCCGCTCGATGACGGTTGGGCGGAGCGCTATGCCGACTATGTCGCGCGGCCCGGCGATGCGCTGGAGGTTGTGTTTATGTACGGCGAGAACGAGTGCCCCGCGGAGGGCGCCGCGCCGGTCATCGGCCCGCGCGCCTCCCTGCAACGTGCCGATGTCAACGTGCTGCCGGAGCCAGCCGGCCTGCTCGCCGCCACGCTCCTGTTTGCCGCCCTGCCTCGCCGCCACCGCGGAGCGCCGGCATGACATGGTGCGCCGGCATTATCATCTGCGGCAGCATGGCGGCGCTGACCGCCTGCGCCTATGATGAATTATTCTCCTCCAACGCCAACTGGTTTGGCGGGAGCCCGGATATGTTCACGGCCTTGTTCTATACCAACAGTGCGCCGGAGCGCGCCCTTGATTTGTTCAGCGCCGACGCCGCCAAGCGCGAAACCAACGTGACGCACAGCAGCCCGTATGCCTGGCGCATCGGCTTCGGCACGCATTATTTTCGCTATGTCACCCCGTTCATCGTGACCAATTTCAGCGTGTATCTGGCGCGCAGCGGCAACGACGTGCCCGATCTGCAGATCCGCTACAGCAACAACGGCGGCGCCACCTACACGTATCTGTACACCGGCACCGCCCTGCTCGCGGGCGTGCCGCAGGCCACCTATACGCAATATGTCGCGCCCGCGGTCAGCATTGTTGCGCAGCCCGGGCAGGTGAATTACATTGAAGTACAAAAGTTTTTCGAATGGGATTTATTGGTGGACGATGTCAACATCAACGGCGTCATTCCGGAGCCGCGCGGCGCGGTGATGATGGCGCTGCTGGGCTGCATCGGCCAGGTGCGGCGGTCGTGCGCCGCTCATGCTCACCGGGGTTGGCTATGAAGCGCGGTTTTTTTGTGCTCTTGTTTCTAGTGGTGGCGCCGCTGTGCGCCACGGTGCACTATGTCGCGCCCGCCGGCGGTAATGTCGCGCCCTTCGCCACCTGGCTCGATGCCGCCACCGACATCCAAAACGCCATCGACGCGGCCGCGCCCGGCGACACGGTGCTGGTCACCGATGGCGTCTATGCCCTCACCGTGCCGCTGGCCATCACCAATGGGCCGCTCACCCTGACCAGCGTCAATGGCGCGGCGGCGACCATCGTGGACGCCGCGAATGCCTGCCAGGTCTGTTTCGCGAGTCAAGGCGCCGTCATTGACGGCTTCACGTTCACCCGCGGCTATGTGGATGGCGAGGACGCCGGCGGCGGCGTGGCCTTGGGCGACGGCATCCTGCGCAACTGCATCATCAGCGCCAGTTATGCCACCTATGGCGGCGGCGTGATCGCCGGCGGTGCCGCGCTGGTCGAGCATTGCCAGATCATCAGCAACACTGCCGCGCGCGCCGGCGGTGGCATGGTCATTGCCAACGGAACCTTGGTGCAGGACTGCACCATCATGGACAACGCGGTCAATGATGTCGGCGCGGCGGCCGACTTGTATCTGGGCGGCGGTGGGGCGGTGCTGTTCCAGGGCGGGGCGCTGCGGCACACGGCCGTCTCCAACAACATTTCCGGCAATCTGGGCGGCGGCATCACCATTTTCGGCACGGGCGTGGTGGAGCGGTGTGTCATCGCCGGCAACCGCGCCGCGCTGTACGGGGGCGGGGTCGTGTGCCTGATGGGCGGCTTCCTGCAAAGCTGCCTGGTCGTGCAGAACGGCGCGTATGAAGGCGGCGGCGTCTACGTCCTGACCAACGCCCGCGTGTACAACTGCACCATCGCCGGCAATGTCGCGACCAATGGCGGCGGCGTGGTCAACGCCTATGGCGGCACCAACCTGAACAACATTCTGTATTTCAACACGGCCGCGACCAATCCCAATTATGCGGTCTATGGCGCGGCACGCCTGCTCTATAATTGCACCACGCCGGCGGTCAGCAACCTGTACGACGGCCGCGGCTGCATCACCGCCAATCCGGCCTTCCTGAATTATGCCGCCGGCAATCTGCAACTGTCCAACAGCTCGCCCTGCATCGACACCGGCACCAACCTTGCCGGCCTGCGCCTGTTGCTCGACCTGGCCGGCAACGGGCGCGTTTCCAACATCGTCGAGATGGGCGCGTATGAATGCGGCTATCCCGCGCCGCACATTGCCATCACGTCGCACATCGCCGCGGTCACCTACGATGTGGCCACGCTCGCCCTGGCCGGCACCAATTCGCCAGCCTTGAGTGGCCGCGTCTGGCTGCGCAATGCCGCCAACAGCGCCGGTGCCAGTGTTGCGCCCACCGGCACCAGCTGGCAGGCACCCGGCCTCGCGCTGGCGGTCGGCACGAATGTCATCGCCGCCTTTGGCACCAACACCGACGGGTTTGTCGCCCTGGATGCCTGCATTATTCTGCGCGGCGCGCGCGGCACCGGCACGCCGTTTGTCGACATCACCAACAAGAACATGGACGTCTTCTTCGACGTGTCAACCTTTTATGTCTCCGGCACCAACAACATCAACGTCATCGGCGAGCAATGGCTGACCAATACCGCCAACGGCTACTACCAGCATTTTTATGCAACCAGTGATCGCTGGTTCTCGATTGCGACGCCGCTCGCCATGGGCACCAACCTCATTTGGGTGTTTGGCACCAACCTGCTGGGCGCGGTCACGAACGACAGCGTCACGCTCATCCGCGAAGGCGCGACCGGCGTGCCGTTCATCGGCATCACCACCACCGTGGCATCCGTGACCTATGATGTCACCACGCTGGCGCTGGCCGGCACCAACAACGAGCAACTGGTCGGCTTCATGTGGCTGACCAACACGGGCGGCGCGGGCGTCAGCTTTGCCGCCGTGAACCCCTGGGTTGCGCCCGCCGTGCCATTGTTGGTCGGCACCAACACCTTGGTCGTCTTTGGCACCAATCTGGTGAATCAAACGGCCAGCGCGGCGCTTACCGTCACGCGCGGCGCACCCGGCACGGGCCAGCCCTTTGTGGATTGCACCAACGCCAACATCAGCGTGCCCAATGGCGTCAGCAGTTTCGCCTGCGCCGGCACCAACAACGCCAATATCGTCGGGGTCATGCGCGTGCGGAATCTGGTCACCATGGAAGAACATTACTTCTCCGCGGCGCCCGGCTGGGTCGCGACACCGGTCGATCTGGTGGTCGGCTTGAACGACATTCAAGTGACCGGCGCCAACAGCAGTGGCACGCCCTATTTCGACCTGGTGCTGGTCACGCGCCAGGGTGTTGCCACCGGCCCGCCGTTTGTGGATGTGCTCAGCAGCAACGCGGCCGGCACCTATGACATGAACACCGCCGTCGTCACCGGCACGAACAACGCCAATGTCGTCGCGGCGATGTGGATCTCGAATGCGGTTACGCATGCCATCACGTATTTCTCGTCGCAGTTGCACTGGACTTCGCCGCCGATCGCCGTGGCGGTCGGACCCAACGTGCTCTGGGCCATCGGGCAGAATGCGGCCGGCACACAGGCGCTCGACAGCGTCACCATCACGCGCGGCGCGCCCGGCACCGGCCTGCCCGAGCCGTTTATCACCAATGGCGATATCTATGCCACGTATGATGTCAGCAGCTATGCGCTCAGCGGCACCAACAACGCCAACGTTCTGCCCGGCGGCACCATGTGGGTCTCCAACACTGCCAACAACGCGGTCGCTTCATTTGCTGCCGCGCCCGGTTGGACGGCACCGGCGCTGCCGCTCGAAGTCGGCCTGAACGGCATCTTGGTCATGGCCACCAACATCGCCGGCGCCATCGGCTACGATGCAGCCATTATCGTGCGCGAACCGCCCGGCTCCGGCGTGCCGGTGGTCACGATCACCACGCCGCCCGGCACGCTCCTGCCGGAAGTGGCCGCGATCCAGATCAGCGGCTCCAACAACGCCAATGTGATCGGGACCCTGGTCATCTCGAACGCCCAAAACGGCAGTCGCGCGGACTTGCCCGCCACCATGAGTTGGACCAGCGCGCCCATCCCCCTGCTGATGGGCTGGAATGACCTTATCGCCTGGGGTACCAATGCCTACAATGCCGCCACGTCCGCCACGGTGCGCATCACCCGCGGCAATCCCGGCAACGGCGCGCCCGTCATCACACTCTTCAATACGAACGCCGCCGTGACCTATGATGTCGCTGCCGCTGCGCTGTGCGGCGCGGTCAACTTCAATGTCGTCGGCAGCATGTGGGCCTCGAATGCCGCCAATGGCGCGCTGGCCAGTTTCATGGCCACGCAGTATTGGGCCGCGCCCATGCTCGACCTCATTGTCGGCACCAATGTGCTGACTGTCTATGGCACCAATTATCTGAATGCCGTGACCAATGCGACCGTCACGCTCGTGCGCGGCGGGCCCGGTACCGGCCTGCCACAGGTCTGCATCACCAGCGCGCTCTTCATCGTCATGCATGACGCCGGCACCTATGTTGTCGCCGGCACGAACAATCCCAATGTCGTCGGCACCATGTGG
>Ga0172371_10010321_pt1 | contig 12632 bp, 8 predicted proteins | sample Lak12m_FD_114543 | JGI IMG/M metagenome (GOLD analysis project Ga0172371, IMG submission 114543) | Freshwater microbial communities from Kabuno Bay, South-Kivu, Congo - kab_022012_12m | ecosystem: Environmental > Aquatic > Freshwater > Lake | place: Democratic Republic of the Congo: South-Kivu... | reverse complement strand
GAGACGTACAGGCCTTTACCCTTGGGCGAGTGCCAGGGCCTTCCCTTCGTCCCCCTGCCGGCGGTCTGCTCTTCGGCGACGACCACGGTTCCGTCGGGCGCGCCGCGGAGCGCCATCTCACGAGCTATGTCGTTCGTCGACAAGCACGTCTCGAAGCGGTGGATGGTAAAAGTCATGCTATGAAAATAAATGCTATTTCGGGATCAAGCCAGCGCGTCAGAATCAAGGGAATGGTTCAAATTATCAAAATATCTCTTGCGGGTGACGCCGAACGGGCCGCCCCGCCGCCCGCAGCGGAAGGGCCCCACTGGGGGATGGGTGGAGCGAGGACGGCGGGGCTGTTCGGCGGCAGGACCCGCTCGCTGATGATCGAAAATATCAGTCATTTCCATGAAGACGCGCTGGATTGATCCCTCCTTTATCTGACTTCGCGCGTGTCGATGCCCTTGAGCTCCTCGACCAGCATCCTCTTGACCTCGGCGGAGACGACCTCTCGGGCGATGGCCTCCAATTGAGGCCTCATCTTCTTGACCTCTTCGAGGACCAGACCGCGGATCCTCTTTTCGAGGTCGCCGGGCTCGTCCGGCGCCGCGAGAACGGCCGCCGTGACCGTCTCCGGAGGCTTCGCGGCGGCCGCCGGCGATTCCAGCGCCGGCTCCTCCGGGATCGAAGGGAGCTCCTTTTTCCGGTCGATCGTCTCCCGGACAAGGCCGGCTAACGTTTCGCCGTCAAAGGGCTTTTGGACGATCCCGTCCGGGTCCAGCCCCGCCGCCCGGCCCATGTCCAAGGGCTCGAACGGCGATTTCATGATGAAAAGCGCGGTCGCCCGGCCTCCGGGCTGAGCCCGGACGAACGAGGCCACCTCGTAACCGTCCTTGGACGCCGGAGAAAGAGCGGTCAGCACGGCGTCGGGCCGCTCGGAGCGCATCGCCTCGACGGCCGCGAGCGCGTCGCCGAAGACGGCGGTCTCGAATTCCGGAGCCGCCAGGGCCAGCTCGGCCGCTTTCTGCCCGAAGGGCGACCCGTCGACGACAATGACTTTATACGACATTCCGACCCTTCGTTCCGATACGGCGAGGGCTTCCCGGGCCGGGCCGGAAAGCGGCCGCCTCAATACTCCACATAGATCGACTCTTCGCCGAGGAGGCTTTCAACCGTCTTGGTCAGCTCTTCGGACGGCCGAACGCTACCCACCTCGGCCGATTGGGCGATGACCCGGTAGGCGTGGGGCGTTTCGAGCTCGAACACGACCGGGCAATCTCCGGCGTGCTTTTCCAGGACATCCTTCAGCTCGCCGAGGAGCGCCTCTTCCAGGCCGGGGACGAAGACCCGGATGACCACCCGTTTGGCCAGCCGCACGAAAGCTTCGGCCAGCGGCAGGACGCTCGTCATCTGGATCTTGCGGCTCTCGCCTTCGCCTACGAACTTGCCCTTGAGCCAGACGAGCTGGTCGTCGCGGAGGAATTCGTAGTACTTGCGGAACGCTTCGGGGAACGCGACGACTTCGATCCGGCCGGACAGGTCTTCCAGATAGAAGGAGGCCATGCGCTCGTCTTTTTTCGTCTTGAGCGGCCGGAACATGGTGATGACGCCGGCCAGCCTCACCTCGGCGTTGAAGTCCTTTTCCTCGTCGAGGTCGCCGACCTGGTGCGAGACGAGGCGGCCGAGGTTCTTGAATTGGGCCAGGGGATGGCCGGTGATGTAAAAGCCCAGGGCGTCTTTCTCGTAGGACAGCATCAGCGACTCGTCCCACTCCCGCATGGTCCGGACCTCGGCCGGGATTTCGGGCGGCTCGAGCTCGCCGCCGCCGAAGAGAAGGTTCTGCCGGCCCGCTTTGGCTTTTTGCGTCTCGTGCGAAAAATCGATCATCCGGTCGATCAGGTGAAAGCACTGGGAGCGCGGCCACTTCAAGGAATCGAACGCGCCGGCCTTGATCAGGCTCTCCAGGACCTTGCGGTTGATCGCCCGGCTGTCGACGTGGGCGACGACGTCGAACGGCGTCTCGAACTTCCCGTGCTCCCGGCGCATGGCGATGATGTCGCGGGCGGCCGTCTCGCCGACGTTCTTCACGGCGGACAGCCCGAAGCGGACGTCGTTTTCGGTCACCGTGAAATTGAAGTCGCTTTCGTTGATGTCGGGAGGCAGGACGGAGATGCCCATCTGCTGGCAGTCGTTGATGTATTTCTGGACCTGGGGAGTCGCCCCGCGCTCCGCTTCGGAGGTCAGGAGGGCGGCCATGAAATGATAGGGATAGTGCGCTTTGAGATAGGCCGTCTGGTAGGCGAGAGCGGCATAGGCCGCGCTGTGCGACTTGTTGAACCCGTATTCGGCGAAGTTCTTGATGTTCTCGAAGAGCATCTTGGCCTTGTCGGCGGAGATGAGGCCTTTTCTCTTGGCCCCTTTGAGGAAATTCTCCTTCTGGGCCCTCATGATCTCGCCGACCTTCTTGCCCATGGCCTTGCGCAACAGGTCGGCTTCGGCCAGGGTGAAGCCGGCCAGCTCGGTCGCGATCCGCATGACCTGCTCCTGGTAGACGATGATGCCGCGCGTTTCGCGGAGCACGGGCTCGAGCTCCGGGATCTCGTAGACGACCTGGTCGGGATGGTGCTTGCGCGTGACGAACTCGGCGGTCATGCCGCTTTTGAGAGGTCCGGGCCGGTAGAGGGCGTTCAGGGCGATGAGGTCGCGGAACTCGTCGGGCTTGTAGCTCCGCAGCAGCTCCTTCATGCCCCGGCTCTCGAACTGGAAGACGCCGTCCGTGGCGGCCGCCTTGAACAGGTCGAAGGTCTTGGCATCGTCGATGGGCAGGGCTTTCATGTCGAGCCGGACGCCGGTGTCCTTCTCGATGAGGCCCAGGGCGTCTTCGATGATGGTCAGGTTGCGCAGGCCGAGGAGGTCCATCTTGAGCAGGCCGATGTGCTCGACGTCCTCCATCGGGAACTGGGTCGTGACCTCGTCTTTCACGGACTTGTAGAGCGGCAGGAACTCGGTCAGCGGCTTGGGCGTGATGACGAGGCCGGCGGCGTGGATCGAGGGATGGCGGACCTGGCCTTCGACCTTCTGGGCGATGGCCAGGAGGTGGGCGATCTTCTGGTTCTTGTCCCGGAGATCCTTGAGCCCCGGGATCGAATTGACGGCTTTTTCGATCGTCATGTCCGGGCCGAAGGGGATCATCTTGGCGATCCGGTCCACTTCGGGGAGCGGCACTTCGAGCACTCGGCCCACGTCGCGGATCGCGGCGCGCGCGGCCATCGTCCCGAAGGTGATGATCTGGCTGACGTTGTCCCGCCCGTATTTCTCCGTGACGTAGCGGATGACTTCTTCGCGGCGCCGGCCGCAGAAATCGATGTCGATGTCCGGGAGGCTGATGCGGTCCGGATTGAGGAACCGCTCGAAGAGGAGGTCGTATTCGATCGGGTCGATGTCGGTGATGCCCAGACTGTAGGCGAGGAGGCTTCCGGCGGCCGATCCCCGGCCCGGGCCGACCGGAATCCCGCGGGAGCGCGCCTCGCGGATGAGGTCCCAGACGATGAGAAAGTAGCCTTCGTATTTCATCCGCTCGATGAGCACGATCTCGCGCTCCAAGCGGTCCTCGTATTCCTTGAGGGGATGGGACGGCCCGCCTTCGTCGCCCTTGCGGGCCAGGTCCTCCATCCGCCGGCCGAATCCGTCCCGGACGACCTTTTCGAAGTACTCCTGGAGCTCCAGCCCGTCGGGAGGGGTAAAGCGGGGGAGGAAATGGGCCGAAGCGGGAAAGCGGAAATCGCATTGGCCTGCGATGCGGACCGTGTTCGCCGCGGCCTCCGGGACCTCGCGGAAGAGACGGACCATCTCCTCGCCGGGCTTGAAATAAAATTCCGTCGTCCCGAAGCGGATCCGGTCCTGGTCGCTGAGCTTCTTGTTCGTCTGGATGCAGAGCAGGACGTCGTGGCTTTCGGAATCGTCCTTGCGGCGATAGTGGACGTCGTTCGTGGCGACGAGAGGAAGACTCAGCTTCCCGGCCAGCCGGACGAGCTTCGGATTGACCTCTTTCTGGGGAGGGAGGCCGTGGTCCTGGAGCTCGACATAAAATCCGCCGGGACCGAAGATCTCGGAATAGGCCCCGGCCGCCGCTTCCGCGCCCTCGTCGAGCCCTCGGCCGAGAAGGAAGGCCACCTCGCCCTTGAGGCAGCTCGAAAGGGCGATCAAGCCTTCGCCGTGCTGAGCCAGGAGCTCTTTGTCGACGCGCGGCCGGTAATAGAATCCCTCGAGGTAAGCCTTCGTCAGAAGGCGGCAGAGGTTCGCGTAGCCTTTCTCGTTCTTAACCAGGAGGACGAGGTGGAAATGAACCTGGCCTAGCTCGTCCGCCTGGCGGTCGAAGCGGCTCTTGGGCGCGACATAGACCTCGCAGCCGAGGATCGGCTTGACTCCTTTTTTCTCGGCCGCCTTGAAAAAGGGGACGGCCCCGAAGATGTTGCCGTGGTCGGTAAGGGCCACGGCGGCCATGTTATCCTGCACGGCGGCATCGGCCAGCTGGTCGATCCGGACGTGGCCGTCGAGGATGCTGTACTCGCTGTGGTTGTGGAGATGGATGAAGCTGAAGCTCTGGGTCATCTTACTCCCACTCGATCGTTCCCGGCGGCTTGGTCGTCACGTCGTAAACGACCCGGTTGATCCCCTTGACCTCGTTGACGATCCGGGTCGAGATCCGGGAAAGAAGGCGCGGCGCCGCGGGATACCAATTGGCCGTCATCCCGTCCACGCTCTGGACGAGGCGGACGACGGCTACGCGCTGATACGTTCTCCGGTCTCCCATGACCCCGACCGACTTGACCGGGAGAAGAACGGCGAACGCCTGCCACAACTTGTTGTAAACGCGGGCTTTGCAGATTTCCTCCACAACGATCTCGTCGGCCTGGCGGAGGATGGCGAGGCTCTCCTCGTTGACCTCGCCGACGATCCGGACGGCCAGGCCGGGGCCGGGGAACGGATGCTGGCGGACGAAATCCTCGTCCACGCCGAGCTCCAGGGCCAGGGCCCGGACTTCGTCCTTGAAGAGCTCGCGGAGGGGCTCGATGAGCGTGAAGGCGAGGTCCTTGGGGAGGCCGCCGACGTTGTGGTGCGACTTGATGGTCGAGGACGGCCCCTTGACCGGATTGCTCTCGATGACGTCGGGATAGATCGTCCCCTGGGCCAGGTATTTCACCCCGCCGAGCTTGGCCGCTTCGCGGTCGAAGATTTTTATAAACAGGCCGCCGATGATTTTCCTCTTGCGCTCGGGCGAGACGACGCCGCGGAGGGCCGCGACGAATTCATCGGCCGCGTCCACGCCGTTGACATTGAGCGACAGCTTCTTCCGGAACTTGGCCATGAGGTCGTGGTACTGGCCGGCCCGGAGGAGGCCGTTATCGACGAAGATGCAGGTCAGGCGCCGGCCGATGGCCCGTTGGATGATGAGCGAAGTGACGAGCGAATCCACGCCTCCGCTCAGACCGCAGACGACCTTTTCCCGGCCCACCAAGCGCCGGATCTCCGCGGCCTTCCTCTCGATGAACGAGCTCATGTTCCAGTCCGGCGTGAGCCCGGCCAGCTTGAAGAGGAAATTGGACAGGATCGCCTTCCCTTCCCTGGTATGGATGACCTCGGGATGGAATTGTACGCCGTAGACCCGGCGGCCCGCGTTCTCGATCACGGCCGCTTTCGTGTTCGCCGTCCGGCCCGTAATGCAAAAACCGGGAGGGAGCGCTTCGAGCCGGTCGCCGTGGCTCATCCAGACCTGTTCGGCGTCCTTGACGCCGGCCAGAAGGCCGCTCCGGTCGACGATGCGGAGCGAGGCGAAGCCGTATTCCCGCTTCGCGTGGGACTTGACCGAGCCGCCGAGGAGCCGGGCCGTGAGCTGCAGGCCGTAGCATATCCCCAGGATGGGCAAGCCCAGGTCGAAGATCCCTGGAGAGGGCAGGGGCGCGCCTTTTTCGTAGACGCTCTGCGGCCCGCCGGACAGAACGAGCGCCTGCGGCCTCATCTTCTTGATCCAGGCCGGCGGCGTGTCGAAGGACAGAATTTCGGAATAAATGCCGAGCTCGCGGATCTTTCGGGCGATGAGCTGGGTGTACTGCGACCCGAAATCGAGGACGAGGACTTTGTTCACGCCGAGATTCTATCACTCGGTCCGCGGGCAGACAATAGGGGCTCGCTCGAAGCGAACGAACGCCTTTCTCGGCGTATAATTCTTCAGTCGACGCGGCGACAGGGCGGCCCACGGCTCACTGGGGCACCAGTCCCGTCGGTGCCCCCCCTAGGCTGCGCCTAGGGGACCCCCCTCCGCTATGCTCGCCTTAGGGCCAACCCTGCCGCCGCGTCTTTTGGCCTTAATCCGCAAAGGGCGTTCGCCCGCTACTTCGCTCGCCGATACGACAAAAACCCATCATGATTTGACATGCTGATTTGCTTTCTTTGCCCTCTCGCCGCTCAGACGGGCTTTGCCGGCCATCAACCCTCGCCCCAGCTAAAGAAAGATTTTCGCCCTAGCGACGTTGAAATATGCGCCTGGGCCGATAACGACGATTTAATAACGGGCGAGCGAAGAAGCGGGCGAACGCTCCCCATACGAACGGAACCAAGTGACAAGGTTGGGGAACGGTTGAAGCGACCATGGAGGGTTCAGCCTTTTCGAGCCGTCTTTCGAGGAGAACCGGTTCGGAAAGAAACCGGCCGGCGAAGCATGTCTGAGCTTCCCGGCTTACTCCCGTAATTAGGAAGCCGGGAAGCGAGTTCTGAGCCGCCGAGAAAGGCGGCGAGGAAACGGCGTTAAGAACCCGAGAGGGAGCAAGGCCGTTTCCCGACCTTGTCAAAAAGAACTTCCGTCGAGAAGGGCGTTCGCCCGCGTCGAGCAAGACTTCTCCCCCGAGCCCCCGTTATGGTAACTTTTCCTTGTATTTCGCGTATATTTGTATGAATACCGTCGCTTCGAGGAGGACGCTCGTGCCGAAAAGACTTATCCCCGCCATCTCCACGCTGCTTCTGCTTGCCCTCGCCCCGCTTGCGGCCCAGACGCCCCCGAAGCTCCCGCCGCCGGAGCGCTACACCATCACGCCGGCCGCCTCCCCGATTAGAGTCGACGGCGTCCTCGACGAGGCCGCCTGGCAAAAGGCGACGATAATCAAGCTTCCTTTCGAGCGGCTGCCCGGCGACAACACGCCGGCTCCGGTCGAAACCGAATGCTTCCTGACCTACAGCGACAGCCACCTCTACGTCGCCTTCCGCTGTCTCGACCCCGAGCCGCAGAAGATCCGGGCCCATCTCATGGGCCGCGATACCATCGACACGTTCATCCAGGATGACCATATCTCCATCATCCTCGACTCCTTCAACGACGAGCGGCGGGGATTCCAGTTCCGGGTGAATCCCCTCGGCGTGCAGGCCGACGCGAACTTCAGCGAGCTCGAAGGGTACGAGGATTTTTCCTGGGACGCCATCTGGGCTTCAGCCGGCCGGATCACCGATTGGGGCTACGCCGTCGAAATGGCCATCCCCTTCAATCAGCTGCGGTTCCCCCGGACGCAGGAGGCGCAGACCTGGGGCTTTTCGGCCGAGCGCTCCTGGCCGCGCAACGTCCGGCACCGGATGATCTCCCATCCCCAGGACCGCAACCGCTCGTGCCTCCTCTGCCAAATCAATAAGATCGACGGCTTCCAAGGCATCTCGCCCGGCCGCAACCTGGAGTTCGACCCGACCCTGACCGCAAACCGGACGGACGCCATGGACATGGTGGCGTTCCCCTCGGGCTCGCTCGCGGCGGGAAAAGTGGCCGTGGAGCCCGGCATCACCGCCAAATGGGGGATCACTCCCAACTTGATTCTGAACGGGACGGTCAATCCCGATTTCTCGCAGGTCGAAGCCGACGTCGCCCAGCTCGACGTCAACACGCGCTTCGCCCTCTATTATCCGGAAAAGCGGCCTTTCTTTCTCGAGGGCGCCGACATCTTCCTGACTCCCGTCCAAGCCGTCTTCACCCGGACTGTAGCCGACCCCCTCTGGGGCGTGAAGCTGACCGGTAAGACGGGCCGCAGCGCCCTGGGCTTCTTCGCCGCCCAGGACAGGATCAGCAATCTCATCTTCCCGTCGAACCAAGGATCGTCCTCGACGTCTCTCGATCAGAACGTCTTCGGCGGCGTCCTCCGCTACCGCTATGACGTGGGCAAGGGGTCCACGGTCGGACTTCTCTATACCGGACGAACCGGAACGAACTACAACAATCATGTCGGCGGTGTGGACGGCTTCATCCGCCTCGGCCAGAGCGACAACATCCGCTTCCAGTTCCTCGGCTCGCGGACGCGGTACCCCTGGCAGGTCTCTGAGGACTACGGCCAAAAGGAAGGCATGTTCGGCGGCTATGCGGCCTACGCGGAATACGCCCATCTGACGCGCAACTGGCAGGTGGTGGCCTTTTATGGCGACCACGGGTCCGGCTTCCGCGCCGACTACGGCTTCGTGCCGCGCGTGGACACACGTATTTTCGACGCTGAGGTCTACCGAATCTTCTGGGGCGAAGGGAAATCCTGGTACGACCGCCTGATGTTCTGGGTCAGGGGATACTATACGGGCGACCATACCGGCCGAATGACGGATTCGAGGATCGCCCTCGGCGCCGGATACCAGGGTCCTCTGCAGAGTCAGGTCCAGGTGGTCGGCCGGCTGAACCGGGAGTATTACAACGGCGTGACCTACGACGTCAGCGACGCGGTCCTGGCCTTCATGCTCAATCCGGCCGGCGGAATGAGCCTCGGATTCGAGGGCAACCTGGCCAAGGGCATTGACTACAACAACGCGCGGCCGGCGTCGGTCTTGAGGCTGGGGCCCTTTTTCGAATTGGGGCTCGGCCGCCATATCAACCTGAACATCTCCCATCTCCTGGAGCGGCTGGCGAGCGACGGCCTGCGGACCTACACGGCCAACCTCACCCAGGTCAAGCTCATCTACAATTTCAGCACGCGGGCGTTCCTCCGGGCCATCGTCCAGTACCAGGACCTGGACCAGGTCCCGGAGCGATACGCGTATCCGGTGGACCCCAAGACAAAAGGACTCTTCAGCCAGGTCCTTTTTTCGTACAAGATCAATCCGCAGACCGTTCTCTTCCTCGGCTACTCGGACAATTCGCTCGGCTTCAAGAACATCGCGATCACCCGCATCGACCGCACGTTCTTCCTCAAGATCGGCTACGCGCTGGGCTTCTGATTCCGAGGCGGCCTCCTCAAGGTCCGCCGCTCGGTCGCGGAGCTTTTAGAGGAATTCGAGAAAGACTGAGCTCCGGCCCTACTTCTTATCCGCGGCGCGGGCCTTCAGCGCCTCGAGCTTTTTCTGCATCGCCGGTTTGGCCGCGGCGCTCGAGAACTCGACCGCCCTCTCGGCCGCTTTGAGCGCTTCGGGCATCTTCCCCATCTTCGCGTAGAGGTCGGCCAGGGCCGTCCAGTGATAATAGGCCCGCGGCCTGAGCTCGACGGTCCTCAGCCCCGCCGCGAGAGCTCCGTCGAGGTTCTTGCCCTGCTGGGTCCAGAAATAGATGTACGTGCGGAGCTCGCCCGGCTCGTCCCAGTACGTCTTGGCATAGGCCGGTCCGAAGACCTCGAGCGCCCTCGCTTCCCGGCCGAGCCCCAAAAAGACGCCCGCCGCCCTCTGGCGGATGAACATGTTGCCGGGCAGGATTTTCAAGGCCGCTTCGGCCACGGACTCGGCGCTGTCGGCGTGCTCGCCGCGCTGGGCCCAGAAATCGGCGTACTCGAGCAGGCCGAAGGCCACGGTCGAAAGATGCCCGTCGATAAACGGCTGTCCGAAGACGTCCTCGGCTTTCGCCTTGTCACCCCGGGCCAGGTAAAATTCGGCGACGGCCGCCTGGGCGTAGGGGTCGGGGTTGGCCTCCGTCAGGTCCAGGAGCCGTTCGGCGACGGGGATTCCTTTCTCCAGGGATTTCTTCTCCTGGGTGATCTTCGCCAGCCATTTTTGGAGGACCCATGTCTCGCCGGGAAATTTCGCCGTGTATTCGGCGTAAAAAGCGTCCGCTTCTTCCGCGGGAGCGTCGGCATAATGGAAAATATCGAGGCTCGAATAGGCGAACCGGGCCATCGGCCCTGATGGATATTTTTTAAGGAACGCGTTCATCAGGGCCGGCTCGCGGCGGTTCTGGAGCGGGAAACGGGCGATCTCGTATTCCGCGTATTCGGTGTATGTCACCGGCGCCTTCATGTAGTCGGCTTGATACACTCCGGATTTCCCCTCCGGGTCGAGGGCGACGACATCCTTGTACAAAGGAACGGCTTTGTCTTCCTTGGCCCTCTCGGCGTATTTGCGGGCGAGCTTGAACGCCGTAGCGACGTTTTTGGGGTTGGCCGCGTTGGCGGCGACGAGGGATTTGTACGTATCGACGCCTGCCAGGGCCTTTTCGACCTTGGCTTGGAATTTCTCGGGCGGGGCGCTGTACCCGACGACCCAGTCGACCTCGGTCCCCGCGCCGTCGAGGACCATCGTCGTCGGCGTCCCTCGGATTGCGAAGCGCTGGAACGCTTCGGCGCCCTTCTCGTCGTCTCGGTCGGCCCGAACGACGATGAAATTCTTATTCAGGAACTCGCTGAACTTGGGATTTTCGTAGAACTGCTGACCCAGCAGTCGGCAGCCCCCTCAGCCGTCGGAGTAAAAATCGACCAGGACGAGCTTCTTTTCGAGCTTCGCCTTGGCTACGGCCTCTTCTACCGTCCCCTTGAACCAGACCTGGCCGGCGGCCGTTCCGGCGATAAGGGCCAGCCCGAAAATGGCGATCAGCGGCTTTTTCATTGCGACCCTCCTATACGACATTATATTTCGATAATGGCAGTTAGTCAACGATTTATTGACAAAAAGTATGCGAATTAATTAAAGTAGAAGAAGAATAAAAGGAGGAGTAGAATATGACAAGATTCATTTTAAGGAAGACGCCATATGAATTTTCCAAGGAAGACTTCGAAAGGGAGCTCATCGGGCTCGAGCCCGAAGTCATAAGGCAGTATTATGTCGAGATCAACGGCAAAAAATTCCCGCCCAAGCAGGTTATCGCCCACATCCTCCGCCTGGGCAAGGTCGAATTTACGACCATGGACGCGGCCAATATCCTGAGACGGCTGGGCTTCCGTTTGCGCCATCTCGAATAAGCGCCCCCCAGAGTACGAGGTTTGACACATGGTCCGGCTTACTTTATTATGAGGTCCATCATGAACTGGGAAGACATCGCCAAGGAACTCTCCAACCAGACGGATTCGAAGATCGTCTTGCTCGTCATCGACGGCCTGGGAGGGCTGCCCGTCCAAGGCCGGACCGAGCTCGAAACGGCCCAGACGCATCACCTCGACCGGCTGGCCATGCGCGGCTGCTGCGGGCTGACCGACCCCGTCTTCATGGGCCTCACCCCCGGCAGCGGCCCGGCCCACTTGGCCCTATTCGGCTATGACCCGCTCCGCCATCAGCTCGGCCGCGGCATCCTCGAGGCACTCGGCTCGGACGTCGAGGTCCGCCAGGGGGACCTCGTTGCGCGCGGCAACTTCGCTACCTTAAAAGACGGCCTCATCGTCGACCGCCGCGCCGGCCGCATCCCGACGAGCGAATGCGAGCGCCTGTGCTCCCTCCTGAACGCCGCCTTGGCCGCCGAGGCAGATCCTAAGATCACGCTCTTCGCGGGCAAGGAGCACCGCTTCGTCGCCCGCTTCAGGACCGGCGGCCTGGCCGACGCCCTGTCGGACGCCGATCCCCAGAAGGACCACAAGCCGCCTCTCCCGGCAGCCGCGCTCTCGCCCGAAGCGGCGAAGGCTGCGGCCGTCGTCAACCGCTTCCTGGACGACGTCGCCCGGATCCTCAAGGACGAGAAGGTGGCCAACGCCGCCCTCCTCCGCGGCTTTTCCGTCCAGCCCTCCATCCCCTCCATGCAGGACCTCTACAAGCTCCGGCCCGCCGCCATCGCCAACTACCCCATGTACAAAGGCCTGGCTAAGCTTCTCGGCATGACCACGTATAAAGTCGGGACCGAGACCGAGGACCTCTTCGCCGCGCTCGAAGCCCATTACGCGGAGCACGATTTCTTCTACGTCCATTTCAAGAAAACCGACGCCGCCGGCGAAGACGGGAATTTCGCGGCCAAAGTCCGGGCGATCGAGGAGGTCGACGCGTTCATCCCCCGCCTCGAGGCCCTCAAACCCGACGTCCTCGTCGTCACGGCCGACCATTCGACGCCGTCGCTCATGAAAGGGCATTCCTTCCATCCGAATCCGTTCCTCCTCGTCGCTCCGACGGCCCTTCCGGATGAGACCGGCTCCTTCACCGAGCGCGAGTGCGCCAAAGGCCTGCTCGGCCGGTTCCGCTCGATCTTCGCCATGCCCCTCATGCTCGGCCACGCCGGCAAGCTGAAGAAGTTCGGAGCGTAACATTTAAAATGTCATCGCGAGGAGCGAAGCGACGTGGCGATTACACCAGCAAATCGAAAGTTCGATTTTTCCCGAGGTTGATCATCCGACCGAACGCCGCGCTTCTTTTCTTCGCCCTGCTCGCCGTTCCCCTCCTCCTCTCCCCCGGCCAAGATGCGGCCGTCGAGGTCTATAACCTCCGCCACTTCACCCATCCCAACTTCACCCGGATCG